>Ga0123353_10005153_pt1 | contig 17060 bp, 7 predicted proteins | sample TergutLab28metaG_3_FD_92763 | JGI IMG/M metagenome (GOLD analysis project Ga0123353, IMG submission 92763) | Labiotermes labralis P3 segment gut microbial communities from Petit-Saut dam, French Guiana - Lab288 P3 | ecosystem: Host-associated > Arthropoda: Insects > Digestive system > Gut ...
GCCCATGTTAGGCCGTGTCACGCACGTGCGTGTGCGGTCTGCGCACACACGGCCACGCAGTCCGGGTGCCAGACCCGACCCATTGCCGGGTGGCGAAAAGCTACCCTTGTCTCCATGAGCCAGCCGGGTCCATGGGGTCACGCCCCGCAGCAACGTGCACCTGCGGGGTATCCGGCCGGGTGGCAGCAGGGCCGCCCGGGCTGGCAGGCCCCGGCGTACGGGCAGCCACCGTCGTACCCACCGCAGGGCGCCCCGCGGCCGCCGTCGTACCCGCCCCCGTCGTACCCACCACGCCAGGCCCCCCAACCTGCGCCGCAGCCACCGTCGTACGCACCGCAGCGTGCCCCCCAGCCGGCTGCACCACCCCAGCCGCCGCCGCGCCCGCCCCAGCAGCAGCGCCCACCCCAGCCTCCTGCGGCCCAGCGCCCACCCCAGCCGCCTGCGCAGCACCGTGCGCCGGCGCCACGGCCTCCGCACCCTGGGTCGTACCCGCAGCAACGCGCACCCCAGCCGTACGGGCCCTACCCCCAGTACCCGTACCTGCCCCCTGGCCGACCTGCGAAGAAGAAGAGCTCGTGGCTGCCGACGGTGATCGGTCTGGCCGCGGTGCTCTTCATCGTCGGGCCTCTGGTCGTGCTCGTCGTCACTGCAGCCACACGTCCTGACGTGACGACCAACCCCAGACCGCCGGCGTCGAGCGCGTCGGACGGGCCGACGGGGTCCACCAGTCCGACCAGCTATTCCACGTACTCAGGAACCCCCGACCCGTTCCCCGACGACCCCCCTGTGCCGACGACCTACGCCCAGGTGCACCAGATCCTCGAGTCGAGCCCGCTGTACTCCCAGCGCCTGGCAGCGACCCAGTGCCAGATCCCTGACGTCGACCTCGCCAGCGCGTCGACCCGCGAGATCGAGACCCACCTGAACAAGTACGTCAGCTGCCTCATGGCCGCGTGGGACACCCCGGTGCGCAGCGCAGGGTTCTCCCTGCCGCACCCGTCGGTGACGGTCTACACCACCGAGGTGACCTCCCCGTGCGGCGACCTGCCGATGCAGAACGCCATCTACTGCTCGGCCGACCAGCAGATCTACTACGCCAAAGACCTCGCGTCGGTCTTTCCACGCAACCACTCCCTGCGTCTGGTCGGCGAAGCGGTCATCGCGCACGAGTTCGCCCACGCGGTGCAGTACCGCACGATGATCTTGATGAGCGCTGCCGCCCTGGAGGCGATCGCCACCACCGAACCTGAAGAGTTCGACCTCAGCCGGCGCCTGGAGATGCAGGCTGACTGTTTTGCCGGGGTCTTCCTCAACTCGATCTCCGACTCGGCGGGTCTGAGCACCGCGGACCGCCAGCGCGTCCTCGACCTGTTCACAACCCTGGGCGGGACCGTCCCGTACGACGACGACCACGGGACCGGTGCGAACCGCGCGTACTGGACCAGCCAGGGCCTGGGCTCGCTGCGCCTGCAGACCTGCACGACCTTCACCGCCCCCGCCGACCGTGTGAGCTGAGCCCCGACCCGAGCGGCGAAAAGCTACGATTGTCCGGTGAGCCAGCCCGGCCCGTGGCCACCCCAGCGCCCCGGCGTGCCTCCGCAGCGTCGTGGGTACCCCGGCGCGTGGCAGGCCCAGGCACGGCCTGGCTGGCCGCCCCAGCACGGTCCACGGCGACCCGGACCGCACCCGCAGTACCCACCCCAGCAGTACCCGCCACGCCATCGCCAGCACTACGGCGCTGCGCCGCCCTACCCCGGACCTGCCCGGCCTGCGCAGCCGCGCCCGCCGAAGAGGTCACGGGCGGGGCTGGGGGTGCTCATCACGGTCGTCGTGCTGGTCATGCTCGTCGTGCCTGCGGTCGTGCTCGTCGTCGGCGCTGGGCACCTTCCCACCCGGACAGCGAGCAGCCCGGCGCGACAGTCGTCCGCGCCGAGCGTCCCGGTGACCCGTGACGAGGCACGCGCCGTGCTGGAGTCCAACGGCCTGTACTCCCAGCACCTGTCACCAACCACGTGCCACGTCGACGACACCGACTACGCCAGCGCCTCGACCAGCCAGGACGAGGAACGTATGGCGAGCTTCGTCCAGTGCCTGCTCGACGCGTGGACCGGTCCTGTCGCCGCTGCTGGGTTCTCGCTGCCACGCCCGCAGGTGACGGTCTACCCCCGTGCGGCGTCGGGCCCGTGCGGCGACCTTCGCGGTGGTGTGAGCTACTGCCGGGCCGACAAGGCGATCTACTACTCGGGCACCTACCTGCAGGCTCGTCCGCAGGCTCTGGTCGTCGAGTCCGCGCTGGCCCACGAGTTCGCCCACCTCGTCCAAGAGCAGGTCCAGATCTTGTGGAGCCATGGCATGGTCGCAGGCGGCGAGGATGAGGCCGGCGGCCGGGACCTGCACCGGCGCAAGGAGCTGCAGGCGGACTGCATGGCCGGGGCCGTCCTCAACTCTGTCTCCCAGTCACTGGGGCTGACGACCGCTGACCGCGAACGCGTCGTCGAGTTCTTCGCAGAGGTCGCGGACGCCACCGCCTACGAGGGAAACCATGGGACGGCCGTCAACCGCGCGTACTGGGCTGGGGCGGGTCTGGCGACGACGTCCGCCGGGACGTGCAACACCTTTGCCGCCCCCGCCGACCGTGTCAGCTGAGGCCGGTCGCACAACCTGCCTGGGGCGGGTACGCTGACCGGCCATGCGCACTGGTCGCAGGCGGTCTTGGTGGCGCACTGCAGCGGCGGCGGCGACCCACGTGCTGGACGGGTCCTCGCCGCTGTGGGTGCGGCACGCAACAATGGGTGCCGTGAACCGACCGACGTCTCCGCCCCGCCTGGGCCTGCAGCCGGTGCGCGGCGGTGTCGATGCTGCCGTCCTCGCCCCGCACGCGACGGCTGTGGACCTGTGCCTGTTCGACGAGACCGGGTCACCGGCGTCAGAGCAGCGGGTACCGATGGACGGTCCGCGCCACGGGGTGTTCACCGCGCACGTGCCGGGGGCCGGTGCCGGGCTGCGTTACGGGTTTCGCGCCCACGGTCCGTGGGAACCTCTGCACGGGTTGCGGTACAACCCTGCCAAGCTGCTCGTCGACCCGTACGCCCGGGGCCTTGTCGGCGAGCTGGGGTACGGTCCGGCGACGTACGGGCACACCGTCGACAGCCTGTTGCGCGGTGACGCCTGCGGTCCGCCAGACCCGCGCGACTCAGCCGACCAGGTGCCGCACGGTGTCGTCGTCGACACTGCCGCGCTGGACGGCCCCGACCCGGCGACGAACCGTCCGTGGACGCCGTGGGCCCGCACCGTGGTGTACGAGGCGCACGTGGTCGGTCTGACCCGCCTGGCCTCGTTCGTCCCAGCCGAGCTGCGCGGCACGTACGCCGGCCTGGCCCACCCGCAGGTCGTCGAGCACCTGCTACGCCTGGGCGTCACTGCGGTCGAGCTGCTGCCGATCCACGCCGCGACGTCCGAACCGCTGCTCGTCGGCCGTGGCCTGACCAACTACTGGGGGTACAACACGCTGGGCTTCTTCGCCCCCCACGCCCCGTACGCGACGGCCGCTGCACGCGCTGGCGGTCCCGCCGCTGTGCTCGCCGAGGTGCGCACGATGGTCCACACCTTGCACGAGGCAGGTCTGGAGGTCGTGCTCGACGTCGTGTACAACCACACCGCCGAAGGCGGGCCGGCCGGCCAGCACCTGTCGTGGCGGGGCTTGGACAACGCGTTGTACTACGCCTACGACTGCAACGTCCCAGCGATGTACGCCGACGTCACCGGCACCGGCAACGCCTTGGACTTCCGCCGGGCAGAGGTCGTGCGCCTGACGCTGGACTCGCTGCGCTACTGGGCTGACGTCGTGGGCGTCGACGGGTTCCGGTTCGACCTGGCTGTGACCTTGGGGCGGGGGGTCGACGGGTTCACCGCTGACCACCCCACGTTGGTCGGGGCTGCGACCGACCCGTCGCTGCACGGTCTGAAGCTCATCGCCGAACCGTGGGACGTGGGCCCTGGTGGGTGGCGGACCGGCGAGTTCGGCCTGCCGTTCGCCGAGTGGAACGACCGGTTCCGCGACTCGGTGCGCTCGTTCTGGCTCGCCGACCCTGCCCGCGCCGCCCACGGGCTGCCTGGGCACCGTGTGCGTGAGCTGGCCACACGCCTGGCCGGGTCGGTGGACCTGTTCGGCGCGGGCAACCCCCCGCTCGTACGTGGACCAGAGGCGTCGGTGAACTACGTCACTGCGCACGACGGTTTCACCCTTGCCGACCTCGCGGCGTACGACCACAAGCACAACGAGGACAACGGCGAGGACAACCGCGACGGGGCCAGCGAGAACAAGTCGTGGAACCACGGGGTCGAAGGCCCGGTGCTGCCTGATTCTCCCGCCGCTGAGATCGCCCCGTTGCGGCGCCGGTCGGTGCGCAACCTGTTCGCCACCCTCGTGCTGTCCGCCGGCACCCCGATGATCGTCGCCGGCGACGAGATGAGCCGCACCCAGCAGGGCAACAACAACGCGTACTGCCAGGACTCGCCGATCTCCTGGGTCGACTGGGACCTGGCGCCGTGGCAGTCAGACATGCTCGCCACAGCCACGCACCTGCTCGCCTTGCGCCGCGACCACCCGGCGCTGCGCACCGAACGTTTCTACACCGGGGCTCCCCTGGCCTCAGGCCTGCCTGACCTGGCGTGGTACGACCCGGCGGGGGTGCTGTTCGACCACGCCCGTTGGCACGACCCTGCTCTGCGCACCTTCCAGATGGTGCGGACCGCAGGGTCGGCGCGCGACGTGGTCCTCGTGGTGTTCAACGGGGCGTTGGACCCCCAGGACGTCGTCCTGGCCAACACAGACGGCGACCCGTGGCTGGCTGTGTGGGACTCAGTCTGGGAGCACCCCGACGACCAACGCGACGTCGCCGCGGCAGGCCCGGGGCACCTGCCGGGTGGGGCCAAGGTCACCATGGAGCCCTTGTCGATGCGCGTGTACGTGACACGTTGACGTCCAGTGTCCCGCTGGGGCCAAAATCGGGCTAGTTTCGTCTTGTGAGCACCAACTCTCAGCCACCGGCTCCGCGCGCCCGACGTGCCCCGTCACCTGACTCCCCCGTCGGCCGCATCCCTGTGGTCGACGTGCAACCTGTGAGCGAGGCCGGCCGCTTCCCGGCCAAGTCCACGGTGGGCGAGGTGTTCCCCGTGCGGGCCACCGTGTTCCGCGAGGGCCACGACGCGTACAGCGCCGAAGCGGTGCTGGTTCGGCCCGACGGCACCGAGGCGTCGCGTACCCGTATGCACGAGGTCGGGATCGGCCTGGACCACTACGAGGCGTTGGTGCGTGCCGATGCGACCGGGGCATGGACGTTCCGCGTCGAGAGCTGGTCAGACCCGTGGGCGACATGGGTCCACGACGCGGGGATCAAGATCCCCGCCGGTATCGACGTCGACCTCATGTGCCTGGAAGGGGCGGCGGTGCTCGAACGGGCCGCGGCCCAACGTGGGGTGGACCCGCCAGACCGCTCAGCCCGTGCTGTGCTGCGCGAGGGCGCCCGGGCCCTGACCGACGACGGCTCTTCGCGGACGACCGCTGCCGTGCCCGCCACAGCCCCGCCGACGGTGGTGTGGCTCAGCGCAGCCGACCGGTTCGCCGCGCTCATGTCCGGACCGGTGCCGCAGGTGATGCGGCGCTACCCGCTGCGCGACCGGCGCACCTTGTCCCCCGACTACCCGCTGCGGGTCGAACGCCCCCTGGCCCTGGCCGGGGCGTGGTACGAGATGTTCCCGCGTTCTGCTGGCGCCCACGTCGACCCTGCGACAGGCCAGTGGGTCTCTGGGACGTTGCGCACAGCGGCAGATGAGCTCCCGCGGATCGCCGCGATGGGGTTCGACGTGGTCTACCTCACCCCTGTGCACCCGATCGGCACGACGTTCCGCAAAGGCCGCAACAACACCCTGGAAGCCAAACCTGGTGACCCCGGTTCCCCGTACGCGATCGGTTCGCCTGATGGCGGGCACGACGCGGTCGAACCGTCGCTGGGCACGTTCGACGACTTCGACGCGTTCGTCGCGCGGGCCCGTGAGCTGGGGATGGAAGTCGCGCTCGACCTGGCGTTGCAGTGCTCGCCGGACCACCCGTGGGTCGCCGCGCACCCCCAGTGGTTCGCCCACCGCGCTGACGGGTCGATCGCCTACGCGGAGAACCCGCCAAAGAAGTACCAGGACATCTACCCGTTGTACTTCGACGCCGACCCCAAAGGCCTGCGCTGCGAGATCCGCCGCGTCATCGACGTGTGGATCGAGCACGGTGTCACCGCGTTCCGCGTGGACAACCCGCACACCAAACCGTTGCCGTTCTGGCAGCGGCTGCTGGCCGACCTGCACCACGACCACCCCGACGTGCTGTTCTTGTCCGAGGCGTTCACCCGTCCAGCGATGATGCTCACCTTGGCCAAGTGCGGGTTCCACCAGTCGTACACATATTTCGCCTGGCGCAACACCAAACCCGAGGTCGAAGAATACCTTGCGACTGTCGGCTCGGACCAGGCCGCGTGGATGCGGCCCAGCTTCTGGCCGACGACGCACGACATCTTGACCCCATACATGCAGCACGGCGGCGTCGGTGCGTTCGCGGTCCGTGCGGTGCTCGCCGCGATGGGTTCACCGACGTGGGGGATCTACTCAGGATACGAGCTCGTCGAGAACGTCCCGCGGCCCGGGTACGAAGAACAGGTCGACAACGAGAAGTACGAGTACAAACCCCGTGACTGGTCCGAGGGCGACCAGTACGGGATCGCGCTGCTCCTGGGGCGCCTGAACGAGATCCGCCGTGCCCACCCTGCCTTGCGCCAGCTGCGCAACGTGCGGGTGCACAGCACCGACAACGACGCCATGGTGTGCTTCTCGCGGCACCTGGCCCCTGAGCACTCGTCGACCGGGCTGCGTGACGTCGTCGTCGCCGTGGTCAACCTCGACCCGTTCCACACCCAAGAAGGGTGGGTCCACCTGGACCTGGCCGCCCTTGGCCTGCCGACCGACCGCGGGTTGACCGTCGTCGACGAGCTCACTGGTGAGTCCCACGAGTGGTGGTGCGACAACTACGTGCGGCTGGCCCCTGAGTCCAGCTGTGCGCACATCATGACGGTGAGCGCCCCGTGAGCCCACCGGTCGGCCGCTGGTCGGCGGCACCAGTACGTGTCGTCCAGCCCCCGCCGCGGACCCCCGCGCTGGGTTTGACCGCGCTGCCCCCGCGCCGCCAGCCCCGTGTGGACCCAGTGTCGGTCGGGGGGCTGACCGACGACCCCCAGTGGTACCGGCGGGCGGTGTTCTACGAGGTCATGCTGCGGTCGTTCTCCGACTCTGGCGGCGACGGGGTTGGGGACCTGCGTGGGCTCGTCGCCCGCCTGGACTACCTGCAGTGGCTGGGGGTCGACTGCCTGTGGCTGCCACCGTTCTATCCCTCGCCGATGCGCGACGGCGGGTACGACGTGTCGGACTTCACCGCGGTCGCCGCGCAGTACGGCACGATGTCGGACTTCGCCTCGCTCATCGAGCAGGCGCACCGCCGCGGGATCCGCGTCGTGGTCGACATGGTCATGAACCACACCTCAGACGTCCACCCATGGTTCCAGTCGTCGCGGTCAGACCCCGACGGGCCGTACGGGGATTTTTACGTGTGGTCGCAGGAGAACACCCGGTACCCCGACGCCCGGATCATCTTCGTCGACACCGAGACGTCGAACTGGACGCTGGACCCTGTGCGCCGGGAGTATTTTTGGCACCGTTTCTTCAGCCACCAGCCTGACCTCAACTACGAGAACCCCAAAGTCCGCCACGCGATGCTCGACGCCGCCCGGTTCTGGTTGAACCTCGGCGTGGACGGTTTCCGTCTCGACGCCGTCCCGTACCTGTTCGAGGCTGAGGGCACCAACTGCGAGAACCTGCCCAAGACCCACGAGTTCTTGCGCACGATGCGGCGGATGGTCGACGACGAGTACCCAGGCCGGATCTTGCTCGCCGAGGCGAACCAGTGGCCTGAGGACGTCGTGCACTACTTCGGCACGGACAAAGAACCCGAGTGCCACATGTGCTTCCACTTCCCGGTGATGCCACGGATCTTCTACGCCCTGCGCGACCAACGCGCGAACGCGATCATCGACATCCTCGAAGACACCCCGCCCATCCCCGCGGCGGGCCAGTGGTCGACGTTCTTGCGCAACCACGACGAGCTGACGTTGGAGATGGTCTCCACCGAGGAGCGCGCCTCGATGTACGGGTGGTACGCCACCGACTCGCGGATGCGCGCCAACGTCGGGATCCGCCGGCGCCTGGCCCCCTTGCTGGAGAACAACCGCAAGGAGATCGAGCTCGCGCACGCCCTGCTGCTGTCGCTGCCCGGCTCACCGTGCCTGTACTACGGCGACGAGATCGGTATGGGCGACAACATCTGGTTGCCTGACCGCGACGCCGTGCGCACCCCCATGCAGTGGACCCCCGACCGCAACTCCGGGTTCTCCACCGCCGACCCTGGCCAGCTCAACCTGCCGCTCGTGCAGTCGCTGGTCTACCACTACGGCAACGTCAACGTCGAAGCCCAGCTCGCCCAACCCGCGTCGTTGCTGCACTGGGTGCACGGCATGCTCGCCGTGCGCCGGTGCCACCCAAGCCTGGGCGCAGGCACCTTCGAGGTGCTCGGGTGCGACAACGACGCTGTGCTCGGGTTCTTGCGCGCCAAACCCGCCGACCGCACCACCGCGGCCGACATGGTCCTCGTCGTGGCGAACCTCGCCGCCACAGCCCGCTCGGCGACGATCACCCTGCCCGAGTCAGTCCCCCCAGGCCGGGTGCTACGCGACGTGTTCGGCGGCGCGACGCTCGGCACCGTCAGCCCCGACGGCACAGTCCTGATCACCTTGGGCTCGCGAGAGTTCTTCTGGATCGAGATCACCCAATAACGTCGTCCGCCCCTCGTGTGGGCGCGGCGATCCACCCCAGTCTCGGCATAGCCCCCACTCTTTCGTAGTCCCCACCCAGACTGAGTTCGTGGGTTTGATGACGAGTTCGATGATTAGATCATCGAACTCGTCATCTAGCCCACGAACTCGTCATGCAACCATCGAACTCGCCCACCCGATTCTTCAGACACGGTCCGGGCACCAGGGCCCGTCCTCCATCTTCCCGTATTTCTTCCTCGCCGAGCGCCGAGCACGACGTGAAGCCAGCCGTCCGCAAGCCCAGCCCGGTCACCGAGCTCGTCAAGATCCGCACTAACCTCGCCGCGGAGATGCGCACCTGACAACACCCGTCCCCCGTTCACATGGGTCCAAGATGCAGCGTCGCGGCTGGCCGACTTTGAATCGCTTCTCGCCCTGCATGCAAGACGATTAGTTATCATCCTGACCATCCATAGTTCCGCTGGGGCCAAGACGCAGCGTCGTGACTGGCCGACTTTGAATCACTTCTCGTCCTTCAGGTGCATCACTGCATCTGCGACATCAGCGCGTACCCTCACTCGGAGTATGTCACCCGTTTCGGTGCGAATCATGTCGAGAAGCACCAAGTCCGGATCAGCAAGGAACGGGTTGTGTTCCAGATATTCCTCGAGACGACGGCGGACCAATTCTATCGGCCCGCCTTCGACGAGAGTGACCCACGTCATCGGAAAAAATACCTCCGTGAGATTTCTGGCCCGGGTCGCCGCACTTTCTCCAGTAATATGTCCGTACCGAATTGATTCGCGCAGGTGGTTGAGTTACTGTCCCACCCCCCAGCTCAAGTAGGCAGATCCATATATGCTCGCGAAGTCTTCTTCCCAGTCGGGCCACTCTAGCATTCGTGTGGCAGACCATTCTGGTTCCACGCCGAGAGGCACTCCGAGCGCACGTAGGTACGCGTACATCATGTCGGCAGTGAAACGGGTGGAGCGAACCCTCCTCTTGTAGGCCTCCAAGTCTTCAAAGTCGAACGGGGTGCCGTAGGTCTCGAATACCCATCTGCCCCCGTCGTTCGCGGCTGCTATCGACCGTTCATACCCAAGGATCTCGTCACCCGCGGGTCCGAACACCTCGAGGACCCGCGCAGGATACTGGACGTTGTCGCCTGTGCAGAGGGCCCGCAGAGCCCGGATGCCAAGCCCTCTCGCTGCATGGCTCGGTAAGATTCCGACGTCGCTGCCACCTGGGCCGTTGCTCATCAGCACGGTCCACCCACCGATCGGGACGAAAGCATACCGGAACAGCGCCGGCGTCGGCACGAGGGCAGATAGAGCGTCTTCGGGACCCGACCAGCGAGGACGGACCTCAATCCAATGCTCCTCTTCCATCGCGGCAAATCCGGGATAAATCCAATCGACCAGCTTTTGCGTGTCGTAGGCGAAGTAGCCGACTGTCTCGGTGGTTTTTCCTCCGTGCGAAGAGGGAAGCATCATGGCACAATCCTTAAGACGAAGACAGCGTTTGGGTCATTCGCGAGAATCCGTGCCTCGTGTTCGGCTCCACGAGGATTACCAACACCTTCATATTCGACATAGTGTCGCTTTCTGTTGAGCGTGTACTGCAGGTCGGGACGATTTATTCCTACCCGCTGCCCTGCGGCATTCACTTGCTGCTGATTCACCCGGAAGTCTTTCGCGCGAAAGAGTGACCGGATCTCCGCTTTGACTGCTGCGTTGTGCGATGGCCGACCGATCGACCGCGTCAGCGAGAGTGTCCCTGGTGCTACTGGGCTGACCTCCATCCTCCTCTGACTGACGTGGTCGCAAATTTCGTGCAGCACGCACATTCCACCATTCCACTAGTCGCCCGGACCAAGAAGCGCACTCGGCAGAACATGGCTCGCGTTCCGAATCTCTATCCCAATAATGTTGCTACCGTCGGAGAAGTCGACCGTGGCAGAAAATTGCTCTGGCGCGATCTCTGCCGCCACTCTGCGAATTACAGCGCACGGTGACGAGCAGGTGAGTACCCGGGCGACATCGGACACGTCGTCGTACGCACAGTCGAGGAAACGGGGCACCGCTTGTCTCGGTGACTCTTGCTCAGAAGTGTCATTCAGAATTTCTTGAGGAAGGACCTTGCTCGCACCGAGCACCTCGATGCCCATGAGACGCCCCTCGTCTCCAAAACTCACGACAATGGCGGCCATGTCAAGTCGAACGCCCAGGAAGGCGCCCCGCGCCTCCGAACTGCAGGCAGGGTCACCGAAGTAGATATATGACGCGTCTGCTACGCTGTCGTGCGTGTATGCAAGGCGATTAGTTATCATCCTGACCATCCATAGTTCCGTGCCAATCCCGCTAACTCTTCAGCCGTCATGCCTCGGTGGGCTGTCACGATCTCGTGTTCAAGGTTTTCGACGATATAGTTATACTTCCCTTTTCCGGCACTCGTGACATATGCCATGGCACCGTCCATCTGTTCATAACTCCTTCCACTGCCACGCATCAATGCCACGTCAACGTCGTCGAAACCCGCTTCAGCCATACGCTTCTCGCCGTGAGCGGTCATCCGGCCGGTGTACGGACTGCGTCCGATCGATCCTTGTTCAGAATTAATTGTCCGACTGGCTCGCGCCCGAGCCACCAGGCTGTGTTCGTTCTTTGCGGCATTTCGGACAGTGGTATTCGCGACTGCGTCCGAACTGGCTCTCGTGGTGGATCTGGCGAATGCGGAAGCACCCATTCGTGACGAGCTTGTTGCGCCCCGGGCTGCGCTGCCGCCCGGGATAACGAGGGAAGCAGCAGTGCCGGCATGCCCACCCCAGGTATAGGCGCCTGAACAGTAGTTGACGACGTCGTCGATGAGGAACAACTGCCGGATGGCCTTAGTGCCATCCATGGTCATGGCATCACCGAAGCCGGCTGAGGCATTACTGACGGTGCGCACTGTGTCCCAGAACCGTTTTTCCCAGTCCAGGCCGAGGGGGTCGGTGTTCTGCAGTGGGTTGCCGCCTGCGTACCCGTATGGGTCGCCGGTGACTTCGGCCAGGGGGTCGACTGACACGAACTGGGCGGTGGCTGGGTCGTAGTACCGGTTGCGCAGGTACTGCAGGCCGGTGGGGTCGGTGTACTGCCCGGCGTACCCGAACCTGGTCACACTGGTGCACGGGTCGGTGGTGACCGGTTGGGGCTGGCCGTAGGGGTCGTAGTCGGCGTCGCACACCACGTGCGCGCCTGGCCCGGTGGCGGTGCGCACCGACCCGACCAGGTCGGTGTGCAGGTAGACCACCTCACCGTTGGTCCCGACCTGGGCCAGGGGGGTGTCGCCCAGGCCGTAGACGTAGGTGTGCTCGGCGTCGGCCAGCACGGTGGGCACGGCCCGGGTGGTGTCCCACACGTACTGCTCAGACGTGGTGGTCCCACCTGTGGTGGTGGTCGCCGAGGTGCGCAGCCCGGTCGCGTCGTAGGTGTACGCGGTGGCGCTGGTCGCGTCGGTGTGTGTGACCAGGTGCCCGGCGAGGTCCCACCCCAGGGTCTGCGTGGTCGTGCCCGTGCCGGTGGTCGTGGTGGCGGTGGTGCGGTTGCCGTTGGTGTCGTACCCGAAGGTGGTCGTGCCCGTGCCGGGTTTGGCCACCGCGGCCAGGCGCCCTGCGGTGTCGTAGGACAACGACCGGCCGTCAGCGGTGCCGGTCACCAGCCCGGCGGTGTCCCAGCCGAACGTGCCCGCACCGGTCCCCGTGACGGTCTCCAGCCGGCCCAGCGGGTCGAAGGTGAGCTGGGAGGTGGTCGACGCGGGGTTCGGTGGTGACCTGCCGGTCGGGGACCGCACCGAGGTGCTGGTGGCGACCTGCCCGGCGTCGTCGAAGGTGTACGCCAAAGCCAGCAAGGCGGTCCCGTCAGGCTGCGTGGTGGTCACCGCGGTGTTCTGCCCAGCCGTGTCGTAGTCCCAGCCGGTGCTCACACCGTTGGGGTAGGTCACCGAGGCGACCTGGCCGTCGACGGTCCAGGTGTGGTGGTACTGGCCACCGGTCCAGTCGGTGACCTTGACCAGCTGGTCGGCGGCGTCCCAGGTGTAGGTGACCTGCTTCCCGTCGGGGTACCCGATGGTCGTGGGGCGCCCAGCGGTGTCGTAGCCGTACATCACCGTGCCTGTGGGCCGGGTGATCGAGGCGACCAGGCCTGTGGGGGTCCACGTGTACGACGTGCCGTCGGAGACCTGCTGGACCTGCCCGGCCGCATCGTAGGTCCACGTCACGTCCGGTGTGGTGTCAGAGTAGGTGGTGCTGGTGCGCCGCCCAGCGTTGTCGTACCCGTAGGTCGCGGTGCCCCCAGAAGGCAAGGTGGTCGCGGTCAGCTGGCCGGCGGCGTCCCAGGTGTAGGCGGTGGCCCGCCCGGCCGGGTCGGTGACCAGGGTGGGACGGCCTGCGTTGTCGTAGGCGTACGTGGTCGTGCCCGACGGGTCGGCGTGGGCGGTGGTCCGCCCAACCGCGTCGTAGGCCCAGGTCAGCACCGAACCGTCGGGGCGGGTCACTGACGTGGCACGCCCGGCCCCGTCGTAGGCCATCGTCACTGTGCGGTCCAGCGGGTCGTGCACCGTGACCGCCCGCCCGGCAGCGTCGTAGGACGTGGTCCACACTGCCCCGAGCGGGTCGCTCACCACGGTCGCCTGGCCGGCAGCGTCGTAGGTGTAGCCCCAGGTCGCACCTGAGGGGTAGGTCACGGCGGTGACCTGGCTCGCCGCGTCGTAGGTGGTGGTCGTCACCTGGCCCAGCGGGTCGGTGACGGCCGTGGGGCGGCCGGCAGCGTCGTAGGCGTACCCGGTGACCGCACCGGTCGGGTCTGTGACCTGGACCACCCGGCCGGCGAGGTCGTACCCGGTCGAGGTCACCGCGTTGGCTGGGTCGGTCGCCGAGACCAGCTGCCCGGCCGCGTCGTACACCGCGGTGCTGGTGCGGCCCAGCGGGTCGGTGACGGTCGTGGGCCGTCCCGCGGCGTCGTACCCGACGGTGGTGACCGCACCGGTGGGGTCGGTGACCGACGTCACCCGGCCCGCCTGGTCATAGCCGACCGCGGTGGTCTTGCCCACCGCGTCGGTGGTTGAGGTCATCTGGCCGGCCAGGTCCCACGCTGCGGTGACCACGGCACCGGCCGGGTCGGTCGTGGAGGTGCGGTATCCGCGGGCGTCGTAGGTGTACGACGTCACCAGGCCCAGCGGGTCGCTGACTGATGCGACCGTCCCGTCGGGGTTGACCACGGCCGTGGTCTGGGCACCGGTCGGGCTGGTCGCACCAGTGGGGTTGCCCCGCTGGTCGAACGTGAACGTCCACGTCGCACCCGTCGGGTCGGTCGCCGAGGTCATGGAGCCCAGCCCATCGTAGGTCCAGGTGGTCACCCGGCCCAGCGGGTCGGTCGTGGAGGTGCGGTTCCCCGCGGCGTCGTAGGTGTGCGTGGTCACCTGGCGCAACGGGTCGGTGACGAGCACCGGCTGGTTCGTCGGCCCGTACACCAGGACCGTCGTCGCAGCCGCCGCGGTGCCATACCCCACCGTCTGCAGCACCAGGCGCCCGTCAACGTACTGCTCGCGGGTCACGTTCCCGGCCGGGTCGGTCACCAGCACCCCACCAAGGACGTATGCGAAGGTCGTGGTCCGGCCCAACGGGTCGCTCTGGGACGTCACCCGGCCCGAAGAGTCGTAGACGTTCGTCGTGACCCCACCAGTGGCGCTGGTCATCGAGGTCACCTTGTGCGCGGTGTACCCGTACCCCAGGTGCGTGCCGTCGGCCTGCGTCACGTCGACCAGGTCACCAGACGGCGAGTACGAGTACGACACGGTCCGCCCCGCCAGGTCGGCGACCTGCGCGACCCGGTCCCCCGACCAGGTCACCACCAGTGACCTGCCCACGTCGTCGCTGACCTGCACCAGGTGCCCGCCCGGGTCGTACGACAGGCCGACCCCGTTGCCGTTGAGGTCTTCCACCCGCACCAAAACACCAGCCGTGTCGAACACGAACACCTGCCTGGCGCCACGCACGAACCGGTACGACCCGTCACCGGCCCGCTCCAAGGTCGCCAGCACCCGCAAAGGCGCGGCGAACCCGCCCAGCCCGTCAGCAGCGAACCGGACCCTGGACCCGTTCTCCTGGACCACGTCCACCCACGGCGAGGCAAGGCCCGCACCACCAGAACCGACCAGCCGCATCGTGTACGGGCTGGACCACCCGAACCCCAGGCCGGTGTCGTCGCTGGCGACCTGCGACCCATACGTGCGCGCCCACACCAGGCCCGGGCCCAGGCCCGGGACCTCAAGGTCCACCATGTGCTCGAAGAACTCACCGGTCGCAGTGTTCACCGGGTCCCCGTGGCACGTCTGGGCGCACGCCTGCGACGGGTTCGACCCACCCGCGGTCTCGCCCGGCAACCCCGGGCCACCAGTGTTCGGAGCCGAGAACCCATTCGAGATCGCCTGGATGTCGTCACGTCCGAAGTTCATCGCGACATACGCCACATATACGCGCACAGCACCTGACGCGACATTGACCGTCACGGTGCACGTCTTGTCGTCCGCCGACCACACCCCTCCGTAGTCGTTGCCCACCTGGCAATACCCGACCAAAGAGTCGGCGGTCACCTCACGAACCACCAGCATGTAGTCCGCCTGCTTAATGTTCTGGTTGACCGCGGCGGTGAGCGTGATCGTGTCTCCTGCGCTGGTCAACGACGCCGACGACATCAAGGTCACCGTCCACGGCGCCCGCTGCAAGGTCACGCCGTTGCTGGCTGCCTGCGTGTCGGCAAGGGTCCAGTCCGCCACCACGTACGCCTGGTACGTGTAGGGGCCACCGGTGGCGAAAGACACCTGGACCGTGCACGTCAAGTCCGTGGGCGACCACGGGGCACTGTCGCTGGCCGCCCGGCAGTGCCCCCGGTTCGTGCCAGCGTCGTCGCGGAACAAGACCATGTACCCCGACTTCATGATGTCCTGGTTCACCGTCGCAGTCAGCGCGACTTTCTCGCCAGCGTCGAACACCGTGCGGTCTGCCGACAACGACACCGTCCACGCCATCCGCTGCACGACCACGTCGTTGCTCAGGGCCTGCACGTCTGCCAGCGACGTGCCCGCCGCCACGTACGCCCGGTACGTGTGGGGCCCCCCGGTGGGGAACGAGACCTGGACCGTGCAGGTCTTGGCCCCCGCCGACCACGTCGCGTTGCTGTCGGTGCCGGCATGGCAGTACCCGACCGTGCCACCAGTGGTCACATCCTTGACGACCACCTGGTACGACGAGGCCTTGACGTCCTGGTTCACCGTGACCGTCAACGTGCTCTTCTGCCCAGCGGCGAACTCTGCAGAGTCCGACACCAGCGCCGCCGCCCAAGCCATCCGTTGCAGGACCACCTCGTTGCTCGTGGCCTGCAGGTCGGTCCCAGCGTTGTCGCCAGCCACGTACGCCTGGTACGTGTGCGGACCACCAGTGGCGAACGAGGTCGTCACCGTGCACGTGCGGTCCACCACCGACCACACCGCGACGCTGCTGTTCGACCCGCAGTACCCCAACACACCACCAGTGGTGACGTCCCTCACCACCAGGCGGTACGACGAGGCCTTGACGTCCTGGTTCGCCGTCGCGGTCAACGTCACCTTCTCACCAACGACGAAGGTCACCTTGTCCGCCGCCAGCGTCACCGTCCACGCCGCCCGCTCGAGCACCACCTCGTTGGAGGTCGCCTGCAGGTTGTTCCCGGTGTTGTCGGTCGCCACATACGCCTGGTACGTGTGCGCACCACCAGTGGCGAACGAGGTCGTCACCGTGCACGTGCCGTCCACCACCGACCACACCGCGACGCTGCTGCTCGACCCGCAGTACCCCAGCACCCCACCAGTGGTGACGTCCTTGACCACCAGCCGGTACGACGAGGCCTTGACGTCCTGGTTCGGCGTCGCGGTCAACGTCACCTTCTCACCAACAGCGAAAGCCAGCTTGTCCGCCGACAGCGCCACCGTCCACGCCGCCCGCTCGACCACCACCTCGTTGCTGCTCGCCTGCAGGTCGTTCAGCGACGTGTCAGCCGCGACGTACGCCTGGTACGTGTGCGCCCCACCAGTGGCAAACGACGTCTTCAACGTGCACGTCCCGTCGGGCCCTGACCACAC
>Ga0123353_10005155_pt1 | contig 17057 bp, 14 predicted proteins | sample TergutLab28metaG_3_FD_92763 | JGI IMG/M metagenome (GOLD analysis project Ga0123353, IMG submission 92763) | Labiotermes labralis P3 segment gut microbial communities from Petit-Saut dam, French Guiana - Lab288 P3 | ecosystem: Host-associated > Arthropoda: Insects > Digestive system > Gut ...
GAAAATAAGGCTCGATTTTATCCCACACCTTATCCGAAATATCATGCCTATGTTGTTCTCTGCTCATAATACCCGTCCTTGCACTTGTGATTATGGGGCTACTTTATCATTATTATGTCACCGTGTCAATCTTGTGTCGACACTGTCTAGGAAATAAATGAACAAAAGAACTGTTGCAGCCCCTCCGTCAACCCCGCAAGATAGTGCAGTATTAAGAGAAACAGCCCTTTTTCATATTGGTCTCCGGTTGTTAAAAAATATAGTTCGGATATGCGATTATCTATTGGCAGTATAGCACGACAAAAAATAGGGGGGATTTTTGGAATTGTTATGCAGAAGTTTTATTTCGTTTGCGATAAATGCGCAGACGGCTCCAGAACATGAGCGGAATCAGCCCCACCAGGCCTATGCAGAACAGTATATTGGCGGCGTTCAGCGGTTGTATGGGATTGCGCAGGGGTTTGGCACTCGGGATATCCTGCGCCAATGTGGCCACGCTTTCCGTGTTCTGTATCGTATAGAGTTTTTCCGCAAAGAGGGGGACTTCGATATAGGTCGTGCCATCCAATACATAGCGCAGGACGCCCACCTGACCGCTTGGCGGCGCTTCCCCTGCCGCGAAGAACAGCTGGGTCTGAGGCAGGAGGGATTGCGGGTTTTCGACGATGGAGCGCGGCAGATACAGGGCATCCACTGCCCCGCTGTATAGCCTATATTGCGCCAACTCCTCCACGCCGCCCGCCACGATTTCGCAGGCAAAGGCGGGGATGACTTCCGGCGGCAGGGACGCGTAGAGGTTTGCGTAGGCATACTCATACAATTGCCGCGTTTCTTCAAAGAGCTCTCGCTGACCACCCGTATTTTCATAGGGCAGGCCGATGAGCACGCAGACCAGCGTGACGCCATCCTTTTCCGCCGCCGTGACCAGCGTGTTGCCGCCCCGGGTCGTCGTACCCGTCTTGCCGCCTATGGCGAATTCATAATAATAACCGGAATTCTCGGGGTCGGAGATCAGGCGGTTGGAATTTTTCAAATTATACGCACGGTGTCCGCTCGTTGCGGGCAGCTGTATCTGCGCAGTGCCGACGATCTCGCGGAAATTTTCATTTTGCAGAGCCTGGGCCATCAGGAGGGCCATATCCCGCGCCGTCGTGAGATGCTCCTTATCATAGACGCCGGAGGGATTGCAGAAATTCGTATTCAGCATGCCCAATTCAAAGGCTCTCGTATTCATCTCATCCACAAAGGCCCGTTCGCTGCCCGCGCAATGCACGGCCAGTGCGGTCGCGGCATCGTTGCCGGAGACCAGAAGCAGGCCATAGAGCAGCTCCGCTACACTATACACCTCGCCTCGCTTGATGCCCATCAGGGAGGAGCCCGTGCGCTGCTGTACCGCTTCTAGGGGAATCGTGACGGGTTCGGATAAATCTTTGCAGCGCTCCAACACGAGCAGCGCGGTCATCAGTTTTGTGGTACTGCTGGGGGCGAGCCGGGTATCCGCCGCTTTGGAGAGGAGCGGATCGTTCGGATAGGCAGTGTCCGCCAGATAGCAACCGGGGGCGAGCACGGTTGGCGCAGGCGCGAGGGCGGCCTGCGCGGGTATCTGCGCGGCAAAAAGTGGCACCGCCATCAGCAGTACCGCAAGCCATATCGCACCGATTCTTCGCATAGATATCCCCCTTATAAGCATTATTATACCCTATAAGTGTTAAAAACAATTGGCATAATAGCAAATAGAATATGAAATTTGGGAAAACGCCGCAAAATAGACACAATACATTAAAATATTGCATATAAGAAAACATGAGGATGAAACGGAAAACGAGACGGGCGCTTGCCGCATTCGTCGTTGTGCTGGTTTTGCTGCTCGTCGGCTTCTTTTATTTGAACGTGCAGGTGAGCCGCGTTTTGGAAGGGCTATCGGCGGCGCGGGTGGAATCGGTTGCCGCCAGCGCGATGAACAACGCGATACTCGACATATTGGGCGGCGCGGACGCACAGCAGGCCCTGCTCTCCATCTATTCCGCCGAACAGGGGGTATACCTTTTGACCGCCAACAGCGCACGGCTGAACGTGGTGGCTGCAGATTGCGCGCAGGCGGCACAGCAGCGCATCGCAGAGCTGGGCGAGCAGGGCGTCAGTATCCCGTTCGGGACGCTGACGGGCATCCCCACGCTCGCCAATATGGGACCAAAAATCACACTGAAATTCACGCCCGCCGGGGCCGTGCGCTCCTCATTCTCCTCGGAGTTCCGCAGCGCAGGCATCAACCAGACCCTGCACCGCATCACGCTGAAACTCAGCGCCACCCTGCGCGTGATATTGCCCGGGCAGAGCTATCAGCTGAACGTGGTGGCGGAGGCAACGATCGCCGAGAGCGTGATTGTCGGGCAGGTGCCGAATACCTATGTGAATGTGGAGAATGAGGACCAGATGTTGCACTTAGTGCCGGTGGAGTGAAGTGTTAGTTAAGAGAGAATAAGGCAGTCAGGTTCAACCCGGCTGCCTTTTGCCATACGTTATTGTTTATCCCACAAAAGGCAATTATGCGCATAAAAACGACAAATGGATCCGAGGAGATGATCCTCAAGGCGGAGGACTTCCGCCAGGCAGCATCCAAGGGAGACTTCAGGGTAGCCTTAGAGAAAAAGCGGCGCAGCAATGGGTTTGGGACGTGAAACGGTTCAAACCCCCACAGTCCCTGCGCTAATTGTAAAGATAGGCAAGCCATTGGCCGCCGGGGCTTTGATGGTGATGACATCGCCCGCTTTCCAACGCTCCTGAATCAGAATGCGCGAAAGGGGGTTGACCAATTTTGTTTCTATGACATTGCCGATTCCGCGGCCGCCATTGTCTAAGTTATGTAATACCTGCGTATACAGATAGCTTGTAAACACGTCGGATATTATGAGACGCAACGCTTTATCGCGTTCAAGATTTTGGGCTATGGCATTGAGCTTCAGCAAGAGTATCTCTTTGGCCGCTTCCTTGCTAATGAAATCAAAGATAACGAAGTTGTCACCGATTCTGTTTAACAGTTCCGGGCGCTGTATCTGGAACTTAAAGTAATCCCTGATGGATTCCAGCAGACGCTTTTCGATTTCTTCGTACTTCATATCGGGCGTAATGTTCGCGTGGCGCAGGCCATCGCTTTCTCTTTCGCCAATCAAGCCCAGGTTGCTGGTGAAGATAATCAGAGCCTCCGAAAAATATACCGTCTCTCCCGAAGAGTCCGTGATGCGGCCGTCTTCGAGAATTTGCAGAAATTTATCGAGGATGGAGGGGTGCGCTTTATCAATCTCATCAAAAAGCAGGACGCAGAAGGGTTTGGCCTTCACCGCGTTTGTCAACTGACCGCCCGCGCTGTACCCGACATAGCCCGGAGGAGCGCCCAATAATCTCTGATCTGAGTGGGGTTGTTGGTATTCGCTTATATCAAATCTGGTTACAAAGCTTTCATCCCCAAAGATAAATTCGGAAATTGTTTTCGCGAGCTCCGTCTTTCCCGTTCCGGTAGGCCCCGCAAAGAAGAGGACTCCCTTGGGGCGCCCGGAGGATCCTCCCTGAATCCCCGACAAACCCAGGCACGCGCGGCTCAACACGTCGGCCGCCTTCCGGATTGCGGAAGCCTGTCCTTTCACGCGCCGGGATAAAAAGGTCTCCGCTTTTCTTACCCCGGCCAAATCCAGCTTGTCCCAATGGCTTTCCGTCTCCCCGTACCGGAACATCTTGATTGCGCTTTTGATCTGCCATACGCTGAAGTTTTTCTGCCGGCAGAGAGTAGAGATGCCATAGAGTTCGACCAAGGTCATCCCGTCGGTCAAGGATGTGAATTCCCGTTCGATTTCCTTCCGCTCTTCGCGGCTCAATTCCGTGGCACCCGACAGTAAATCCAAATACGAAGAGATAACCGCCGCGCGGATGGCGTTTTCCGGCCGAGAGATGGTCAAGGTCCGCACATAGGGGTTATTCAGATAAAACCACGCGGGGATGTCATTCACCTTTTCCACGATAAGAAACAGCAGATTTGTCAGCGGACGTTTATCCGCCATACTCAGCGCCTGTGTTTGATTTTTGGATGCCAACATCAAGCGGGAAAAATGTTCGGCCTCCATATCGGAAAGATTGTCCGGTGCGGAAGCAATCGTATTCGCCATGTCCAAAATCACCGCCGTCGGCCTCACGGTATTGCCCATCGTCTTTCTGATTGCGTCCGTTGCAGCCTCAAGTGAACGGCACGACTCCTCGGTGGCATTCAAGCCGCGGTAAAAAGTCTTAACCATATGGGATGAAAAGGGATTGTGAAACCCGTCTACCCGATTGTAGAATATGACCGGATCATAGCCTTCCTGCGATAGATAGCGATGCAGGTAATCCGATAGCGCAATCGTGTCATAACTCCCGTCATCTTCATACACCCAGGGCTGCTTGTCATGCACATTCCCCTCGATTATGAAGGTTGTATTGATGTCTTGATAAACAGACAGATCTTTCTGCCATTTCTCGGATTTAATCAACGCATTCCACCTCTTTTTCCTGTAAAATAAATTCTTCGCTGTACAAGGTGATTCTCGCACCCACTTCCACGGACGTGGGTCTGTCGTGAAGCAGCGGTATTCCGTTCAGCCTTGTTCCGTACATACTGATATCCCGTATCATTACAACTCCGTTCTTTATCGGCGTAATACGGAGATGCTCGCGGCTGATGGCTGCATTGGCCGCCAATTGTTTTGCGCCGATTCCGCTTCGCCCTATGATGCCGCCCTCCGGTGGGATTACGATTTCATAGGCACCGTCAGCGGCGGCCAAGACGAAGGCTCGCATACAGCAGCTTGATTTTTTCGCAGCTGTCGAAATATCTGTGGGCGCGTCCATCGGCACACTTTCAGCGGCAGTGAATTGCGCCAACACGATTTGCAACTGCGGATCACCCTCCGTATAGGTAGTGAAGCCCCGAATTCTCCTGCCGCAATGCGGACACTGTTCGGGGAAGCTGTTCCTCGTTTCAAATGTGATTGTATTCCCACAGGGACAAACCTTGCAAAATGCCATTATTACTCCTCCAAATGTCTTTCGCGGGTCTGCCGTTGCCGTCTCCTTCGCGTTTCCTGTGAAGCGACCACCCTTGCTTCGGATGTGATCTCTTCGTATTTAGGTTGTACGGAATAAAGACAACTGAGCACAACGCCGCGTTTAGCCGCTTCCGCTTCCAGCTGCTTGTATTGGGAGCAAATCTGTCTCGCGTTTTCTTCCACCCGATACCGCCTGTCCAAAGAGTCCTCACCCGATCTTGCAATCGTTTCAAACAGGAAACTTCCGCCATCTTGCGCCACAAAGACATCGCACAAGGGCGAGTTGTCCGACGCGTACAGGGTTCCTTCCCGCTTTTCCAACACACAGCTCCCCTGCGTGCGAAACCCAGCGGCTGCCATGGATTCTTCAACGAGTCGAATGACCTCTTCGTCCTCCTGCTGTTTCAACAAAGCGGCTTTCATTTTGGGAACGGAGGATTCCAGCTCGTCTAAAAGCAGCGGCTTTTCGGTTTCCGAAAGCAGGGCGCATAGGGCGCGGTATTCCAAACGCAATGCTTCAAAACGTTTTACATCGCCCGCGGCGCCCCTGCTGCCGGAAGCAAGGTAGGAGAGGATACGCGCCTTCGCGTAATGGAAGCCGTCTTCTATATCCGCTGTTCTGTCAAGCATCATTGTATGTATGCCCTCAATTAAGCGTTCTCGATCTCTTCGGTCTTCTTTGCGCAGGATGGGCCGTTCGTCAATCCGAGCAAGCAGGGCGGCAAACTGATTGCTCAAGGGGTTGTTGTTCACTGAAAGGGAATTCAGCATGGAAGAAAAGTCCAAAGCCGACAGGCGCTGCGTGCCACCTGCAAAAGCGGCCGTGGAAACGGACGCTTTTTCGACCCCGCTCAGGCCGTCATCGCTTTGGGTAACCGTAATCGCAATGTTCGAAAAGGATTCGGCGCCGAAAACCGCATTTTCGGAAGTCCCCTCCAAGTGCTTCTTTATTCCCTCCATTTGCTTTTTTGTCGTCTCAATGCGAAGCAATATACTCTTGCGGAGCGTCTCTTTGCGCATCTCCTCCAATTGTGCCGCTGTATAGATGCAACTGCTCATGATACCCCCTCCTGAAGTGCGGACATTTTTAATATCTCCTTTTGGAATCCGATGCTGTAAAGCCAGGCAATCACCTCACCGTTTTCAAGTAAATCGGATATCTCCCCAGTCGTTTTGTGCGCGATCGCATCGACAAAATCCTCCGAGGTACTAATTGTTTGATTGGCTATTTGCAGCTCCTTTTTTTTCTTGAGCGAATAGCAGAGGGTCTTAATCGCGGCGATGTTGTTTAACCCATCTTTTTGAATGACGCGCTCCAAAGCCTCGATTTGCGCGCTGTCGGCGTCGCGCAGTCGGAGATAATATGTAAACATCCCCGACTTCACAAACGCCACGACATCCGGATCCGGTTCCGCAGCGGACTCGAGCAGCGCAAGAAAATCATCCAAGCTTCCAAAATCCCTACCACGATAATGAATCCGATCGACTTTTTCGATCATATACAGCAATTGAAACGTCGCGGCGTCCTGGTCGCGCAAACGCGCCAGTTCCTGGGCTGTCTTTGCGAACGTGGCGTCCTCGTCAAATTGCAGAAGAAACTCTGAGAGTTCCCTGCGTTTCAACAAGTTGGGAACATGGCTCCAATGCTTGTGTATGGCCAGCGTCAGTTGATGCAGCGTAGAGACCGAAACGGTCACTTCGTCAAAGCGGCCAAAGATAAGCGGGCGTATCGGCTTTTCATCCGCCTTTTTCTTCTTATACAGGCTGCGATCCGCAGGGCGTATAAACTCGTTCTCGCACCAGCGCTTTACCTCTTTATAGCCCCAGCGCGCATCTTCCTCCTCCAGCAATAGGCCTTGCACCAATTCGCGCAAGCGGCCGCTGATTTGATTGGGTATGGCAATCCCGCGTTCCCAGGTAGCCGCTATCTCGTTTATGGACATACCTCCGAAGAAGGAGTATCCCGTACATAAACGAATCAACACCAGCCCCAGCGACCCATAATCATAGGCCGGCGCCATGGAAGCGCTGCCGAAAAAGGTTTTGGTTCGCGGGGCATACTCCGGGGTTCCCCGTATTTTATCGATGAACTTCCCTTCCGGCCCCAGATACCCGCTGATACCGCAATCCCCGATGACGGCCTTTTCGCTGTTCTCACCCAAGAATATATTGCTTGGCTTAATGTCGCAATGCACGATCCCGTTTTTATGCAGCGCGTGCAGCCCTTCATTCATGGAGGGTACGATCACTTTTTGAATGAAGGCCGGTGTGTATTGCTTCTTTTGCTCCAAGGTGCCTTCGGCATAGTATTCATAGATTTCATAGTGGCGTCCCCTATGATCTCCGTTTTCAATGACATGCGCCACATTCGGGTGCCTAAACCCGGTCAGAAAGCTTTGCAATTGGTCGGTTGGACGCCAGCCCTGATGATAGAGCTTGATTACACAGGAACGTCCGTCCTTCTTGGCAAGATAGACATCCGCCTGTTTTCCGGATTCTCCAAGAGGTTCGTTGACAATGTAACTGCCGGCAAGGGAATCGCCGGGGGACAGGGCCGCGCTCTGCGGCGCGCCCTCCCGATGCAAAGCACTCTGCGGGAGACAGGTTTCGCCCGGTTCGCCGGGCGCTTGAAATGCATCTCGTTCGGGAAGTCTGGTCTCGTCGATATTCACCGCATCTGCCCCCTTTTCATGGAATTCCAATGTTCAAAAAACTGTCGCCGAAACGAACGCCCTGTACGCCCCTCGGCCACTGTTCCAACCCGATGTAACGTTCTTGATTTCGGAAGACGTGAATGCGCTGGTTGCCGGAACCGCGCAAGCCCTTCCCGTCATTCAGTTCCTGTATATAGGGGCCATCGATCAAAACAGTGCATTTTGCCAATGCCATGTCAACAGACGGATCCCGCATCGCTACCAATTCCTCCAAGGTATAGCCGCTAAAGACGATGATATCATCCCGAATCTCCGATAGAGCGCAGAGCAATCGAGACAGTTCTTCGGCTTGGAAAAAGGGTTCTCCGCCTGAAATGGTAAAACGCTTCGGCTTGTTTGGGATGGAAGCTATGATCCCCATTACCTCGTCAACCGTGAACTGCCGGCCACTTTCACTTTCGCGCAATTCGGGGCTTATACAATTCTCGCAACTGCGCGGACACCCGGCCAGCCATATCCCGACGCGTTCGCCCGGACCCAGGGTGTGGACGGGATAGTAAATGCGGGAAATGTTCATCGCCTGACCCTTTCTATGGAAAAGTGGGAGGGACACGCCATCCGCCCGGATGGGAGCGGTTTCCCGCAAAACATGCAAAGCCTGTTTTGGCGGCGGCGATGGATTTCGTAGCCCATCTGCCAATAATTCATCAGCGCGACGAGATCCTCCGGCGAAACACAAAATGGACGTTGACCCGCTAAATCCATGATACACCGAAGTGGATTGGTCGGCGCTTTCAACAGATACTCACGCGTCGGCATGGGTGGCTTGGTGAAAGTTTGCCCCTGCAGCAACCGCAGCCCATCATTGGGACCCGGCGAGACAACATTGCCCACACCCCAGCAATACGGAACATCCGACTCCCCGGTTTCCGCCGCCCGCATATTCAGGAAGAAATGCGGGGTTAGGCGCTCCGTTCTCAGCCCGGAAGTCAGTACTTTTATGTGGTTGTACGGCAAATACGATATGGAGAAGCAGGTCCCTCCCAACAGATTCTTTCCGCCAAGCTCTTTTCTGGTGATGAGCCACGCGCGCGGTATCTGATTGATTTGACACAGGGCGGGCAGGAATACTAAGTTTACGGCGTGTACGCGTTCCGTAAAACCGGCTCTCTCCGCCCAGGTCAGTCGCTTAAGGTTCTGCGTCCCGTCATATACGGCGATCAGATAGGCACAGCTCGCGGCAAGCGTCTCCAACATTTTCAGATAGTTCGGGATGTGCTTTTTTTCCACGACAGTGATTGGTTCGACAAAGGCCCCCGGCTCATCCAGCAAGCGCTTGCACGCCTGCGCTTCATGCCGGATCTTTTCATGCGCCTGCCGAATGGCGCGAAGTATATTAAACACATCGGCCGGCTGTTCCATAGCGGCATTTAACAGGTTTTGTCCGTTTCGGTGCAGCGCTTTCCCCGTTTCGAAGTAGAATTCATTCTCCTCCAGTAAGGCGCGCAGCTCCCTGAAATCCGGGTTGTCATCGAGGGCATTTTCGTATAGTTGCGCCAGTATCTTCTCCTTGCCGCTCGTCTCGTTTCGCAGCAGGTTGATCAAATACAGTACCTTCAATGAGTTCAATGTTTTCACCTCCCGTCTCGGCGAGACGCTATCTGATGTTATCGTACATGGCTCTCTGCATCGCTAAGGTATCACCCATGGGTTCGTGTAAGGCTGCGGCTAAAGTCCGATAGATGATGTTCGCGGGTTCCAGGCTCAGCGCACCCTCCAAATATTGCAACGCGTTGGCGCAGCCCTGCGCGCCGTTATCGCCGCGCAACGAAAGCAGCGCCAGCAAGTATAGCTTCTCCGCCGACTCCGGCAACGCGTTGATCTCCGCCTGGCGGGGGAACGGGGTGTTTAGGGAACCGCGTTCATCTTCGAGCGACAGAGTTTCGCGTATCACGGACAGGGAAGTTTGCGTAGATTTCCCTGTGTCGGTCAGGCCCGTATCCGGAAACCCCTCGCCAAACCTGCGCAGATTGTGGAGACGCTGATGCGCCAAGTTGCGCGCTTCGGCTGAATCTGCCGTATTTGCTGCCAGTTCATAGCATTCCCGCAGACGGGTATACAACCATATCGCGTTTTCCGCGGAAGCGCCGCTCACGCCCAATAATTCGCTCAGGTTCATGATCTCACCATTTCGAAGGTTGATTATTGGTTTTTGGTTTTACCGCATCGTTTAGTGTCTCTATCGCCTTGTTCAGCGTAATCTTATCCGCGGGGCTAAATCGTACAGCATACGCTATGCCGACTCCGCCGCCTATCCATACGATGCCCAGGAACCATTTCCATCCGATAGGCAAGACCCAATACGGCAAGACTGCCATGATGAAGGCGAGCACAACACCGACCAGAATAGAAATCAGGACGCCTCTTGCGCGACTCTCTTTTTCGGCTTGCATTGCGTTCGCACCCAATTCCAAAAGCTCCGAAGACAATGCGGAAAACTCTCCTTGACGCTGTTTTTGCAACTGTGTAACTCTTTGCTGTGCCTGCATAGATGAAGTTGTATTATCCATGGTCTATTCCCCTTCCTCTTCATTTACTATTTCATTATAAGCCTGGCCATAGCTCTCAATCCACACCTTGGCCGGCAGATTGTAAGGACGGAAATGCGTGTTTTTCACCTCACGCCCGATATCCATATAAACGACCGTGTTGCTTCGAAGGCTCTTTGCGTGGCTCTCTGCAACCAGCAAATCCATATCGGCGTCATCCAACCCGTACGCGATGCGCTTATCAAAAAACGTCTCGTAGCGTGGCCCCAGTATGTTTTCGATCGCACGCAGGCTTTCTCCCCAAACAACCGAATTTATGTGATACCGCGGGCCGCGTTTCAGTATTTCTTGCAGCTTTTCCAAGCTTGTCTGTTCGCCACTGTTGTCTTCATCGTAGATACTGCCGCTGCGCAAGCGCCTTGCGCGATTGATGCCAAACAGGAGCAGGAAAATCCTCTCGTTGTCGGGCGCCCGTTTCTCCGTACGTTCCTTCAGGGTCTCATATATTGCGGAGATCAGACTGTCAACATCACCAACGCCTGCAATCTCGATTTGGTCCGGGAACTGCGCTTTCAGATAATTAAAATCGCAAAGGTCATCCGTGAGCTCGTCCGCAGACAAATCCAAAACATAGACCAGCGTATTGCACTTATCGTGCGCAGTATGCAGTTCCTCATACAGCACACTCATCGCCGTGAATATGAACATGCCTTGCGCGCGCCGCTCCTCTTTGCCGACAATGAGCAGGTTGTCACGATCCACCACGCTCAGTTCCGTCACGAAGGTGTTTTTCCTGCCAAATCCCTGCCCCAGGAGCAGACCGTAGGCATCCCTGGATTTTGTAAGTGGTTGAACGGAATTCATGCCTTCAATAATAAGCGTATTGAAGCAATTATACACATCATCTTCCGCGTTGGTCAAGAGGATTCGCGTCTTATATTCCTTGTACTGTTCCGCGACTGCGTAATCCGTAAAGTAAGCATCAAACCGAGCCAACATATCCGTTCTCTCCTGTTTGTTCATATAGCTTACTTGGTAGAATACATTCGAGGGTTCCACACCGCCGCCACCGTTATAGATGGCCGAACCGGCCGGTTGATTCTGGAGCGTCCTTATTCCCGGATTGTCGTTGCTCAATATGGATGCGGCGCTGGCCTCAGAGCCCTTAACCGCAATGCGTACAGCCATTTGGCTGAAAAGTGTTTCCAAGCCGGAACAATGATTAAAATCCTGGCATGCCAAAATGATATGTATCCCCAGCGCCCGACCCTGCATGATGAGTTTATTCAGACAGGATAAACATTCACTGCTGATGCCGTCACTTTCCGGGCCACTGCGGAAAAGCTCCTGCACCTCATCAAATATCAGGAGCAGTTTCGGAACTTTTGTATCGATATCCGGCAAGGCGCTGTAGTCATTAATGTCTTCGACGCCCTTGCGGGAAAACATATCAGCACGGGTCTCAAGTTCTGAGCATAATTCTTTTAAGATATTCAAGCCAAACTCGCGTTCACTGTCAATGGCGACAACCCGCAGCGAAGGCAACCGGTATCGGGTATAAGGCTTGAATCCCACACCTTCCTTAAAATCAACCAAATACATCTGCACTTCATCGGGAGAGTAATTGATCATAGTACTCATGATCATGGTATGCAATAGAGTTGATTTACCGGCTCCGGTCTGACCTGCGATCAAAACGTGATGTTCGGTACTGCCCCCGCTTCGGCCAAGCACCATTTTTACAACCGTGTTGGCGCCGCGGATTCCGACGGGAACAGCAATCTCGCTGTGGTTGCCCATAAACCAATTGTTGCTGTCCTCAATGTCCTCATCGAACATATTCCCGAAATGTTCTACCTTTACCTGCATGCGGTCAATTGAATCGCAAATGATTTTCATGATCTGGTCTTTGTTTGCAAGCGCGTCGCTCATATCATCCAAGGACAGGAATAAGCGTTCATATTCCTTCTGCTGTAGCATTAAGCGTTTCCCGGCGGCTTTTGTTTCCAACAGGCACTGCGTGATTTCCTCCACAAGCGGACCGCTTCTTTTCTTCAAATTCTCCAACTCAAAATCATTCGACCATATCATGACGCATACCCCGAGAGAAGCGCTGTTTCTGACGATAGCGCGCAGGTCTTTGAGCGCCGCTTCAGAGAATCCTGTGGGGAAGTCTGTGATGGCCAAAACGCGGATGACTTCTTTTCTCAGCCTGCTCTCCTTATCGCCGCCATAGGATTGCGTCATGTTTTCGAGACGCTGGCGCAGGGTACCGATTGCGTTTTCTATATCGCGATCTTTGCTCCAAACTTTCGTGTCGATAATCCTGCTCGCGTTCGGCGCCTCGGCGAGTTTGGGAATATCGCAAAATGAAGCACCCAACTCAAGGGGGTCTATCATGGTTGCTTCAAGCCTTCCGGCCGGGAAGAGCATAAACAGTTTCAGCAGCAGAGGATGTATCATGCTTTGCACGGCACTGCGGTCTTGGGGTGTGTATCGAACCAACAGCGAGATTCCGTCGTCTAACTTTTGACAGTAGGGGACTCCAAAGACGGACGAATTGCCGTTTTTCGATATTGCCGGCATCTGCGTTTCCACCGCTTGCACGACATCGATAAAATCCTCGTTTTCGCCCTGGAGCGCAATGCACAGGTTCCCGAGCATGACGTGCTCGGGAATATTGGGCGGGCAATCGTATCTCTCGGCATTAAAGCGGGAGGACAGGGCCAGCTGCGTATACGACTTTACATCCCGCTGGCTCATCCCGGCGGCGATATCGGTGCGATACCGCATATGCGCGATGGTCTTCTTCTCCTGATATTCTCTGTCCGCCGCCGCATCCCGGGCAATTTGCTCTTGGCGCGCCGTGTTTCCCTTGTCATTTGCTTCGCGCTCCGCTTCGGCAATCAGTGCTTCGCACAGAGTTTTGAAGGCCTGGCGTTCCTGCGTCATAAGCTTTTGTATTTGCTTGAAGCGCTCTTTGCACTGGTACTGGTCGGTGAGAGCGCGTTTCCTTGCCGATCTGAGCCTTGGGGGGATTGCGCTCACAAATGTATCGCTGGCGATGATGAGACTTCGCGCACGATTATCTTCCACGTCGCAGCCTGCTAAGTTGGCCTTCAGGGTGTTCTCATGCTTGGTCTTTTGTTCTCCCAATTTTGAGCGTATCGCCTGCATCTGCGACTCGTAAATCTTTTGGCTCTGCGTTTTCGCATCAGCCCGTTTCTTCCGCAACCCGATCAATTCAAACAAATACTTCTCAGAGAAATTGCGCAGGGCTGTCATAGCCGTCACGGCCAAGTCGTGTCCCTTCTTGGCGCGCCAGGACTGCCACGGAGCGCTTGCCTGTGGCGCGGCGACAGCATCATAATTGGTTACAGGCGGCAAATCCGCATCCGCATCGAAAGGCAAAGCCATAGCCGGCGCGCTTGGGATTGCCGCATCCACGCCCTTACAGCTAAGTATTATCCTTCCGTTTTCGTTGATTTTCGTCACCTTAACAACGATTTCTGCTCCCTCGGAAAGCACATCCTCGGCCCGCGCCACCGCTGCGCCCGTGAGTTCCGAAACATGTAACATTCCCCCTATTCCCGGCGCAATTTCAACAATCGCGCCGAAAGTCATTAGCCGGATGACCTTACCCTTGTATACCTCTCCGACCTGCACCTGTGTGTTCCCGTTCATTTCGAACCTCCCTTGTTTATTTTGCAAATTTCGTCTTTATCTTTTTTGATTTGTTCTGATTCGCAAGAACATAAATCAAAGATTAACCTATGTCTACAGGCTTCTTAATTAGACATAAGAAGAAAACCACGTTTCCGTAATGTCTCTTGCCGACTTATTATCTGTAATCACAGAACTATAGCCATAATTAGCATCCAAATGGCCAGTTTGCACATCATATATCAATTTAATCTCGGTCGGAACAGGGTTATTTTCTTCTTTGCAAAGTTTCACTAATGCCCAAACGCTTTTTGTAACTATTGACAGTGCTTCTTTCTGACGAAGTAAAGAGACTGTGCCAATGTTATTGCCTAATAGTGCTTTCCTATACAATGCGCCATTCATGCGGAAAAAGAAATTAGCAAAGACACTATCTTTTTCACAAATAACATGAATAAAGATTGTTGTTGCTTTTTGTTCGCAGTATTCCAAACAAATAGACACCATGTCTGCTTGTAAGGCACTGAATTTTGATTCGAAATTTTTGTCCATGTCAATCCCTCCGATTTAAAAACGATCGTTCATACACTTCATCGTCTATCGCATAAAACACATCAAATGATGTGGGACGATGACTGTCGCCATCATACGAAACATCCCCGGCAACCTGAACGGTGCAGCCATTTTGCAGTGCGGTTGCCCATTCATTTTCCATTGCCTTATATTCGCCCCGATTTATGTGCGAATCTTGTGATACCAAATTATCCAACTCTGAGGATCCGCCAAATCTGTCACCTATAAGATGCCCGGCGTCATCGAGCTTGCCCTTGTCCGGTGTTTGCCCATTGTGCGGAAGACGATTTTCTCGTTCTGTGAGTTGAAGATCATCCGTGCGAAAGCTTGTAATACGACTCTGATTATCGGTTTCATAACAATAATCATACTCGCCTGTTGTGTATTCAACATTTGGTTTTAGAGTACCATCTTCGTTATATGGATTATCCGTATACTCTTTTGTCATTTCATTCGCATTATCGACTTTAAGCACAAGCGCGTTGCCGCCACCCCTGATCCCCTGCTCTGCGTTCAAGAGATTGTTTTGCAACTGCGTCAGCTCGTTTCTCAGTCCGAGCAAGGCTTCCCTTTTTTCTGCGGTCGTCAAGCCGTCTCCCGTTAATACGGCATTGGTCACTTGCAGATTGCTTTCGCTGTCACGCATGTATTGGTTGCGCAAATCCGCCATTTGACTTTGCTGTGCAGGCGTTAAGCCCGCGGCGGCAGAACCCGACAAGGGACCTTGCGCGGGCGTCATTCCCCCCATGCTTTGCGTGCCGGGCATGCCGTTTCGCCTGTCTCCAATCCCGCTCCATCCCGAGACCGCACCCTCACTGCCCCCGCTGCCGCTCCCGGCGCCGGAAAGCGTACCATTCAAATCGATCGGAGCGAAATTACCGCCCCTTCCGGCATATGAATCCGATGCGCCCGAATCGGGCAGGGTATATAAGTCCGCCGTGGCCGTAATTCCCATGCTTTCGAGCAGCTTGACCTTTGCTTCTTCCGCCAGATTCAATCTTTCGACGATGCCCGCCGCCAGAGGGGCCATATCGGCGCTGAACGCCTGCCCGCGCAGGGCTTCCACTTTCTTGAGGTTTTCCTGACTAACGCGGGTGTGCTGTTCGATCTTCTGCACATGGCGATCCTTTTCGCCCTTTACGGCCGCCACTCTGTCTTCGGCGGCGGTCAGCGCACGCTGCACAGCCGCCTGCTGCCCCTGTGCCATCCGCAATTGCACTTGTGCCGAGTGCACGTCGCCGCGCGGGTTCCCCTCCTCATCCGTTTCCATCGCGCCGGATAACGCGTATTCGGCGGCGCGCACCTGCGCGGCAGCGGAACTCACCTGAGACTGGCAGTAATTCACGCGATCATCGGCCTCGCGCCCCTGCTCAATCAAATTCTCCGCCTTATTTGTGATCTCCCTGAATTTCTCCGCCAAGTGTCAGTCACCTCCTTATCCGCGTATTACGTCTCTCCGTTATCCAAAGATTCGGCTTACACTGTTTTTCAGCTGTTCAATCTTTTGGGCGGTTTCGTCGGCAACCCGCTCAGCATCACTTGCGATGCCTTCGTATTCCCGCTCGCTCTGCTCCAACCTACTTCTCCCGGCGTCCGCGGCATCGCGCCCAATCTCCGAAACGCCACCGGCGCGTTCCATGCTTTGAATCCCCCTGCGCACGTTCTCCTGCTCCGCGCCGATTTCGCTTCGGAGCTGCTCGCCCTGCTTTTCGATTTCCAGCCCGGCCGTTTCGACCTGATCCGAAAACGCGGAATCATAGCTCTTCTGGTATGACCCTTTCGTATCGCCGACCGCAGAAACATCCTCATCATCCTGCAATTGAATGCCCTCCAGTATTTGATTAATTTGTTCGGCTTTTTCCTGCATTTCGCTGCCCAAATCCGTCGTTTCACGACTGTTCTCCCGCATCTCCTTGACGCTCTCCATGCCCTTGTTTTTGAAGTTACCCATTTTTATCTTCCTTTCCTTTATTTGGTTTATTCGGCCTACCCGAAACGGCGTATTGTTCTAAATTGCGGCATGCCTCTGTTAAGCTGATCATGTTGGTTTTGAGCTTCTTGTTGAATGCCGATATGTCATAAAACGATTCGAGCAGTCTATACACTTCAAATGCAAAGTCAGCAATCTTCAACTGGAGACCCGTAATACCCCGCAGTTTACTATACGGTGCGCGAAAGCGTTTCCAACGCCCTTGCTTCAATCGCTCAAGTGCATATATCCATTCGCCAGTTTGGATGATAAGATCAGTAAGTGAGCCCCATTGCTTTTTATTGCTGATTTCAGAATCATATAGCATTTGTAAATTAAATCGATCATCCCTGTAATTATCTTCAATTTCTTGCGAGACGGGCGCGCTACCGTTACATATGCGCAACAGTTTGGCATCAAGCTCAGCAATCTTACTTTTCAGCCCTACAATGGATTTAGATAGCGTTTACACGAGAATGAATTTATGATAGAATAGAGAAAACCACAGAGGAGGTTCTCAATGGAGGCAGCACATCGGCGACACGATATAACAGACAGGATGTGGTCAGTCTTAGAA
>Ga0123353_10005157_pt1 | contig 17055 bp, 18 predicted proteins | sample TergutLab28metaG_3_FD_92763 | JGI IMG/M metagenome (GOLD analysis project Ga0123353, IMG submission 92763) | Labiotermes labralis P3 segment gut microbial communities from Petit-Saut dam, French Guiana - Lab288 P3 | ecosystem: Host-associated > Arthropoda: Insects > Digestive system > Gut ...
GCGCGAGGGCTCAGAGCGAGGCGCTGAAACTGTTGGAGGGGTATTTGACGACTGAGGAACAGGCGGTGGCAAAAAGGGGCCTGAACGCGTCCAAGGCGGCTGTCCCACGCAGCGCCACCCCGAAGAGCTACCGCGCGGCCACCGCGCTTGAGGCGCTTTTCGGATACCTTGCCATGACAGGGCAGGCGGAGCGTATTCGCCGCTTGTTCAACATAATATCCAAAACTCAAATTGATGAAGAGCTAAAAGGCGCCCGTCGAGTCAGTTGATACCGCGCATGCCGAAACAGCGGGGAGGTAACCATGTCGGGACATTCGAAATGGAACAATATAAAGCGCAAAAAAGAAAAAACCGACGCCGAAAGGGCGAAGGTTTTCACAAAGATGGGGCGTGAGATAGCCGTTGCCGTCCGCGAGGGCGGGGCCGACCCGGCTGTCAACGGAAAGCTGCGCGACGTCATAGCCAAGGCCAAGGCGGCAAACGTGCCTAATGATAATATCGAGCGCATAATCAAAAAGTCTTCCGGCGATAAAACCCAGTATGAGACGATTCTCTATGAGGGATACGGCCCCGGCGGGGTGGCAGTCATAGTCGAGACCCTGACAGACAACCGCAACCGCACCGCGTCGGACATGCGCCACTATTTCGACAAATACGGGGGAAACCTCGGGACGACGGGCTGCGTATCCTTTATGTTTACCGAAAAAGGGGTCATTGAAGCCGAACTCGAAGACAGGAGCGAAGACGCCGCCATGGAAGACTGTTTTGAAGCCGGCGGGGACGACATAAACTTCGAACAGGGCGTAGCCGAAATCTTGACCTCGCCCGCGGAGTTTCGTGCGGTGCGCGAGTACTTTGAGTCGAAGGGCTATGTGTTCAGGTCCGCGGACGTCGAATTTATTCCCTCAACGCTTGTGAGGGTCGAAGAGCCCCTGCGGCTGACGCAGTTGAGCCGGTTGTTTGAAAAGCTGGAGGAGAACGACGACGTGCAAAACTACTGGCACAACGTAGACAACCCCGAGGACCTGCCGTAGAGCAGGGCTACGCAGAACCGGATTTGACCGGTAAGCCTATCGCTGTATGAGATGGACGGCGAACCCGCCGTATTCGCCATCGAAATAAATAAAAGTGCGTTCATTGTCAGCGTCGATGCGGGCAGTTGAGGGGTCAAAGCTGTAGCCGCGCGCTTCGAGTCGGAAGACAGCGCGTTCGACGTTGTCCGTGAAGAACCCGATATGACCGTTCTTCCCCTTGCCGCCGTTTCTCATTATTTCCAGCGCGGCGCCGGAAAAGATACTCGGCTCCCTGGGAATATACTCAAATGAAAAGGCGTCGCAGAAAAACCGCGCGGTCTTATCGGCCTCGTCGTTGTTGATTTCATTGACTCCGAGATGCGCGAATTCGAAAGCGAGCATGGCGTCTACGGCTTCTTTGGCGAGTTTTCCGATACCGTCAAAATCCTTTGCCGCCAGCAGCGTTTTGTCTATCATCCAGTCGCCGCCGCAGGCAATCACGCATTCGCACTTGAGATAGTCGTTGAGGTTATTCGCATCTATGCCGCCGCAGGGGATAAACCGCATTGCGGGAAACGGCGCCGAGAGGGCTTTTAGCGCACAGAGACCGCCACAGGCTTCGGCGGGGAAAAACTTCACGACGTCCAGACCGAGGTTCGAAGCGGCGATGACGTCCGAGGCAGTTGAGACGCCGACAATTACAGGGAGCTCTCTTTTTAGACAGAACTCCACGATCTCGGGAACAAGCCCGGGGCTCGAGATGAATTTCGCGCCCGCGTTGGCCGCGCACTCAGCCTGCTTCGCTGTCAGAACGTCCGACGCGCCTATCAGCATTTCCGGGAGCGCCTTGGCAACGTTGCTGAGGGCGGCCTCGGCAGCAGGGGAACTGAAAGTGAATTCGGCGCAGGAGACTCCGCCGCCGAGGAGAGCCTTTGCGAGAGGCAGAGCATCGCCGGCGTCGTCAAGAGCGAGAACAGGGATGATGCCGTTGCGTTTCAGCTTTTGAAAGATGTCCATAAAGTATTCCTTTCTTTGAGGTTTTCTTGACATCATTATAGCAAAAAAGCGTTCCTTTTCAATGAATGAGGACGATATTCCGTTGAAAAGAGCGAAGCCGCGCCCGGTGTTTTCATTTTTTCGTTTTTCATATATAATGATTGCAGCCCCGGGTACAGCATAAGAAGGAAATGACTCAATGAGCGAGAAAATTTGCATGAGCTGCATGAATATGGTTCCTGCCGGTGCGACGAGCTGTCCCACCTGCGGGTTTAACGGCAGCCAACAAAATCCGGGAATCAGCCTGCCCATAGGATACCGGCTCAACAACCGGTATGTGTCCGGGCGCCTGCTTGAGTCCGACGGCGACAGCGCCCGCTACACCGGGTATGACGTGCAGCTTTCGCGAAAGGTGGAGATACGCGAATTTTTGCCTGTCAACGGGTGTTCGAGAAACACCGGGACGGGACAGTTGATCCCGAAAACGGGCGCTGAGCTTCACTTTAAGACCTCGCTGATGGATTTCTCTGACCTCTACATCAACCTCAACAAGCTCTCGTATGAAGAGGGCCTTGTGAGGACCTATGACTATTTTGAAGCAAATCAGACCGCCTATGCCATTCTTGAGTTTTTTGACGCCATGACCTTGAGGGAACACCTCGGGCTCAAAGGCGGAATAATAAGTTTCGAACAGTGCAGCTCCATAATGGAGCCCGTGTTCGGGGCCCTGAATTCCATCCACAGCGTGAACCTGACCCACCGGGGCGTAAGCCCTGAAACCATCCTGATCTCGAGGACCGGCGTGGTAAAGCTTTCGGGATTTGCCACAACCTCCGTCAGGACCAAGGGGACAGATTTCGCCTGCAAACTCTTTTCCGGTTATTCCGCGCCGGAACAGTACTCAAAGACCATGTGGCAGAGTACCGCCACCGATGTTTACGGCCTTTCCGCAACGATTTACAGATGCCTGACCGGAACCGTACCGCAGGATGCGGATCAGAGGAAGATGTATGATAACCTGCGTCCGCCGATCGAGCTCAACACAACGATACCCGCATATGTATCTAAAGCCGTCATGCTCGCGATGCTCATAGACCAGCAGGCCAGGACTCAGACCATTCTCGGATTCAAGCAGATGCTCTCGAGGACGGAAGAGCGATATGAACGCACAGCCGCGACGGCAGCGGGCCCGGCAATCCCCGCAGCAACGGCTGCGAGCCCTTCGCGCCGTGAGGCAGCGCCTGAGGAACGCGGTTTGAACGCGGGCGAACGAGTGCTCAAGACTGTTGCTATAGTGGCGGCGGCGTTTTTCGTGCTGATGCTGTTTGTCTATTTTGCGATGAGAATTCTTAACTCAAATATGCCTGAAAGGAACTCGAACAATGACCCCTCCTTTCCGGACCACCTTACCATTCCCAATTATGTAGGGCTTATGCTCAGCGAACTCGACGGGAAGTTCGACGTGTATAACTTCTCCATAGAAATTGAGGCGGTCTACTCCGAAGGCGAGCCTGAGGGCAAAATAATAAGCACCTCTCCTTCGCCGAATTCGACCGCCAAAAAGGGCGACGTTGTGACCCTCTATGTCAATATGACAAAAATAATATCGATGGTCGATTTCGAAGGGCTTACGGTTCAAAACGCAGAGTTGCTGCTCAAAGAGCTCGGCGTCGGCAAAGAGAACTATAAAATTGAAAGAGAAGAGTCGACCAAGGGTTTTGACTCCACCGTCATCGAGCAGAGCGTCGAGCCGGGCGATGACTTCAACGTCCACAAAGACCTGCTGATTCTCAAAGTCGCCATAGCCCCTGAGGACGGTGACGGCGGGTGACGGCGCGGTGGCGGATGAAATGAATATAGTTTACTTTGAGGATACACGAGTCGGAAGAATTGCTGTAACCGAGGAGGACGGCTGTATAACCGGTTTGGTTTTTGCCGCAAAAAACCCGCCGGGCGAGGGATCTGCGACCAAAAAAACTCAGCTTGCCGAGACCGCGGTACGGCAGTTGCGGGAATATTTTGACGGCGAGCGCGAGGTTTTCGACCTTCCGATTCGCCTGACAGGGTCTGAATTTCAGAAAAGGGTCTGGAACGCGCTGCTCGACATTCCCTACGCCGAGACCAGAAGCTACAAGCAGATCGCAGAGCAGCTCGGCAACAAAAACTCCGCCCGCGCGGTGGGGATGGCCAACAACAAAAATCCGATTTCTATTATAGTGCCCTGTCACCGGGTAATAGGTTCCGACGGGGGACTTGTCGGCTACGGCGGAGGCCTCGACGTCAAGGCGGCGCTGCTGGCTCTCGAAGAATCGAAAAGGACTCGGGCGCAACGCAAATAGACTGTGGGGCGCGTAAAAAAAGTCAACCCCCTGCCGGCGTGAGCAGAGGGTTTTTTTGGTGTTTTGCCGCAATGTCAATCGCTGGTGTACGGCAACATTGCGAGATGCCGTGCGCGTTTTATGGCCACGGTCAATTCGCGCTGATGTTTTGAGCAGGTCCCCGTGACGCGGCGCGGGATGATTTTCGCGCGCTCGGTAGTCATTTTGCGCAGTCTGCCCACGTCTTTGTAGTCGATTTCGCCGCGATCCACGCAAAACTGACATACCTTTTTCCGGCGCGGACGCTGTCCGCGGGCCGATCTGTCATAATTATCGTTTCTTTCCATTTTTATTCTCCCAAAGCATTATATCAGAATGGCAGGTCATCGTCATCCGCAATAAGAGTGAAATCGTCGGCGTCGCCGGCGGCAAACGACACGTCATAGCCGTCGTCCGGGTTCTCCGGCGCTTTTACCTCGACGGAACCGGGGGCGCGGCTTTCGGTGAAGTAGACGTTGTTGGCCTGGATTTCCACCGCCTTGCGGTTTCTTCCCTCTTTATCGGTGTAATTGCGGGTCTGGATAGCGCCTGTGACGGCTATCATCTGACCCTTCTTAAAATAGCGACAAATGAATTCGGCGGTATTGCGCCACGCTACGACGTCAATGAAGTCGGTCTGACGCTCGCCGCCCTGTCTGACAAAAGAACGGTTTACGGCGACTGTGAAGGACGTCACGGCGAAGTTGTTTGCGGTATGGCGGAGTTCCGGATCGGCTGTCAGACGCCCCATAATGGACACGTTGTTCAACATATTCGTTTCCCCCTATGATGTATGTGGTTGCTCTTTTTCCGGGTCTTTACGCACCACAAGCGTCCGCAAAAGACCGTCGGTTATTCGATAGACACGCTCGAGTTCGGCTATAAACTCGGGTTCGCTTTCGAAATTTATGAGGAAATAATAGCCGTCGGTCTCCTTTTGTATCTCGTACGCCAGCCTGCGCTTTCCCCATTCGTCAACCGAAACCACAGTGCCCCTTTCGGATATCAAATCGGTAAATCTTTTCAGCAGCGCGGCGACCGCCTCCTCGTCGAACCTGGTCGAAATGACCACAATAGTTTCGTATGCCGACAAAAGTCTGCACCTCCTTATGGACAAATGGCTTTTCGCTGAACGAAAAGCAAGGATGTTGCGTGAAAAGCGGCGGTAAACCGCCGTTTTTGCACAGCTCTGTAATTATAGCAACCGGCTACCGATAAGTCAAACGCAAATACTTCACATCTCAAGGGATTTCAGATAGGCCCGGAGTTCTTCGCCGGTCTCGGGGTGCGAGAGGCCGACCTCGATTTGCGCTCTCAAGTAGCCGAATTTATTGCCTATGTCGTAACGCTTGCCGACAAAATCGACTCCAATACAGCCGTTTCTGTTGGCTAAGGTGCGAATTGAGTCTGTGATTTGGATCTCGCCCCCGGCACCGGGCGCCTGGTTCTCTATGACGCTGAAAATGTCGGGCGTCAGCAGAAGACGGCCGAGTATGGCGTACTGCGAAAAGTGTTCTCCGATAGCCGGTTTTTCCACCATGTCGTCGACCATGTAGAGATTGTCGCGTATGGGCGCGACCTTCATAGATGAGTATTTGGTAATATCCTTCAACGGCACTTGCTGGATGCCCAGGCAGGGCAGTTCGAATTCACCATAGACGTCTATCAACTGCTTTGAGACGGGAATATCAGATATGATAACGTCGTCGCCGTACAGGACAAGGAAGGGCTCGTCGCCGACAAAGGAACGCCCCTTCAGAATCGCGTCGCCCGAGCCCGTTATCTCCAACTGCCGGGTGAATACGATATTTGCGAGTCTTGTGCATTCGAGCAGCTCGTTGTAGAGCGCGTCTCTGCCCGATTTTCTGAGCGCGTCTTCCAGTTCCGGCAAGCGGTCAAAGTGGTCTTCAACGGCTCCCTTGCCCCGGCTTGTGACGATGAGGATATCCTCGACGCCCGACGCGGCTACCTCTTCGACGATATACTGGATCGTCGGTTTATCGACAATGGGAAGCATCTCCTTGGGGATAGCTTTTGTTGCGGGCAACATTCTGCTGCCGAATCCCGCGGCGGGAATAATAGCCTTCTTAACCTTCATAATTACACCTGAATGATACCCAATAGTTCCGAGGCGAAAAAAGTGAAAAACATGAGCCCGAAAATAACCGCGCCGACGACTATAACAGCGGCTTTAGACGGGCCGGAAGAGCGATTCAGTTTTTCCCTGTATTCGTTGTCCGAAGATGACTCTTCTTTCAATTTTAACATCATGCGCGAAGCTTTTCTGCGGTACAGCCAAACCGCGAAAAGGCCCCAGCCGAGATTGATACAAAGACTCAGGACTCTGCTGACGCTCGTGGCGTTGCCGAGCGCGACGGCGTTCTGCCCGAGATCGATCCCCAAAGGTATGAACACCGTTGTTACAAGATAGGGGATGAGTATGAGAAAATTCGCGATCGCCGAAAGGATGGCCGCCCACCAGACGCGCCGGTAGAGAAAGAACAGGAAGGGAAACGCGGCCGCGCTGATTGTAAAGGAGGTTTTTCGGCGGGTTTTGTCCTGGAGCTTGAAGTTGTAGAGATAATAATTGTGATTGTTTCCTATATAGGCCATCCAATCCCTTATCGGTATGCCGTCGATCTCCTCTTCAGGGTCGTACCTGGGAGCCTGACCATCAACAAAGAACCTGTTGCGGCCCGCAAAACCTCCGTACGGCGTCACCATGGGTTTTGCGGCTATCGGCTCGCCGCAATAGTTGCAGAAAGCTCCGCCGCTGATGGTGTTTTTTCCGCAGGCTGAGCATACGACGGTTTCTATCAGAGCGGGTTCGGCAAGGTTTGCCGTCACAGGCGGTTCCCACTCAAAACCCTCTTCATGCAGGGATTCGTTAAAGCAATGGCCGAGCTCAAAATAGCAGGCTCGATGGTGAGGCGTCCCGCAAACGGGGCAAACCGCGAGCTCATCTTCAGAGGTTATGATTTTTTCGCAGTAGGGACATTCAGTATTCAGATAGTGTGACATCAACAGGCCTTTCAATCAAAAAACAGTCTACGATGTGACTATTTTACATTATATAGCGGTAAAAAGCAAAATCAATTTCCTTGCAAACACCGGTTCGGATGTTATAATAAACCACAGCAATGGAATTTCGGTATATCACGCGTTTTGGAGAAAGTATGCTTATTCTTGACGAACAAAAGACAAAACTCGGCGAGGCTGCCGCCGCGATGGAAGAAATATTGAAGGCGGCGAACGTAACGGGCCTTAAGGCGCAGCTCGATGAACTCGAGGAGAAGACGATGGAACCCGATTTCTGGAGCAATCCGGAGGATTCTAAGGCTGTGCTGACAAAACAGAGCGCGCTTAAAAGCCGTATAGCCGACATGGAACGCCTGTCGGAGCTCAACGATGACGTCGAAACGCTCATTGCCATAGCCGAGGAGGCGGACGACGAGGAGTTGATGGCGGACATTGAGGCTGCGCTGAGACTGTTCATGGCCACAGTAGAGAAAGAGCGCCTCGCGACGCTGTTTTTCGGTGAATACGACGCCAACAACGCCATACTCACCTTCCATGCAGGCGCCGGAGGGACTGAGGCGCAGGACTGGGCCGAGATGCTCTACCGCATGTACAACCGCTACGCAGCCGCCAACGGATATAAAACCACCGTCCTCGACTATCAGGACGGCGATGAGGCGGGGCTCAAGAGCGCTTCGATTCTGCTCGAAGGAAGGAATGCCTACGGATGCCTTAAGTCCGAAAACGGCGTGCACCGTCTGGTGCGCATATCGCCGTTTGACGCCTCCGGAAGAAGACACACCTCCTTCGCCTCTCTCGAAGTTATGCCTGAAATCTCCGAGGATTCCCAGGTCAATATCCGCGACGACGACCTGAGGGTGGACACCTTTCGCTCTTCTGGCGCGGGCGGGCAGCACGTCAACAAGACCGAATCGGCTATTCGCATAACCCATTTGCCCACCGGCATTGTGGTGAGCTGCCAGAACCAGCGCAGCCAGCATCAGAACAGGGACGTCGCAATGAAGATGCTCAAATCAAAGCTTTTGCAGATAAAAGAGCAGGAGCATCTCGAGCGGATTGAAGACATCAAGGGCAACCAGATGGAGATAGGCTGGGGCTCGCAGATAAGAAGCTATGTGTTCATGCCGTACACACTGGTGAAAGATCACCGCTCCGGGTATGAACAGGGCAATGTGAACGCGGTGATGGACGGGGATTTAGACGGCTTTATCTACGCCTACCTGACCATGATAAGCAAGCAGAGAGAGTAGATAATAAATAATCGGCCGCTTTGACGGATTAGCCGTTGCCGCTCCTTATCTATTTGACAGAGTAGAGTTAATCAAACTGACGGACACTTTTTTCCACCGGTGCAGTATATATGTTGTAATGAAAATGTAACTAAAAAAGCAATTGACATTCGGGGCTTTTATCGTATAATAACATTCGGCAAACTTAAATATTTATATGGGAAGTGGTATCGTATGCCGGGTACTCAAAATTTGAAGGTAAATATAATATAGGATTTTAGACAACCATAAGCCAAATAATTTTGCAAATTACGGCACGATGGGTATCGTGTTTTTTTGTTGCCTTTTCGGTCAACATTTGTTTTTGCAACTTGTCGCGGCATTCCGTTGTCGCGGATTTTTTATGCAAAGTTTTTAGATTGACGGGAGAACGAATGAATACAAAAACCACCGGTATTACATGCGAAAAGAACCGGGCGGAGCATACGGTGACAACACGGCTTGACGCTCCGGCAAATTTAAACGGTGCGGTTGAGGCCGTCGGTCTGCTTGACCTGCACGCGGGGAAAACTCCCGTAGGCCTCGCTCCGGTAACTGAAAGTAGTGGCGGCGCTCAAACCGCCGCTTAATATGAGGGGTGAGAACATGATATTGCAAATATCGTCGGGGAACGGCCCTGTGGAATGTGAGTTTGCCGTAGGAAAGTTTCTTCAGGTTCTAAAAAAAGAATTTCCCGACATTGAAATGGTAAACGGAATAAAGACAAAACACGCAGATTGTTACAGGTCGGTCGCTGTATCGACAAAATGTGAAGTATCGCATTTGCAGGGAACTGTCAAATGGATTGCTCAAAGTCCGTTCAGGCCAAAACACAAGAGGAAAAACTGGTTCATTGACGTCAGCCTGTTTGAAGAAAAGCCCAAGACCGATTTTGAGGAGGATAGGGTGCGTTTTCAGACGTTCCGCTGTGGAGGCCACGGCGGGCAGAATGTAAACAAGGTCGAAACCGGAGTCAGAGCAATACACGTGCCGACCGGACTTAGCGTTGAGGCAACAGAGACAAGAACACAGCATCTCAACAAAAAAATCGCGCTTGACCGGCTGCACGGGGTAATTGCACGGCAAAATCTCAACGACGAAAAGCTCATGAAACAGACTATGTGGCTGCAACATGAACTGTTAGAGCGCGGCAATCCTGTAAGAACTTATGTCGGGATGGAGTTTAAAAGGAAGAATACATGAATATTGCAATAACCGTAAAACAAAAAGAACTGCTTGACTTACTTCTCAACGTCGCTATAGCGCGCCCTGTTTTTATATGGGGCGCGCCCGGGATCGGCAAATCCTCTATTGTGGGGAAGTTCGCCGACGCTCTCGGTTTACCCTGCGTATCCATGTTGGGCAGCCAACTGGCGCCGGAGGATATCATTGGCGTACCGCAAATCATCGAAGGTAAAAGCGTATTCTGCCCGCCGCGCATGATAGCGCGGGATGAGCCGTACTGCTTATTTTTGGATGAGCTGAACGCCTGCTCACAGGAGGTACAAAAGGCGTTTTACAGTCTGATACACGATCGGAGGTTAGGCGAATACCTTTTACCGGAAGGGTCGCTCATCATCGGAGCGGGCAACCGCGCACAGGACAATGCCATAGTAAAGCCGATGTCGTCGGCGCTGATCAACCGCATGTTCCATGTCGAACTGGTCGCTTCGCACCGGGACTGGCTTGAATGGGCGGGACAGAATGGGATCCATCCACACATTATTGAATACATAGGCCTGCGCCCCGACCATCTTTGGAGGCAGCCGCCAAAAACTGAAGAGCCGTTTTCCTCGCCGCGGTCGTGGCATATACTTTCCGATGCCATGCTCAGCTATGGAAACAACATGACCGACAAACACCTGGAAATATTAGCTTCCGGCTGTTTGTCGCCACAGCACGCTATACAGTTTCGCGCGTTTATCAAGCAGATCCGCAATAGGTACGCGCTGTCCGCCATCATTAGCGGCAGTCAAAAGTGGCCGAACAGACCGGAGGACAGGGACGCACTTTATTTTCTTGCTCAGAGTTTCAAGTCGCAGCTCATTAAGGAACTGCCGCCTGATAAAAATAATCTCTCCGGCACGTCGCAAGATTTGGCATTCCGGGCAAAATCGCTGATAAAGGATTTAGCGAATATCAGTTTGGAAATCGCCCAAATGACAGTTTCTACAGAAGAGGACAGCGCTCTGCCGGATTGGTTCGTGGTTGAGGTTATACGGGATTTGCCCAGATTGGCGGCGAAAAAATAATGTCAAAAGCGAAACAACACAAAAAAGAGCAAAATGATATCGCCACGCAAAAATTCAGAGCGGGATGCCGAATGGTGAATGACCATCCGCTGTTTTTCGCACTGTGGAACAGGGTTGGTTTGCGGCGGGATGAATACAATAAATACCCGGAGAATGGAGTGTGCTTTGTCACAGGCGACGGGTATATCCTTTGCAACCCCAAACGCCGGGCCGAGCCGGAACAATGGGCGCGAGCGCTGGCTCATTGTCTGCTTCATCTGGGCATGGAGCATTTTAAGGATAAAGAACACCCGGTTATGTGGAACATGGCGTGCGATTTCGTGGTTGAAAGATTTTTGACCGATTTGAAGTTCGGCACACCATTGCACGACAACTTGATCCCCGCCGGAGCCGGTGACGAGGAGCGACTTTACAACCGGCTGTTGGAATCACCCGATAAAGGCGAATACACCGGGTTTGGTACGGCGGGAACATCCGTGCCGGACATGTTGTTCGAGGGAATACCGCGGTATCGCTATTACGGTAAACCGCCGCAGTGGGCAAAACTGTTTGCACTGGGGCTGTCCGCCGCTGTACGCAGCGCGGTTCGCGTCGCCTCCGGCGTACAGGGAGCTCTCTCGACTGACCCGAATGATTCGGTAAACAGCGCTGCCAGCCGTGCCAAACAATGGTTTATTTCAAGTTATCCTTTGCTGGGAGCTATTGCAGCCAGTTTCAAGCTCATTGAAGACATTTCTATCTGCCGGCGTATGAGTATTACCATCGCTGCGGTTTCTCCCTCGATGTCGGAAATATACCTCAACCCCGCATATCAGCTTCAAGCGGAGGAAATCCGTTTTGTGCTGGCACATGAATTTCTCCACGCCGCCCTGCGCCATGACGCCCGGCGCGAGTGGCGGGACGCATATCTTTGGAATGTAGCCTGCGACTACGTGATCAATCAGTGGTTGACTGAACTGGGCATCGGCGAACGCCCAGACGGACTGTTGTATGATGAGCAGTTTAAAGGTTTAAATGCAGAGACGATTTATGACCGTATCGCTACAGATATGCGTACTTACCGCAAACTCGCTACCCTGCGCGGCGTCGGATTGGGCGATATTATAACCGGCGAACGCAGCCCCTCGGCCGATATGGATTTGGACGCCTTCTATCGCCGGACGCTGGCGCAGGGGCTTTCTTATCATCAGGAACAGGGACGCGGATATTTGCCGGAGGGGCTGATTGAAGAAATCCGGGCGTTATCTCATCCGCCAATTCCGTGGGATGTGGAGCTTGCCCGCTGGTTTGATGAATATTTTACTCCGGTGGAAAAAATTCGCTCTTACGCCCGACCGAGCCGCCGTCAGTCATCCACACCGGATATTCCGCGCCCGAATTGGATTATTTCGCAAACGGTGTTGGATGGCAGAACCTTCGGCGTTATACTGGACACATCCGGTTCGATGGAGCGGGGCCTGCTGGCAACGGCACTCGGCGCTATCGCCAGCTACAGCGCCGCGCGGGACGTGCCTGCGGCCCGAGTGGTATTCTGTGACGCCGTGGCTTATGACGCGGGCTATATGCAGCCGGAAGACATCGCCGGAACCGTGAAGGTGAAAGGGCGCGGAGGTACGATTCTTCAGCCGGGTATTGACTTATTGAATACTGCGGAAGATTTCCCGAAAGAGGCGCCGATTTTGATTATAACCGACGGTTATTGCGATAAAGTTATCCTGTACGGCAGAGAACACGCATTTTTAGTGCCGCAAGGGGCAAAGTTCCCGTTCGTACCAAAGGGAAAAGTATTTAGAATGAGGTGAAGACTTGACAAAAAAGCAATTTAAACATGATTTTCTGCGCGGCTTAGGCTCCGCGATAATCGAACTGCAATCCGGCAATCATCCGGAAAAGTATAGTGATACGGTGTTGTACGGCTGTTTGCACAACACCACATATGACATGCAAATTGAGGGTGACCGCGGTTGGTATCTGTATTATGCGGCGCAACTTGTCGGGGATTATAGAACCGTAGAATCTGCCGTCATAAAGAAATTCTGCCAAATAAAGGATGATCATTGGCTGTTTGTTCAACTGACGTCAATTTTATATCGTTTTGCGTCAGATGGAAGTGAGGCAGCCCGCGACGCACTATATTGTCAATACGAAAAACTGTTGAAAGAGTTATCTTTAAGAAAAAGGAAGCGGAACGGAACGTATCCCCGGTGCGATATGTTCGATTGGCTTTGCGTTTGGTTGACGTCACTCGACGGGTGGAGTGCTTACAAGCGAATCGTTCGGGATGTCAGTGAAATCCTGCTGCCTCAAGACAATGAGCGTTTCTTTTCTGAATGGTTCTATGCTAATTCGAAAATGAAATTCGGGGAAAAACGAGTGGATGGCTATTTGCGAAAACAAGCGGGACGCTCAGAAATTATACGTGTTTATTACGAAAAAGCAAAAGCATGGGACAAGAGTATGTATTCTGGCGACCGCCCCATCCCAACTTTGGAGCAAGTCCTCGCCGGAGCGAATGGACAGGAATTTCGCAGCCGCGGTCTTGCCATGCGTTTTGCCAAAAATGCGAGTCCGGAGGAATTAGGGGAACTTTTACAGGCTGCGTTGGATGAATCAGACGAACAAATCAAAAACGTGTTACTTTGGCCTTTTCGCAAACTTGATAGTTTCGAATTCCCTGAAAAGTTTCTTATGCAATTACTGGAGTCAGAAAACGAAAAACTGCGTGATACTGCCTATGTAATAATTGGGCAAAATCCGTCTCACAAGTCACGTGAGCTTGCATTATCGCTGATCAAAAGCGGTGAGGATGTTGAAAACGGGCTGTTTTTGCTGGCAAAAAACATGCGCCCCGAAGATGAGGCATTGTTCTTCGAGGCGGTGATAACTTTTCCGGTTCACAGTGACGACTGGGCTTGGCACAGTGTCTTTAAAGCGGCGCAGAACGGAATAAAGGTAATGCGCGGCAAACCGAAAACCGATATTTTAGAATATATTTTCCGTCACCAATTATGTAGTCTTTGCCGTGAGGGGATTGTCAGAGTGATGCATAAGAAAAAGATGTTGACTGAAGAAATTCTGCATGAATGCCTCTTTGATTCGAATAGCGACATCCGTGTTTTTGCCGAGCGGATCATAAAATCTAAAAGAGCGTATATTTGAAGGATTACGATGTGAAGGGCAAAAAAAACGTTTTCTAAACACCGCTAAGCGTAAGAAGACGGCTCTCTGCCGTCATTTCATCATAAGCCGTATATCGGCGCCGAAGAAGGAGAGCAGACGGCAGCAACCCGTAAGCCGCGAGCTGACCTTTTCGCCGTAGCGGGTCTCGAGAGTGTCGAGCCGGGTGATGTTTGTCGTGTAGATGCAGGAGCGCCGGGCGACGGCGCGGGTATTGACTATGTCGTAGATGACCGAGGCGGTGAAGGCATTTACATATTCTGCCCCGAGGTCGTCGAGAACCAGGAGGTCGCAGCGTTTCAAGCTGTCGATTGTCTGAGTCGAACGCGACTCCTCGTAATATTCCGTTTCTATTTTCTTAAAAATATTCGCGGCGCTGCAGTATATTACCTCAAACCCGCGGTTGAGGACTTCTCCGGCTATGGCGAGGGCCAGATGGGTCTTGCCGAGCCCGGCGTCGCCCATCATCAGCAGGTTTTCATCTGCGTCGAACCTGCGCGCAAAGTCGACACAGCGCGCCAGTACGTTGGCCATGTTTTTTCTTGGCGAAAGGCCGTCGTAACCGTCCTTCGGGTCGGTTGAATAGTAGTCCAATGAAAAACTGCCAAAACCGGAAAGCTCGAGTGGGGAAACGCGGTTGATTTCCGAGAGGGAATATTCGCGCATCAGGTTTATTGCGCAGACGCACAGCTTACCCTCTCTGTAGCCGGTGTCGGAACAGCGCTCACAGAAATAAAACCCGGCGTCCTGCGCAACTTTGTTTTCGGCGAGAAAACGCGCCCTCTGCCCTTGGATTTCACGCATCTGCACCATCACCGAATCGTATTCGAAATCCTCTTTCAGGGATGATTTTGCCAAGGAAACTCCGAGGGAAGCAATCCTCCTGTCGAACTCCAAAAGCGCCGGGAACCGCAGATAAAGGGCGTCCCTGTAATCAGCCGCCCTGTCGTCGGCCGACGCTCTTCTGCGTTCGAGTTCTTCGAACGCGTATGTCCGCGCTTTTTCACTGAAAGCCATGAGCTTCGTCCTCTAATCGACAGCCTTCCCGGTATTTGTCTCTTTGACGGCGAGACCGAAAAGATCGGCCTTGCGCTTGCTCTTGCGGTTCGGGGCGGGAGCGGCTGTGTTGGATACTTCGGAACGGGTTTCCTTTATTGTCTTATAGCCCTTTTCCGCCCAGCTTCGCATGATTTTGTTGATATAAGCTATCGATTTGTTTCCCTGCCTGAGATATGCCTCTTCGGCAAAGGCCGCGTCGTAGCCAAGTTCCTCAAACCAAAAGTCAATGTATTGACGGTCTTTGTATTTGAAAACTGATTCATCGATTTCAAGCAGCTCGGCGATTTTTTTGTACCGCCGTTCCCGCTGCGCCAAGAGCGCAAGATGATTTTCGGCCTTTTCCCCGGTGTCTATCTCATCCTCTTTCCATTCGCGGGCAACGCGCTCAATATACCCTATGAGGTTTCGTTTCGCCTTGTTTTTGCTGTAGGCGACGATCATCAGTATGACGTCCACCGGAAGTTCGTCGTATTCATAGATACACAGCAGCCTTTCGCTCTCGTTCTGCGTAAGGGTACGCCCGAGGTAGGACTGCGATTCTTGAAGCAGCGCGGCTATCTCCGGGTTCCGAAGGCGCTTTGCCATCTCGGTCACCGGTATGCGCCGCTCTGCCTGAATGACCTTCGGTTTCGCCGGCTTTGCGGAAAGGTCAGCCACGGGCAGGGATTCTGTCAGAAGCCCGGCCAGAAGCCAGAAATTGAGCGAACGCTCCACCGTCGAAGGCGGGAGCGACAATTCAGCGGCAATTTGCGCGGCGTCGGCGGAGTTTCCAAACAGAAGATAAAGCGCTACCTTCAGCGCGGGACCGTCCGCAGCGCGGTAGCGTTCAATAAACGAAACGGGAAACGAACTCAAATCATATTTGCCGGACAGCGAAAGCATAGGCGCTCCGAAGAAATATTCTGAGTACATTTTATATTTTTGAGAAGGGGAAGTCAATTTATATTTCGTTTGACAGCCCGAAGACCTGCAAGTTAGAATGTAGAAAAACATAAGGGAGAGTGCAATGAAAACATTTGAGGCCGGCGCCCCAAAACGCACCATAGTCATAGGAATGAAGCGGGGGGATGAAATCGTTGAATGCGTGAATAAGGCCATTGAAGAGTACGGGATAAAGCAGGGCGTCATAGTGAGCGGAATAGCCGCCTTGAGCCAGGCCTGCTACCACAAGGTGCTTGACTTTGAGGATAAAGCCACGAGCGAAATAGTAGTGGTAAAATCGCCCTGCGAAATGGGGAGCATGCAGGGCGCGATAATAGACTCAAAACCGCATATCCACATGACTTTTTCCGACGTTGACGGCAACACCATAGCCGGGCACATGGAGCCGGGGAATATCGTGCTCTACTTATGCGAGGTGGTCATTCTGGAATTCGAGGGCGGAGATATAACCCGCAAGCCCAACGACCACGGGCTGATGCTCCTGGCCGATAAGTAGGCAAAGAATCCCGACGCGCCCCATTAACCCATATTTAAACAGACTTGGTGATATGATTGATATAAAAGCAATACTCGCAAAAGAATTCAAACTTACGCCCGCGCAGACTGCTGATACCACGGCGCTCATAGACGAAGGGAATACCATTCCGTTTATCGCGCGGTACCGCAAGGAAGCCACGGGCGGTATTGACGACGCCACCCTGCGGGAGCTGGACAAGCGGTATTCATATCTAAAAAACCTTGAGGCCCGCAAGGCCGAGGTCATAAGGCTGATTGAGGAACAGGGCAAGCTGACAGCAGATTTGCGGAGCGAAATTGAGCGCGCCGAGGTTTTGCAGCGTGTAGAGGACCTGTACAAACCGTTTCGCAAGAAACGCGCGACCAGAGCGTCAAAGGCGAGAGAGGCCGGGTTAGAGCCGCTTGCCTCGGTTATTATGGAGCAGGCGATAACCGA
>Ga0123353_10005159_pt1 | contig 17054 bp, 14 predicted proteins | sample TergutLab28metaG_3_FD_92763 | JGI IMG/M metagenome (GOLD analysis project Ga0123353, IMG submission 92763) | Labiotermes labralis P3 segment gut microbial communities from Petit-Saut dam, French Guiana - Lab288 P3 | ecosystem: Host-associated > Arthropoda: Insects > Digestive system > Gut ...
GGATAATATTGTGATAATATCAGGATATTATATGTCAAGTGAGGTGTCTTCGATGATACAAATAAGACCTGTATCAGATCTTCGAAATAAGTTTCCGGAAATCGAAAGCATGGTAAACGAAAACCAGCCGGTTTACCTTACAAAGAATGGTTATGGTGCAATGGTGGTTTTGAGTCTGCGTAAATATGCGGAGTTAACTGATGATGTCGAGATGAAACTGGATGAAGCTGATTACGTTGCGGAGTCTACCGATGTACGCTACACACACAACGACGTCTTCTCCCGGCTAAAGGAAGGTCTTGATGGATAAAATATATACACTCTGTTATCTGCCAACCTTTGAAGAAGATATGGCTGGCGTGCGGGATTACATCGCTATTGATTTGGCAAACCCAATTGCTGCATTACGTTTAATTGAGGACACAGAGAAAGCAATTCAAAAACGTTTAAGCAATCCTGAGGGGTTTAAGCCATATAAATCTAAACGAAATAGGAAGCAGCCTTACTACCGTATAAATATCAGAAACTATTCCGTGTTCTATGTGGTTATCGGCAACGTAATGGAAGTCCGCCGTTTTGTTTATGCAAAACGCAATCTTCCCGAAATAATATAGTTAGCCCATTTCACCCAAACTTTAACAGGTTTGATTTTAATAATTGCCATACCTGCTCTATCAACTTTTTGATCTCGGAAATATCCGACTCATATACTAGGTTGGTTGCATTTACCCACTTTGCAATTTGATTGATGTTTGTGCCGATTTTATGCATTTCATAACAGACCGATTTTAAGTCGAGAGTATTAAACCCATTCAAGACAAGATAAGCCGTTTATTGGAAAAGAAAACCAAAGTGCTTGATTGGGGGCTTGACGGCAAGCTTGATGAAGATGAAATGATGCGCTTGAACGAAAAGTACAATAAGGAAGTAGCGGAACTGAAAAGCCGCATTGCTGAAATTAACGAGCGGAATAGCTTCATTGAGAACGCAAAGGCAAATATAGAGAATACTATTGGTGCAATGCGGAAAATAACAAATCAAGAAGTGTGCGCTCCGGAACTATACGCAGAAATAATCGACAAAATTCTCTTGTATGATAATTACGCATTAGATATTTATTTCAAAAGCATAAAGCAGCCTGTTTGTCTTAGCTTTTCAACTTCCGGCAGAGGAAGAACCTACAGAGTAGAATGTAAGCAACGGCAGACTGCATAGGGTAATAGAGTAGTAGTTTAGGGGCGTCGAGTCCACCAAAAATTGTCCGAAAACCCTTGTATTGCAGGGGTTTTCGATGTATTCGGAGCGAAATGTAATTAGCAAAAACCCTTAATTTCGGACAGTTCCGGTTTTCTTGGTGCAATAACTGCGAAAAGCAAAGAAATACTCCTTGCATTCAAGAGACAACCTTTTTATGAATTTCAGATATTACTTACAGGACGAGCTTTATATGTAATTATTAAGGAACATACGCTTGACTCGATAGCAACAAAAAGCTATAATATAGTCAGAATAATTTCTGAGGTGAATAAAATGTTAATAAAGCCATCTGCAACAATCCGTCAAAACTACAATGAAATAGCAGATTTATGCCGTACAACGGGGGAGCCGGTATATCTAACAAAGAATGGGGAGGGTGATATTGTAGTTATGGATATTGAGTCTTTCGTCCGACGAGAAAAGATGCTAAGACTTAGAGAAGAACTTCTTGCTGTTGAGGAAGACCGCGCAGTCGGACGTCTTGGTGTAACACCCGATGAATTGGAGTGCTATCTTGGGGATATAATAAGTGAGGTCGAATATGCAGCAGTATAATGTGTGTGTTTCCGACAGAGCTAAGAATATGCTGGGAGCACACGTTAAATTCCTTGCGCAAAAAAGTCCATCGGCAGCGCACGATACGAAGGACAAGATTATCACAGCAATTCGCTCACTATCAAGTATGCCTGAGAGATGTCCGTTTTTTAATGGAGATTTCGTACCGCACAACAAATACCATAAAATGGTAGTTGATAACAGATACTTACTGCTATTTCAAATAAAAGATAACGTTGTCTTTGTAGATTACGTTATAGACGGTCGACAGGATTACAATTGGCTTGTTCGTTGATTGCAAGAGGGATATATTAATGGAGCTTCATACGCTGCATACAATAATTGTAATTACAAATGCAATTGATATTAATGAATATTAATGTAAGGAAGAAACTTATGGGAAGGCGGTAAAGCGATGTCAGTTCTTGGACAAATAAATGTTAAGATTGTATGGGTTGATGCTAACAGAAAACAAGTTGGTGCTAAACTGTCTTTTGGAGAACATTCTGGTCGTACAGTTGATTTTTCAATACGTGAAATAAGTGAGAACTACAAAGGTAAGCTTAATAATGCCATAGTTACAAAAAAAGGTCTACGTGGAAAGAGAGGTGTTAAACTACCTCATAAACGATTGTACTGGCAGACGGGGCAGCCTGTAGCAACATATACACTAATGCACGCGGATACCACTGTATGCTATGTATATCCTGTTGAAAATAAAATAGAAATTGTAGCAGGCGAGTTTTTACCGTTTGCATTGACAGGTCTAGAAGGCATGATGCCAGTCTTATCATCTGAAGGATATGCCCTCATTGATTCCGAGGGGCGTCAAATAATGGCATCATTGAGCAGATTGACCGTCAGTGTTTTTGAACAGTGGCTCACCTCACGTGTCGATAATCTAACACGCACCTATATGAATCGTGTATATATAGCTCGTAAGATAGGACGCGACCGTGAAAAAATACTCCGCGATTCTTGTGCAATCTCAATAATAGATAACTTTTGGGTTCGCCGTTCTGATGTTGACACCAGTTGGTCCGAATTGAAAAGCAAACGCGATATAAATCTTGATATTGTTAACATTGCTTTAACTGGCGAAATAAAAAAGCTACCGGATTTCAAAAAGGCGACTGAAGACACAATTTCTTTATTTACTACAAAAGGCGCATTCCCCAAAGCGATATACAAAGGAACTATACTAAAAAAAGATAATAACGCTGAATATGAAGTTATCGCATGTAATCTTGGTAATGTGTTAGGAGTTTCAGTAGCGAAAGCCATAAAACGAAACGGTCTTGTAGAATGCAAATTATTTACATCAGAAAAGATATCTATGACGCATGCAGGAGATTTACTGCATCTAACAGATTATAACAAAGATAGTGATGAGCATAGGGCATTATACGAGTATTTTTCTGGACAGGGAAGAAATGATATTACAAAACAACTTGAGCGGCTTTACATTTTAAATTATATTGTAGAAAACACAGATTTGCATTACGAGAATTTTGGATTTTTATATGATAGTAGTTCATTTGAAATAACCGAAGTAGCTCCGGCATACGATTTTAACAGTGCCTTTTTGGGACTTGACGATGTTAGTTTATACTACCACTGGATACTTCATAATATAAGGAGCTTTTTGCTCAACAACGTAGATATCGTCAAGCATCTGCAAAGTTCAGAGTTTGCTATTGTTCTTAGCAATATTAACGGTTTAACGCTTGAACAGAAGAAAAGTGTACGAGAACGGGCAGAGTATTTATGTTCAAAGTTCAACGAATCATAGTACTTATCCTAATATATTACTATAACATGAAATAGTTTGGTTTGGCTTGTTGGAAATGCTTATGGAATGGAAATTTCATCACAAGTAAAGCTTGATGACGTATTTGAGTAGCTAGACGTCCTCTTTCTTACGCTTAATCGCGTAGCAGTCCATTGCGATTATGGCTACGATGACTATTCCGAAAACCAGTGTTTGAACGTGTTGATTTATGCCGGGTAAAACCCCGTCTATCCTGAACATTCTCATACAGTACCTGAGCATGTGCATAACGGCGATACCCAAGCCGCTCTGTGCAATTCCGCCGACTCCTCCTGCAAATGACGTTCCGCCGATGACCACGCTGCAGTTGACAAGCAATGGGGTCAAATCTCCGTAAATCGCAGAGCCTGTGTTAATTCTGGAAGAGAGCAGCACTCCCGCTATTGCGGCGCAAGTGCCGGTTATAACGAACGCTGCCCATTTCGTGCGGACAACATTAATTCCCGAATGCTCTGCGACCTCGTAATCGCCGCCTAGTGCATAACAGTTTCTGCCGAAGCTGGTAAAACGAAGCAAGCAGTATGCAAGTACGCCGATAATCAGCATATACACCACTATGCTGGGCAGACCGATTATTGTCGAGTTTGATATGCTGTTGAATGCGGGATCTTGTGTTGACACAGGTCTTGCATTTGACATAAACAGTGCCACGCCTTTGAGAAGCATTCCCATACCGAGAGTTATGATAAATGCTTCTGTCTTTTGCTGAACAATCAAAAACCCGTTAATAAATCCTATTACCGTACCGGATAGGATAGCAATCAACACAGCAATAAACACCGGCACTCCACTGTTGATTAATTGAATAGCAATTATACCGGACAGACACATAACAGAACCGACGGAAAGGTCGCAAGCGCGGCATATTACCGCAAACGTGACCCCAAACGCTATGACCAGATCCGGAGCAGCGACTACCAGAAAGGCAAACAGGTGGTTACGTGTAAATATATTTGAGCTTGAAAACAGCATTGCTATCAATATCAAAGCAACAGCCACGATTGCTTTTTGCTTGCCGAGAATTTTTAGAGTTTTCCTGCCGAATGATAGTGTTGCGACATCCATATTTATATCCCCCCTTTAAAATGCTCCTAAGCATTTGCGTGTCTGCGATGGTCGAGCCATATAGCAGTAACAAGGACAGCTCCTCTGAACACTTCCTGTAAGTGTGAATTGATTTGCATAAGATTCATACAGTTAGACAATAGGATAATGAGCGATACTCCAAGAACAGTGCGCAACACATTACCTCTGCCGCCCGTAAGTGATGTTCCTCCGACAACGACCGCCATAATCGAGTCTCTTTCATAATTAGCTCCTATAATTTCGGGTGCAGCAACGGGAGTTCGAGAAAATGCCGCAATCGCACCGATTGCCACCATAAATCCGCATATGGAGTATATCATGACCATTATACGTTTAGTGGGTATACCGCCAAGCTCGGCAGCGAGAAAATTGCCTCCGGTGTAGTTGATGGATCTTCCGAGCACTGTTTTTTTCTGGAATATGAAGAGTATAGCAAGGAAAAACAAGAAAACGATAAACGTAATCGGGATTGAATCGAGAAACGAAGAAAATCCGAAAATATCACCGATTGTCCCTGAGCTGAGATTCTGTGTGATTGGTGCGGGATGCTCAATAAATAGCCGGCTTATCGGATGCCCGCCGGTGATTAGCTGTGATATGGCACCGTATATTTGGCTCATGCCAAATGTGATGAAAAGAGCCTTAGCCTGGGTTGTCGCCCCGACTCTCACAAGTAATGTACCGTTAAATGCTCCCAGAAAGACACCAAGTGCCATACCGAATATCATAGCCGGAACTTCGCCTATAACATCAAAAAGCGACAAGGTTATCATCGCTATCAGCGAAATCATACCGGGGAGGGACAAGTCTATAAAGCCGCCGAGAATAATGAACGTCATTCCGAGTGCCGTAAAACTCAACGGACCGAATTGACCCATTATATTTCTGAAATTATTTGCTGTTAAAAATCTGGGTTCTACGATAGCAGTTACAATAACAAGCGCAACAATTGCCATGAGTACAAGGTACTCCATAAAAAAGTCTCCGACTTTGTTTAAACGCTTCTTTTTAAGCGCTTCCTGCTTTAACATTAATCCCCACCCCCTATCGCGGCATCCATAATATCGTGTGCCGAAGTTTCCTCAGGGTTAAACTCTCCGGTTATCCGGCCTTCACATATTGTCAGGACGCGGTTGCTCATGGCGAGTACTTCAGGCAGTTCCGATGATATAATAATAATCGAGCCGCCGTTTTCTACGATTTCCTTCATCAGCAGATATATCTCATACTTTGTGCCGACATCAATTCCTCTGGTAGGCTCGTCGAGTATGAGGATATCGGGGTTAAGTTCAAGCCAGCGGCCCATAATGCACTTTTGCTGGTTCCCGCCTGAAAGGGTTTTGGTCTTAGTATGCGGTGTCGGGGTTTTTATGGAAAGTGCTTTGATTTGCCTGTCGGCAATATCATTTTCAAGAGATGTATTCACAAAGCCGAATTTTGCAATATTATTAAGGCTTGACATGGTTATGTTATCTTTTACCGAAAATGACAATACTAAACCTTCCAGTTTGCGGTCTTCCGGCAGTAAACCGATACCCGAACGCTTACCATCCGCCGGCTTTCTTATCTTAAGAAGCTTATCATTTATCATTATCTTGAGGTCTTTAGCTCTGTCTGCACCGTAGATGGCACGGACGATTTCTGTGCGTCCTGCGCCGACAAGCCCGACAAACCCAAGTATTTCTCCCTTTTTCAGCTCAAACGAAATGTCCTTTAACTTGCGTGTTCTTATATTCTGAACCTCCATTAATGTCTCTCCGGCACATCGCGGACGCTCGGGCCATTCGTTTTCTATTTCGCGCCCGATCATCATTGCGATCATATCGTTGCGCGTCAAATCGTTAATGAGTTTTGTATCGACAATAAATCCATCACGCATGACCGTTACAATGTCGCAGAGCTGGAAAATTTCGTCCAGTTTGTGGCTTATATATATCATCGTGACGCCTTTTTTTCGCAAATCGTCAATAATCACAAACAACCGTTTCAACTCATCTGCTGTCAGACTGCTGCTTGGTTCGTCCATAATAATCAGCTTTGAATCAAACGATAATGCTTTGGTTATTTCCACCATTTGCTTCTCAGCGGCACTGAGGTCGCTGACAAGGCTGTGTGTATCAATCGTGCTGCCGATACTATCAAGCAGTTTCCTTGCTTCTTTGTGGCTGTTGCGTAATCCCTTCATTTCTTTGAAACGGCCCAGAAAAATGTTCTCTCCTACCGTCAAAGTATTGACAAGGTTAAACTCTTGGTAAATAATGCTTAGTCCTCTTCTGATTGATTGTATTGGTGTTGTATGTTCTATTGTTTCGCCGTCAAATACAATAGTTCCGGAGTCCTTTGTATGGATGCCGGAAAGAATTTTCATAAGTGTGGATTTGCCTGCTCCATTTTCCCCGACAACGCCATGCACAGTACCTTTGCGTACCTCCATCGATGCGTCAGAGAGTGCTTTGACCCCGGGAAAGGATTTGTTGATGCCATTTATTGATAATATAATGTCACTTTTATCCACGAACATATCCCCTTTGACAAGTTATATATACCCCCGTCATTGCGAGCCGTCCGCAGACGGCGTGGCAATCCACAGTTTAATCCGAACTGGGTATTTGAGTGTAAACACTAATCCTGCTTGGAGTGGCAAGCGTTACATTCAACGCTTGCCACCCATAGAGTTAGTACAAATATGTTTTTACCATGCAGGCCATGGGAAACTGTCAATCGTATCGATTGTTACCATGTCGACCGGAATCCAGTTGAGTCTCGGTGATACTGTTCCGCCGTCAAGCATTGTTCTTGCCATTCTGAGTGATTCACGAGCCATGTTGGTGAAGCTCTGTCCGACGCTGAGTGCTTGAAGTCCATCTTTAACTTGTTGATATCCTGTGCTGTTACCGTCATAACCGATAATAAAGATATCTGTCGGATCTATACCGGCTGCTACAACAGCTTCAATAACACCGGATGCTCCGTTGTCCCAGTGACACCATACGATGTCGATTTGATCGCCGAATGTGACAAGGAAGTCTTCCATGATGTCACGTGCTTCACCGCTTTCCCAAGGACCGGTTACAAATCGGGAAGCAAGTTCAACGATGTTGTCATTTTTGCCTTGACGGAAACCGTCGTGGCGGCTTACAGCAGCGATATGCCCTGCTTGTCCGCCAACTTCCACGAAGTTTGCGCCATTCGGGAATTGTTGCGAAACGAACTCACCGGCTTGAATGCCGCCGAGGACGTCGTCAGAGCCTGCAAAGAAGTCGTAGGGGTAGGTTTCTGCCATACCTTCCGGCGGTTGTGACGAGAATAAGCCGACAATGATTCCTTCTTCTCTTGCGCGTGTCAGTGCCGGAATGACTGCTTCGATGTCGTTCGGGTTGATGAATATAGCATCAAAACCATCAGCGATAGCACGCTCGATACTCGCTATGTTATCAGCTACATCTCCGCCAGCGATTGTCATCTCGATGTTGAATTCACCCGCTAATCTCTGGAATTCATCTGCCGAGAAGGCTTGTGAAGCATTTGTCAGAGATTGAGTAATAAACATACCCCTTGCCGAATCTCCGGCTTGACGGTCCGGAGTATCGTCGCCGCATGCGGCTACCATTACTAACGCTAATGCTGTCACGAGTAGAATTGCTAAGATTTTCCTTTTCATGTTTTTCCTCCATATAGTTATTGTTTTTATTATTAACAGGTATTCCTGTTAACTACTTAATGTACTGTAGTGTTTGTAGACTCTAATTGTACTTATGTTTGCGATTACGGTTTTGCAGCAATTACTTTTGCAATGTGGTGAGCTCGTGCGTTATCCGGTTTTTCAGGATATCACCGACCAGTGCTGACAATCCTCTTTCATATGTTGCTTCTTCATCAACTGTCAGTTGGAATGACGGCAGTGTCCAGACCGGCAGGTGCTTTTCGCATTCGTGACGTATGAGTCTGAGCATTTCTTCGCTTGCGTAGGTACTTCCGAATGATATTACCGGCGGGTTGATAAGGCATATGATGCTGATTATCATTGTGGATATGAGCTTGGCTTGCTCGGTAATGTTGTTGGTTTTTTTTAATAGGTATTCAAGTGTTTCTACATTCCCGGCTTCAGGTGGCGTTTCATCGGCTTCGATGGGCTTTAGCATGTGTGCTATCTCTCCGGCAAAGCTGGAAAAGCCGCGTATGATTTGCCCGCTCATAACTATTCCGGCACCAACTCCTTCACCTACATGTACAAAAACCATGTCAGTTGCTGCTGTGTGACACGGCTCGGTAGTTACACTGCCGAGTGCCACTAAGTTCATGTCATTTTCTATGTATATAGGTATTTTGAAAAACCTTTTTAGCTTATTGTGCAGGGACACTCCTTCAAGCTCGGGAATCTGGGGGATGGCACCTAATACTCCTCCGGGACCTACGACACCGGGAACTCCGATACCAACCACCCGTATGTTTTCGTCTTGTTTTAGCAGTGTTCCGAGTAATGCTTTTATTGCTGTCACGGGGGTGTCCGTACCTGAGATTGCCCATGCATTTCGCAAAATCACTGTGCCGTCTATAGTTATTACTACATACTCCAGGCTTTTTGATAAAACCTTTATTGTTGCTGCCCGGAGGTGGTCAGTATAAAGTGTGTAACACTGTGGTCTGCGCCCGCCGGCTGATGCCGCAAAGCTTCCAGGTTGTACGAACCCTTTTTTTTCTAATTCCTGTACAATTGAATTTACTGTAGGTTGGCTTAATCCTGTTCTTTGCGCCAATTGTCTGCGTGTGACGGTCTTCATTGACATCAGAGCATTTAAAATCGAATGGATATTATATTCTCTTAAGGGATGGGCATCGTTCTTTTGGGTCAGCATAGCCTCACCTTGTTGTTGTATATTTAGGATGCTTATTTATTGATAAACCATACATTTTGTTTGAAATTACAGCGTTTTCATGTTGCTATGTGTGAATATATCCGATGTATTTTGTTATGCCGTGATTTGTAATATTAACCCATTTAATTATGTACGTAGTAAAGAATAACCTACCAACAAACGTATGTCAAGCAAATTTTTGTTGGTTTTGTTGTTACTATTTGTTATTTTGTTCTTATTATATCTTTATTTTGTCTTTATATTGTTAATCTTGGACAGGAGGACAAGGGGACGGTTCATCTGTCTTGTTCTCAGGACAAGGGGACGGTTCATTCAGGTCAGGACAAGGGGACGGTTCATCTGTCTTTGTTCAACAGAAAGTAAAAACCCTCATTTTGAGGGTTATCACATAAGAGGACGATCCCGATAAAAAGTGTGCTCACCAATCTAACTCAGTTCTCTCAATTATCGCATCCTGTACCTCCGGCATCAGTGTGGAAAACAACGCGCAGTAACCCGCGACACGAACCATTAGGTCAAGATATTCTTCGGGGTTCTTTTTTGCACGCCGCAATAAATCCGAATCGATAATATTAAACTGGTTATGGAAAATATTCTTAAGCCTCCCGGATTCAACAAAACATGCGAACTTTTCGAGATTATCTTCACCTGCGAGCGCACCGGGTGAAAACCTCATATTCAACAGTTGACCTCCCGCCATTCTTTTGTTCGGCAGCTTCGATACAGAGTTTATAACGGCGGTCGGACCTTCGCGGTCAGCGCCCAAGCATGGTGAAGCACCTTCGTTGAGCGGCTTGCCGGCAAGCCTGCCATCGGGTGTTGCCCCGACATCGAACCCGTTTGGTACATAGCTCGTTATATTTGACGTCGACATGGTATAACCGCAGCCTATAGGTCCTTGACCGTAGCGGTCATTCTTGCGGTTTGGAAGCAGTTCCAGATAAGATTCGAACACATCTGCAACGATTTTATCAACATAATCATCGTCATTTCCGAATTTAGGAACTCTGCGGCACATCTGTCGTACACGCGCACCGTCCGAACCTTCAAAGTTTTCTCTAAGAGTTGTACGGAGTTCTGTCATGCTCAATGACTTATCTTCAAAAACGAGCTTTTTAACGGCTGCGAGACTGTCCCCCACAACGCTCATTCCTATATTAGACTGGCTGATATAGTCGTATTTTGCTCCGCCGTTTTTTAGTGTTCTACCTCTCTCCAGAGAATTGTCGATCATTGAAGATGCAAAGGCATCGGCATCATGGTGTTTAAGCGAGTTATCACAGACTAAATCACAAGCAACAGCAAGGTCGAAATAATAGCCGAGCGCATCCTTCCATGCTTGCCAAAGCTCGTCATAGTTATAAAACTCGTCAGTCATACTTCGCCCCTTGTTGATTTCCGGTGTTATTATCCCGGTCTTGGGGTCACAGCCGTTATAAAGCGTAATCTCGAATACTTTACCAAAATTGATATAGGTCATGCCGGTTGCTCTATGACCCCACTTGCCGGGTATTGCCAATTCCACGCAGCCCATGGAAGCATAATCGCGCGCAGTTTCCAGGTCAATTTCTAGCTCCAACAGGGAAGGTATGCATACCTCGTCACAAAAGAAGGAAGGCATCCCGAAGCCTTTTCGTACAAGGCGGGTGCCGGTGAGGATCAGCTCATGGGGAGTAAACTCATTAAAACGAAGACAGAGGTTCGGCTCGGGCAGTTTGCTCATGTTCATAGCTTCAAGGCAAAGATAACTTATGTCGTTTGTACCATCTGTGCCATCAGGCTTCAGCCCGCCTATAGTCAGTGCAGAGTATAACGGATATCCGCCGCTGTATTGAGTATGACTCCAGGGACGCAGCTTATTGAGCGAGTTGGTCATTATAAAGAAATGTGTTATTAATTCCAATGCTTTTTCCTTGGTGATTATTCCTTGTTGCAAATCGCACTCGTAGTATGGGAAAATAAACTGATCGAACCTGCCAAATGAAAATGAATGACCGTTACTTTCAATCATCATTAACAAATGTACAAGATACACTATCTGAACTGCTTCATGGAAGCTCCTTGCACCATCTTCTAAAATATCTTCAAACATCACGGATAATTCAATGAGTTCTGCCTTTCGTTTTTCATCCGGTTCATGCTCCGAGTCTCTTTTTGCTTGCAAACTAAGCCGTTTACAGTAATGCAATGCCCCTTCCATTGCTATAACGGTTGCTTCGTAAAAATCTGTCTGCTCTTTTGATATGCCGCCTTGTGATAGCTTCTCACGGGCGGTCTTTGCTATGCCACCAAAACCGACGGACAAAACAAACTCGTGGTTAGGTATAATATGCCCGTCGCCGGACATTGAAATGCCTCCGCGGTGCAGTACTCCTTGCTTTTCGGCTATGAGATTTTCAGGTGCAAGATTTCTAAGGACCTCATCTTTATGCGTTTTACCTATCCAGTACCCCTCCAGCTTACGTAAACGCTCTTTGGTATCTTCGGTTATGGCGAAATTATCACCGCTGCGAAATTCAAACTCATCGAGTTCACTGATTACCCAATCATAAGAGTATTCGGGAAAAACGGGCGCAGCAAAGTTAGCGCTCGCCTGATTGCCTATTATAAGAGCGTTTGGTTCGACGTATACGGTCATTTGTTTCAGTATTTTAGCAAACGCTTTTGCACGGCGAAGCACGATAGGCTCTCCCTCTGTACAGCGAAAACTCTCCGTGATGATTTCCGCGCGCTCCGGACAAATAGTCGGTATCCTCGCGCTCATTCGCTTTTGCAATTGACCGATGCGGTCAAAGTTGCAATCATCGTTTGCCGGTGTGAAATTCAGCATATCATTTTTGTGTATAGCCACAGAAACCTCCAAGTCAGTAAGAACCTTAGTATACCATCTCCGCGTGTATTTTGCAAAGACAGATGAACCGTCCCCCTGTCCTGCCCCTGTCCTGTATGTACAAATTTGACCCTGAACACAATATATAGTATAATACATGTGTTATGAAAAAACGCGTACTTATTTTTACCCTTGCAATTATTGCATATTTTGCAATTGTGCTCGTAACGCCGTCGGCTATCGTTATTGATATTAATGACGGTGCTCTTTCATTGCGATATGATGCGTCTGCCATGCCGCCGTCGGAAAATATGCGTATAACAGCACAAGAAGAGACGCCGGCACCGCCCCCAACGCCGACACCATCGCCGACACCGTCACCAACACCACCGCCGACTCCTGCTCCAACACCCGAACCCGAACCAACTCCGGAGCCGACACCCGAACCGTCGCCGGTCGTGACCATAACCATTTCGGCAGCAGGGGATACAACACTCGGGGGCTGTCCGGTGGCATCAAGCTATAACAATTTTATGGCTGAATTTCGCAGAAATGATGAAGACATGTCATTTTTCCTTCGAAATGTAAGGCATATTTTTATGGCAGGCGACTTGACCCTGCTTAATCTTGAATGCGCTCTGACAGACGAAACAAGACACAAGGGCAGAACATGGAACTACAAAGGCGACGCACGTATGGCGGAAGCACTGTCAAATGTGGGTTTATTGGCAGCATCACTCGCAAATAACCACACCGACGACTTTTATGAAAAAGGCTATCAAGACACCAAGGATAACCTTACGGCATTCGGTGTTGCATACTTCGGCAATGAAACAAACACAATTCTGGAAATTAACGGAATAAAAGTCGGTCTGTACGGGTATCTGGCATGGACAAGCGTTGAAGATAGAACAAAAACTAGAATCAGGGCATCAGTAGCGGACCTGAGGGAACGAGGCGCTCAGGTTATAATCGGATATTTCCATTGGGGATTTGACAGGGCAAATGTCCCAAACCCAAGCCAGATTCGCATAGCCAGATTTGCAATCGACAACGGAACGGATTTAGTCCTGGGAGCACATCCGCATGTTATACAAGGCATTGAGGTATATAAAGGAAAAAACATAGTCTACTCATTGGGAAATTTTGCCTACGGCGGGCACTATAACCCCGAAGACATGGACACATTTATATTCCAACAGACATTCACATTTATCGACGGAGTTCTGCAGGACACAAACGATACAAAGATAATACCCGCATATATATCTTCCTTAACAAACCGCAACAACTACCAACCCACACCCGCGGAAGGCACAGAAGCAGAGCGTATATTGGAAAGAATTGAACGATACAGTCAACAAATTGGCAGCTAAATATACTTATGCAAAACCTGCAATAAATTATCGATATCAATCGGTTTTCCGACGTGATCGTCCATTCCGGCGGCGAGGCATTCTTCGATATCGCTTTTGAAAACGTTTGCGGTCATAGCGATTATCGGCAGCCGTGTATCGCCTTGCAAACAGGGGAGAGCACGTATATTTCGCGTCGCCTCATAACCGTTCATTAAAGGCATTTCAACATCCATGAAAATTATATCGTATCTGTCGGGTGCAGCTTCCACCATATCAAGAGCCTGTTTACCGTTTACAGCGCATTCAAAAACAAGACCCGTATCCTTGAGTAGAGCCATAATTATCTCACGGTTGATTTCAACATCCTCAACAAGAAGCACTTGTGTTCTTGAGAAAACATCACGATCTAAACCTGTATTTTGTTTATCAACACCCGTTTCAGATTTTTGCAATGTATGCTCATCTTCTGTGCCGCGAAGCAATTTTACGGTGAAAGCGAACGTGGAACCCTCACCCGGAGCGGACTCAACCCACATGCTGCCATCCATTAGCTCAACGATTTTTTTACAGATAACAAGTCCAAGCCCCGTACCGCCGAAATTGCGGTTGATGCCGCTCTCTGCCTGTTCAAATGCTTTGAACAGGTTTTTCTGCTGCTCAGGAGACATTCCTATGCCGCTGTCAGATACTTCTACATATAATTGAAAATGCTCGTCCGCTTCATCGGCAAGTGATACATTAAGATTGATTGTACCATCCTTGGGGGTGAATTTTATCGCGTTTGACAGTAAATTTGTTATCACCTGCGCCAGACGCTGATTATCTCCGATAACAATTTGCGGGATATTGTTTGCAACACTGACATAAAGCACCTGCCCTTTTTCATTGGCACTGTACTTGATGGCAGTCAAAACCTTTTGCAGCATTTTGTCAAAGTCAAACTCACCGGCTGATAGAACCAGCTTATTTGCTTCAATGCTTGCAACATCAAGCACATCGTTTATTACACCGAGAAGATGTGCGGAAGCATCTTCGATTATTCCCAAATTATAGTCCTTCTCTTTAATGCCGGCAGCTTTTTTTCCTAACGTAGTCATTCCTATGATTGCATTTAGCGGTGTGCGCATTTCATGACTCATTGTAGAGAGGAAAGCAGATTTTGCCTTGCTTGCCTGGGTTGCCTGATCAAGCGCAGAGCCTAAATCCCCAATAAGCTCCGCACCTTTAATTGCGGTAGAAATTATTACTCGCAGCGTTTCATAGGTATCTACTGTTACGTCAGGATTAAAAGGCATGAGAATGGCACCGAATTCTTCGTCAGCGAAAAATAGCGGGAATACCATAAAATCACGCCGACTCTTTATATCGAAGTTTTCAATGCCTGAATAGTCGGAAAATAAGGATAAATCGAGTTCGTCGCTGTTTGAATGAATAGTATTCTCGCCATCAAACCCGAATATCGTGCCAACTGTCCGGTCGGCATTTACATCGTCGCTTTTTATAGGATGCTTGTATAATCCGACAATTGCGGTGTTTATCGAAAGCTCCGGAAGCGAGGAGTATAATTCCTTTGTCAATGAATCAATATCAAATCTTGAAACAATATTACTTGCGGCTCTCCTAAGAGTTACTCTTCTTTCAGCCAAGGCAAGCTCTTTTATTTTTGTTTCCTTGAAACGGATTTCCTGCACCAGCATTGTCGAATGAATAAGAGCCGATAAAACAGTATGGGAGCAATCAACCTCATCTTTATATAAATCGACACCCATTGTGAGAAAATCAAGGACATCATTCCAAACCATAATATTCTTGGAGTATTGGTTATACTTGATCAGGATTTCATTAAAAAAGCGTAGAAAATCATCCTTCGAAAACGGCGTTTTGGTTACTTCCCGGACTAATGATGAAGCTAAGTCATCAATTAGCGGGCGAGGGATATTTTCGTTAAATACCTGTAAAAGCCTGTGCATCAAATAAGAGCTAAGAGAGACGATTTCTGTTTGTTCAACCCCATACCTGAGTTCCGGGTCGGATAGTTCTATATCAAGGCAGCCGCAAGACTGACGAAATACCAGGCAGGGTGTTGTGTATGTGATATCTTCAACCGGATTCCCGTTTATTTGATCCAATAATTTCATTGAACTTATTGCTCCGATATTCGGAAAATCCTGCCGCACAGTGCTTATCGAAGGAATAAATGTTGCCGAGCTTCTGTCATCGTCAAACCCTGCTACCGCAATATCGGTAGGCACAAGCACATCATGACGTCTAAGCTCATCTATAACTCCTATCGCGGTAGTATCGTCGCATGTGACAATAGCATCGACAGAAAGATCAGGCATTTTCAACAGCATCCTAACTGCCTCTTCCCCGCCTGCAGATGAGAAGTTTCCGGGGAAAATAAATCTCTCATCAAAAGTTATATTATTTTCCGCCAATGCTCTTTTATACCCTTCAAAACGGAACTCTGCTTCAAAGTGCCCGTCCGGTCCTTTAACAAACGCAATACGCTTCTTTCCGTGCATTTTAATCAAATGCTCTGTAATGCCGAATATTCCGGATATATTGCTGATTGAAACAGACGGAATCCCGGGCATTGCATATGAAACGGAGACAGACGGAAAAAGCTTTGACAATTCGGTAGCATACGATTCACATTCTTCATTACCCATTACACTTGCTATGAAACCGGAGAAAACAATCAAACCATCCAGAGTCTTACTGCTTTTTATAATTTCATAACATGTTTCATAATGTGATGTTGTATCTTCATCATTGGTTGTTTGATATGTTCCGATATACGCTGTCAGACGAATATCATGTTTCTTTGCAAACTCGACAATTCCAGTCCAAAGATCATATTGACACGTATCATCCGAGTTACAAAAAACAACTCCGAAATGCAACCGCTTGTTATTTAGCATTATATACACCCCAATTTCATACGAATAAGTGCAAAGTTAAACGATTAAATATAGTATTAAAAAATATTATATCATAGCTGTTGCAAAAACTCACTAATTTTCGATAACTATAATACAGCGTTATGATATATGCATTTAATCAATATATGATAACTGCTTGCAGTTATTATAACACGATAAGCAGGATAAACCAACACATTTGTATCCTCCACTATCAACAAAATCAATATTTTGAATGGAGGAAAACAAATGAAAAAACGCGTACTACCCCTATTGCTGGCAATGGTAATGCTCTTTACCGTACTTGCCGCATGCGGACCCACGGACGACACCCCC
>Ga0123353_10005160_pt1 | contig 17053 bp, 18 predicted proteins | sample TergutLab28metaG_3_FD_92763 | JGI IMG/M metagenome (GOLD analysis project Ga0123353, IMG submission 92763) | Labiotermes labralis P3 segment gut microbial communities from Petit-Saut dam, French Guiana - Lab288 P3 | ecosystem: Host-associated > Arthropoda: Insects > Digestive system > Gut ...
ATCAAAACTCACGCCGGCCGCAATATCAAGCACCCTATCTCGCCCGCATTGCTTGGCGCTCTCCAACGCAATTTTCCGCCACCTCGTAAGTTTCTTATCATCCGGCAAGCTCGCCACGCAAAACTCGCTCTCAAACGGCACAATCCGATTAACTCCAAGCTCCGAGCACATCGCAATTATCGTTTCCATCTTAGCCTGCTTGGGCACGCCCTGGAAAATTGTTATGTGAGTTTTATTCTCGGCCTCACATTTTTTCTTGCTCACAACTTCAAGCTGACAACTGACAGCTGACAGCTGACAGATATAATCAAATTCCCCATCACACGCGATAACCTCATCCCCAGCCCTCGCACGAAGAACTTTCGTCAAATGATGCCAATCATCATTGGAGATGTTTATTAACTCGCCTTGAATATTTTTTTGTTCAACAAAAATCTTCATAAAGACCTCTAAACCTTAATGAAGAATGAATAATTAATGATGAATAATGAATAATATTGTTGCCTCTTTGCCGGATTATTCATTATTAATTCTTCATCATTCATTATTCATTAAGCTTTTTGCTTTTAAAAACTCACTCCCACACTTTTCCCACATGCCCCTCAAAATACACAAACTTACTCTTCAAAATAACCTTGCACCCCGCACCCAAATTCGATAGTTGCGGCGTGAAATACCCCACATCATTAACCTGCCCGTCGATTTCAAAGAAAAGCGTCACATCATATCGCTCGGGAATCTCAGCCCAAACCCAGCTGCCATCCGCCATCTCAATCTCTTTTTGCGCCGGCCGCGCCTCATAAGAAAGCAGTGTGCCCATAAAATCACTGCGCGCCTTATCGCTCATATTAAACTGCTTGCCGACTGATTTCTCAATGCCATCCACGCCCATCTGGCGCAGCTTTTGAGTTTCGACAGTATAATAAAATCTCGACGACTTCGCCGTGGCATTCTCAACCTGCCCCGTCATGCGCCAGAAAATCCCAAGACCAACGATTATGACGGCAAGAATTATCAGTATATCTACCCAATTTGGTTTTCTTAATTTCATTTTTTTCCTCCACATATTAGCATTTAGGATTTAGCATATAGCATTTAGTCAAGATTACTAACCCCTAAATGCCAGATGCTAAATGCTACTCAACAACGCCTACTTCAATAACATACCCCTCAGAATTAACTCCCCTACCAGAAACTATAGTCCCCAGCCCTGTCATCACTTGTTCTTGAGTTGCCGAAAACGCATTATCGCTTTCGAACCCATCGAATTCAATCCGCACTCGTGCGCACCATTGCCCGTCCACTTCTTCTGTGTGCCACACGCCGGCTCGAGTATCAGCAACCTCTTTTTCAAAAGGAACAACCTCACTGGCCACAATCACTCCGCGGTCAACCTTGCGCGTGCCGAAAACCACATGAGTTCCAACCGCCCATTGCTCAGCCATTCCCTTGGTGTTTTTCTCAGTTTCAAACACAAAATACAGCTTCTTGGTTTCCGCACCTGCCCCGCCCGACTTCCGCGAATTAAGGTAATTATATCCCACTAGCCCCACGCATAGTACTAGCAAAATAATTACAATATCCACCCAGTCAAATTTTAACTTCATATTTTCCTCCATTTTTTTCAGTGACTAGTGGCTAGTGATTAGTTTTTTTCTAGTCACTAGCCACTAATCACTAACCACTCATAACTCCCGGATTATTCCGCGCCAGCACCTCTCGATTTCGCTTGGTCAAGAGATTCTGGTCGCACACACATACCGCAATGCACTCAACCTCATCGCAAATCATCGTTTTAATATTAACTCTATTGGTCTCCAAAATTATCGAAATCTTAGTGCGAATCTCAGTTACATAATCCGAAATATCAATAGGCAAACGAAGGTTAATATCAACATTGCCTACCCGATATCCGGCATTTGCAATGCGGACAAAAGTGGCGGTCAACAACTCAAAAGACTGCGTATTGCGAAACTCCGGCTCATTCTCGGGAAACATATCATTGATTCCGCCCATATTGGCAAGCCCCAGCAGCGCATCACACAGCGCAACCGAAATAATATCACTATCGCGCGCGGCAACAACGCCATACTCACTCGAAAGCTCCACGCCGCCAAGCAGCAAATTTCGCCCGCTGGCTACGCTCCCGATAGATTTGCCGATACCTACTCTATACATTTTTCTCACCTCAAAACCCTAATGAATAATGAAAAATTAATGATGAATAGTGAATAATATTATTCATTATTAATTCTTCATCATTCATTATTCATTAAGTTCTTCAATGCTGTCGATGAAATCACCGCGCCTCGTTCATCCACCACCGGCTCCAAAATCCTAAGCTCTATACCTTTTTTATCGCATAATTCTTTGAGAGTGTCAACATTTCCTCGTTGCTTTCTGCCAAAACTAAAATTAAAACCCACCGCAACCGCTTTGGCATTCAGCCGACGCACAATATATTCCTCAAAAAAATCCTCGGGCGATAAATCACGAACGCTCTTCAGCGGCACAGATATCACCATATCCGCTCCTGCCTGCCTTAGCTTATCTGCCTTCTCCTCGGCGCTCGTGAGTTCCGCTCCGCTTCCATCATCCGGTTCAACAACAAGCGCCGCCACTTTGCGCCCTTCTTTTTTCGCTAATTCTACCAACTTCTTATGCCCTTCATGCACTCCATCAAAAGTTCCTATACATACCGATACATTCACAAACTCAAAATCGCTCCTAACTCCTAATTCCTCACTTCTAATTTGCCGGCACTCACTAACATCAAATGATCCTACTTTCGTCCTCACAAGTTCAGCCAAAACCGCACCGCACCCCAATGCCGCGCCTATATCGTGGCAAAGCGTGCGAATATATGTTCCTTTTGAGCAATCAACCAAAATTTCTACATCCGGCAAATCCATGCCCAAAATCTTAATATCATAAATCGTTATCTCTCTTGGCCGGCGTTCTACTTCAATCCCCTTCCGCGCCAAGTCGTAGAGCTTTATGCCATCCTTTTTAATCGCCGAATACATCGGCGGCACTTGCTGAATCACCCCTATAAATTCAGAAATTTTGCTTCGCAAAATTTCTTCATTCACTTCAAACTTCTCACTTCTAACTTCTAACTTCCCCGTCACATCTTGAGTATCAGAAACTATCCCAAGCCTCATCGTTGCTCTATATTGCTTCCTCTCATTGCCAATAAAATCTACAAATTTTGTCGCTCTGCCAACGCAAATGGGCAACACACCCGTCGCCAAAGGGTCAAGCGTTCCGGCATGCCCCACTTTAATTTTCCTATCACCGCTGACCTCGCGCGCCCAACGGCGCACGATATTTACTGCATCATGTGAAGTCCAATCTTTAGGCTTATCGATTAGAATAATTCCGTTCATTTTAAACCCCTAATGAAGAATGAATAATTAATGATGAATAATGAATAATACTATCCCTCAACCGAAATATTATTCATTATTAATTCTTCATCATTCATTATTCATTAAGCCTTTATCAATCTGTTCTATAAATTCAGCTGTAACTTCCGCAACTTCCTCTACCGCCCGTTCCATATCCCCATATGCTACCTCTCCTCCGGCCGCACGAAGATGCCCTCCGCCGTCGAAGCGCTTGCAAAGCTCGGCAACACTATATTTATCACTGTTCGACCGCATCGAAATTTTTATATAAGGCGTGCCGTCGTCGCTCAAACGCTCGCGCAAGAATATACCTATCTTCACACCGATAATATTGCGGGCATAATTAACCAAGCCTTCGGTTTCTTCATCTTGTGCACCGTGCTGCTCCAAAACTTTCTGCGATGCACACAAAATCGCAATCTCATCATTATGAAAAGTCCTCAGGCATGATAAAACCTCGCCCAAAACTTTTATATATTTTAGAGATGTATTGAGAAAAAGGGTGGTGTTAATTTCACCATGATTTGCCCCGCGTCGTATCAATTCAGCACCGATATCCATGCTCTGCGGCGTGGTGTTAGTCTGCCGAAATCCGCCTGTGTCGCTTGAAATACCTAAGTAAAGATTATGTGCAATATCAGCTGTAATTTCTATGCCGCAATCTACCAAAAATTTATAAACTATCTCAGCACACGCTCCGGTCGGCTCCTCCAAAATATTCACGCCGGCATAATGCGTGAAACTCTGATGATGGTCAAAAGCAATCGTCGCCTCGCCCATGCTTTGAAAAAACTCCGCGCGCTTTCCCAGCCTGCCATAATCCGCGCTATCAACCGAAATCGCTAAATCAAAACGCATCTTTGTTGGATGACAGGCGTAGGGGGCGCCGTCCTCGGGCGCCCCGTCGCACCCACAAAGTCCTCTTATTACTGAAAGTAGCTTATGCGTATCGCCATCTTCCATCCAAACGCACGCCTTCTTGCCCATGTTTTTCAAGGCAACCTTCAACCCAAAAGCTGACCCAATCGCATCGCCATCAGCATCCTTGTGAGGCAGAATCGCAATGCGATTTGCCTGATTTATTTTCTCCCATGCCTTTTCGTAGTTTGTATCCAATTTCTACTCCGTTTCAAGTGTTTAGTGTCTAGTGACTAGTGGCTAGAAAAATCTAGTCACTAACCACTAGCCACTAATCACTAGCTATTCTTAATCTCATTAAGAATAGCATCAATCCTTGCCCCCTGATCCATGCTTTCATCCAGCTCAAACAAAAGTTCCGGCAAAGTGTGAAGCTCCATCTTCTCGCCAAGCTCATGGCGAATATGCCCGCTGGAAGTCCCCAACACATCCATCGCCTCTTTCTTCGTTTTCTCATCCCCTAAAACGCTCACAAAAATCTTAGCCTGCTTAAGATCATTGGTGGCCTCCACGCCCGTCACGCTAATCATCTTGCCCAGCCGCGGATCCTTAACCTCTCTCAAAATTTCCGCCAAAACACGCCTGATTTCCCCGTTGATCTTCTCTTGCCTGTGTTGCATTTAAATCACTCTCCTTGTAATTAGTATATTAAAAAAGCTATAGCTCAAAGTCAAGGTTATCAAAAATTGGTAATCGAAAAACAGAAAAAAGTTGCAATAAAATTTCACTATGCTAATATTCTAACATGAAAAGAATATTTTTTCTTGTCGGCCTATTTCTGCTAATCTTTATCGCTGTTTTCGCCATAACAAAATTTATCAATCGAAACAATTCTAACTTTGTATATGAAGGGCATATGATATATGAAGTGGATAATCTGCCGCAAAACAAGTATGCCGCGCAAGGCAACAATTTAATTATTGCCACTACGAAAAAAACTTTTTGCATTAGAAAAAATGGTGATATTTTGTGGGAACATGCGGCATTTTGTGCTAATCCCAAATTGCAAACAGCAGGCAATTTTGCGCTAGTTGCGGATATTAACGGGCAAAATATATACCTTTTCAAAAATGGAAAATTAATTTTAGAGAAAACTTTAGATAATTCCATTTTTAATGCCTCTGTCAATGAAAAAGGTTGCATAACTGTTTCTACTGTTGCTGAAGGATTCTCTTCAAAAGTGACGGTTTTCAATCAATTCGGCACAGAAATTTATTTCTATTCATCGAGCGAAGATTTCGCAATCGACGCAGTTTTGGCTAAAAACAATAGAAATCTTGCAATAAGTTTTTATGGCACACGAGATGGTGAAATAATTTCTTCCATTTGTTTTATTGATGTAATTTCGCAAAAAGTTTTGGAGAGACCAAGCTTTGTGAATCTAATTATTCCAAGTTTGATATTTAATGACAATGAAAAACTTTTGGCAATTGGCGATACTGCCACACTTTTATATAATAAAAAGGGGCATAACATCTGGATAAATCGATACAACGGCCAAACTTTAACTGATTATGTTTTCAACAAAAACAAAAGATATTCCTTGCTTTTTGAAAATGCAGTAGGAACCGTAACGGCTAAAACTTTTAATTTTAGAAACAAACCAAAAAGAGAAAAAGAAATTGATTTTTATCCAAAAAATATTTCGCAAGGCGGAAAAAAATCTTTGCTAACCGGTGATAGAAAATTTGCTCTGATGAATAAAAAAGGAAAAATTACCGAAACCGGTCATTTAAGAAAGAATTATTCTATTGTGATATTAACAGAAAACAATAAAAATTTCTATGGAATTTCAGCAAACAGCATTGAACTGATTAAAATAAAATGAGGTGGTTTACATGATTTTTGATATAATAATAATTTCTCTGTTTGTTTTCATCACTTGGCGAGGGTGGCATAAAGGCGGAATAAAGACTGTTTTCGGATTTTTAACATATCTGGTTTCATTCATAATCGCTTTTTCATGCCGAAACTTTTTTGCGAATTTCTTTATGCAATTTCCGTTTGCGCAAAAGATAAACGACTGGGTTACAAGCGGAATGAATGAAACCTTTGGAGAGGCGAGTAAATTACCATTTATTTCCAGCGGGCTTGCAGAAGGCGCAGAGAACCTAACATTTCTAATATTGCAAATTATATCTATAATAATAGTTTTTGTAATTGTTGCCTTGGTTTTGGGGTTAGTTGCAAGAATTCTAACAAAAATAATCAAAGTTTTGAGGTTGGGCATTTTGAATAGAGTTTTGGGTGGTATAGTCGGAGCTGCAAAGGGCTACATTTTAATTTATATCATCACGCTATTATCTTTCTCAATATCCGGCTGGTGGCCGTGGCTGGCAAAAAGTATGATAGGTTCGCTTCTAATCAATAATTTGCAAAATCCGATAACATTATTTACAAATATTTGGAGGTTTTTTGTATGACGCTAAATGAATTAAGAGAAAAGGCTAAATCGCTGGGTTTATCTGGTTATTCGAAGTTTAAAAAGCTCGAATTGGAGCTGGCGATTGAAAATGCTGAGAGAAATGTTCCATGTGGAACATTGGCAGAAAAAGCCGAATTTGAGGCGGAAACACCGAATTTTGAAAATGTGATTAGCAAGCTCTCTACCGACTGGCGTGAACCTACAAGCTCTCCCGCAAGCGTAGGGGGCGATGCCCACATCGCCCCGCCGGCAAGGGCAAAGGCCCCGGCGACAACTCCCAAAAAAGATGCCAGAGAAGTTTGCGGGATTCTTGAAATTTGTGATGAGGGTTATGGCTTTTTGCGTTGCGAAAATTATCTAACCGGTTCGGGAGATATTTTTGTTCCGCCCCAAATGATAAAAAGATTTAGGCTTAAAACCGGCGATGAAATTAAGGGATTGGCGAAACCCGAGAGCCCGCAGGAAAAGTTTTCACCACTTATCTACACTCATTCCGTCAACGGGGAAAATCCGGGAGTAACATATCGCAGGCTGCATTTCGAAAAGCTGACTCCGATTTTTCCAAATGAAAGATTGCATCTTGAGAGCCAAAATAATGATTTTGCCACGAGATTGATTGATTTAATAGCACCGATAGGGCGAGGGCAACGCGGCATGCTGGTATCCCCGCCAAAAGCAGGCAAAACAACACTACTGAAAAATATTGCAAATGCGATTTCGCAAAATCACAAGGATGTAAAACTAATTGTGCTTTTGATTGATGAGCGCCCCGAAGAAGTGACCGATATGCAGCGCTCAATCAATGGCGAAGTGATTTTTTCTACTTTCGATGAGCTGCCCGAAAATCATATTCGCGTGGCAGAAATGTGTTTGGAGCGCGCCAAGCGATTAGTGGAGCAAAAGCAAAATGTGGTTATTCTTTTGGATAGCATTACGCGGCTTTCGAGGGCGTATAATTTAACATGCCCGCCTACCGGGAAGACGCTTTCGGGAGGCCTCGATCCATCTGCTCTGCACGGGCCTAAAAGATTCTTCGGCGCCGCCAGAAATATTGAAGATGGCGGGAGTTTAACCATAGTTGCAACCGCGCTTATTGATACCGGTTCTAAAATGGATGATGTTATTTTTGAGGAATTTAAGGGCACGGGAAATATGGAAGTTCATCTTGATAGAAAGCTTCAAGAGAAAAGAATTTTTCCTGCAATTGATATTGCAAAATCAGGCACGCGCCGCGAGGATTTATTGTTATCCGGCGAAGAATTATCGGCAATGTGGGCGATCAGAAAAGCGTTGAGCACGCAAAACACAGCGCAAGTTACAGAAACCTTAATAAACCAATTGCAGGCGAGTTATTCAAATTTGGAATTTGTGCAACGAATAAACAAGATATATGCGAGGTAGAAAAATGAGAAAAAAACTTTTTTCAATCTTAATAGTTTTTGCAATATGCTTTTCTACATATCATTTTTCACGCGCTCAAGAGCATGTTAAAGTTCCGATTATTTTGTATCACAATATCACCACTGATGAGAGGGATTTAAGCGATAAGCCGTTGCTAAATATCACCCCTGAAAATTTTAGAGTTCACATGCAAACTTTAAAAAATGAAGGCTGGAATACGATTTCATTTCAAGATTATTATAATCATGTAACTCATAACACTGCTCTCCCCAACAAACCTATTATAATAACTTTTGATGACGGATATTTATCAAATTATATTTATGCTTTTCCGGTTTTGAAAGAGCTCGGCATGAAAGCGACAATTTTCACGGTTGCAGGGCGAGTTGGTGAGGGCGTTTCGCTGGAAGTGACATATCCGCATTTCACATGGGAGCAAGCAAAAGATATGGAAAACAGCGGAGTTATTTCAATTGAGAGTCATTCCAATATGCACTATAATATGTCAAATTCTAGTGATATTGATAGGTTGCAAGTGGAGCTGCGCCGCTCAAAATTTTTAATAGAGAAGCACCTCAATAAGGAATGCGCAGTTTTTGCTTTCCCCTTTGGCGGCAAAACTGATTTAGCTCGCGAACTGGGCAAGCAGGCGGGATACAAAATGCTTTGTTTGGTCGGCGATGTTGGCTCGAATTCTGCAGGTGAAGATTTAGATAGGCTAAAGCGAATCACCATTCGTGGCTATGAATCTCCTGAGCAATTGATTAACACGATTACCAAAAACTTGATTTAGGAGCTATTTTATCAACGATATTTAGAATGTTCCACATGGAACATTTTTCCAACAGAGTAACTATTGACAAAAATAATAAATCTGTGTATAATAAATATATTAACATCAAGGATTACACATAAGTACCGAAAAAATTTCTTAGCGACCGCATGGAAGCGATTATTTTTTCGGAAAAGGAGCAAGCGCGGAGCATTGCAACGCTAATTTCGCTTTTAGGCGAAATAGTTGCAGCGAAGTGAATTGCGACACGGGGATGCACTGGGTTCGACAGAGGACTTTGTATCTTCAAGGCTGCAAGTAGCGCCGGATAACGCTTTAAACTTTCCAAAAAACTTAAACGCAGATAACAAATTTGCTTTAGCTGCCTAATTTAATTTAGCAGCCATCCTGTTAGGGTTTTACCTCGGCTTTAATCAAGGGTGTCATTCAGAGGTAAAGGCATATAGATTTTTCTCTTAGGTTTATATGTTGATTTATGGGAGATACCTAATATTACGCGGGTTTTCGTGCGAGATATTAGGGAAATCAAACGAAAACTAAACTTGTAGAGGTTTTGAGGAGCATCTTTTGGACGCGAGTTCGATTCTCGCCATCTCCACCATTTGAAATGGCAGAATAGCAAATTCTGCCTTAACAATCAATGAAATCGGCAATGTTCCACATGGAACATTGCTAGTTTCAATTTGTTGACATTTAATAGAAAAAACAAATACTATTAAACATATTTATCGGAGGTGCAAGTTTGGGAAAAATTATTGCAATTGCAAATCAAAAGGGCGGCGTGGGAAAGACCACAACGGCTGTTAATTTAAGCGCTTGTTTGGCAATAAAAGGTTCTAAAGTGCTTGTTATTGATAGTGACCCACAGGGCAATACTACCAGCGGTTTTGGGATTCGCGAGTGTCCGCAAACTATTTATAATGTGATTATTGGCGAGACCGATATTATGCAAGCGATTTTTGCAACCGAGATTCAAAATTTGAGCATTGTGACATCTGCGCAGAATTTAGCCGGCGCTGAAATCGAGTTGGTAACTGAAGAAAATCGTGAAAATCGTCTAAAAGATGCACTGACTCCGCTGAAAGATTATTTCGATTATATAATAATAGATTGCCCGCCGTCAATAAGCTTAATAACTTTGAATGCGCTAGTAGCTGCTGACACTGTTTTAGTGCCTATTCAATGCGAGTATTATGCGCTCGAAGGCTTAGGATATTTAACAAATACAATAAACTTTTTACGAAAAACGCTCAACCCAAACCTAAATATTGAAGGCGTATTGATGACGATGTTTGATGCCAGAACAAATCTCTCTATTCAAGTAGTCGAAGAAGTCAAAAAATTCTTCCCAAAAAAAGTTTATTCTACCATTATTCCGCGTAATGTGCGCATTGCTGAGGCGCCAAGCTTTGGCCAGCCGGTAATTATCTATGATCCATCGAGCAAAGGCGCGGAAAGCTATATGAATTTATCTGAAGAAGTTTTGGTAAAAAATAGTCAGGCGGTGGAAGCATGAAAAAAGGATTAGGGAAAGGGCTTGGCGCTTTGATTCCGGGTATTGGCGAGGAAAGCAGTTTCGCTGATTTAGATGAAATCTTGGGCGGCGTTGTGGAGACTAAAAAAATGGAAAAAATTTCCAGCGAACAAGCGACTGTTAAAACAGCCATAAAAACTGTCGGCATCATGGATATTGAGCCTTGCAGAAATCAACCGAGAACAAATTTTGATGAAGCTTCATTAAATGAGCTTGCTAATTCTATCAAATCTTATGGAATAATTCAGCCTATTATTGTGCGAAGCATAGCGGAAGGCAGATACGAAATTATAGCCGGCGAGCGGCGTTGGCGAGCGGCACAGATTGCAGGTCTCAAAAAAATCCCGATTGTAGAGCGCATTTTAGATAAAGAAAATATGATGGAACTTGCGTTGGTTGAAAACCTGCAGCGCGTGGATTTGAACCCGATTGATGAGGCGCTTGGATATAAAGCATTGATTGAGAAATATGATTGCACGCAGGAAGAAATCGCTGAAAAAATCGGAAAAAATCGTTCAACAATTTCCAATAGTTTGCGAATTTTAAATCTGCCGGGGTCGATTAAGGAGCTGGTAGAGACGGGTGACATTTCTTTTGGCCATGCCAGAGCGCTATTATCTTTGCCAAATGAAACCAAGCAAAAAGAGATTGCAGAAAAAATTATTCGAAAAGATTTATCGGTTAATTCAACTGAAAAGCTTATTAAATCGATTAAAAAATCTGATAAAACCGGCGATAAACCCAGCGTTTCGGAAGAGATGAAAATATTTTTGCAAAGCATTGAAAGAAAATTAGAAAACAAATTTGGCACAAAAGTTAAAATTTATTCCGGAAAGAGTAAAAACAAAATCGAAATCGAATATTACACAAATAAAGATTTAGGGCGAATTTTGGAAGTATGTGATCTTTAGAACTCACATTCGCTCATCCCATTTGCTGAATGCGAGTTCTAGTTTTTGGCAATATTCACCTTGAAAGGTGGATATTATGAAAAAAATATTATGTGGAAGCATAGCAACAATTTTTTTAGGCGGAGCAGCATTTTTGATTTTTTGCAAAAAGAATTTAGAAAATTGTTGCAATTCAGTTGAAGAAAGTAGCGAAAAGCTGATTAAATCAATCGTTTCAATGGATTCGCTTTTGGAAGCAGAAGATTTGTTTAACGGAAAAGATTATGCAGAGAGTTTTAATAAAATAAATTGCATTGATGAGGATTTGCTAACAAATCGCGGAAGAACATGGCTTTATGACTTAGAAAATGCAATTAAACAGAAGGTGAATATTTAAATGTTAGATATTAAGCTTATAAAAAAAGAACCGAAGGCTATGCAAGAAAGCCTAGCTAAAAAGGGCTTTATTATTGATTTTACGGAAATTTTGGAAAGAGAAAGCAAAAAAAATGTTTTATTGCATGAGGCGGGGGAATTGCGAAATAAAAGAAATATTTTAAGTAAAGAAATCGGCGCGGCTATTCAAAAGGGGGAAAATGCTGATGAAATCAAAGAAAAAGTAAATAATGTCAATGATAAAATTGCGAAAATCGAAAATGAAATAAATATTTTGGAAGAAAAAAACAAAGAAATTTTAATCGCCCTTCCCAACCCTTCGACTGATGATACCCCGGCAGGCGGCAAAGAAAATAATGAGATTATTTCTCACTTTGGCGCCAAGCCGAATTTTGTTTTTAAGCCCAAAAATCATATCGAGCTTTGCCAAATGCACGGACTAATTGATTATGAAAAGGGCGCCAAAATCGGCGGTTCGGGCAATTGGATTTATACCGATAGGGGTGCTCGTTTGGAATGGGCTCTACTGAATTATTTCATCGAAAGCCACTTGGCTGACAGATGGGAAATGATGCTGATTCCGCATGTTTTGAATGAGACTTGCGGCACTGTTGCCGGGCAATTTCCAAAGTTTGCTGATGATGTTTTTCATCTTGAAGGCAAGGGCAAGTTTTTATTGCCAACAGCAGAAACAGCGCTTGTTAATCTACATAACAATGAAATTCTAAACGAAAAAGATTTGCCAAAAAAATATTTTGCGTTCACGCCATGCTATCGCAAAGAAGCCGGCGGCGGGCATGCTGATGAGCGCGGCATGATTCGCGGCCCTCAATTCAATAAAGTTGAATTGGTGCAATTTGCGCACCCTGATAATTCGGAGGCAGAGCATAAAAAAATGCTTGAAAAGGCTGAGAAATTGGTGCAAGGGCTGGGCCTTCACTATCGCGTTTCTCGGCTTGCTGCCGAGGATTGCAGCTGGTCAATGGCTTCTACCTACGATGTCGAAGTGTGGATTCCCAGCATGCAGATTTATAAGGAAGTCAGCTCGGCTTCCAATGCCGGCGATTACCAAGCGCGCCGCGGCGGCGCTCGTTTCAAAGATAAAGATACCAAAGAAAATCGCTTCCTGCACACCCTTAACGCATCCGGCCTTGCCACCAGCCGTATTTTTCCTGCACTTCTAGAGCAGCATCAGCAGGCCGACGGCAGCATAAAAATCCCGGAATGTTTAGTGAAATATACAGGGTTTGATAGGATATGCGATGAGAAAATTTAAATTAGCAGTTACAACTTTAGCAGCCGGTTTATTTTTATCGCCCACTCCTTGCAAAGGTCCAATGCAACGAACACCGGAACAAATAAAACTCGTCCAAACATCTGAAATTGATTTGAATTACATATATTCATCACGATTTATTGCTTTCGAATATGACGGGCTTGAAGTGGGTGAAGTAGGTTATGTTTTGAGCAAAGATACACGCACAGGTTTATATGATATTGACATTTACGAAAAAACAAAGGGCAGAGTTAATATTTTCAAGTTGCATTTTGATAAAGGTTTCAGTTATCGAGAGACACCTACGAAACATATTGAAAACAGTGAAGCGGAAACAGTAAGCTGGAAAAGAAAAAAAGAAGAAGAATATCCGTTATATTATATAAGCTATCGTCAAAGCTTCTATAATCCCGATGTAAAAGATTATAATTATTTATTCACGGTGCGAGGAATTTCACCTAAAGACCAATTTTCAATTTCACTGGGGAACTCACAAATAAGCGGAGATGGATTTTACAAAAGTTGGCGCACAGAGACCAGGCAAGAATACACCCATGGTTTTAGTATGAAATTCGAAACTATAACTGAAAATATCCTAAGACACAAAATGGAAATAAACACAAGACTTCGGCTTGAGAAAGTGATGTGCGACACCGTCGTGGCAAAACCGTTTATCAGATAGGCTAAAGGGGTATGATATTGAGAAACTCAATTAAATCTATATTAGCAGGCTTTTCTATGCTGCTCAGCACTTCGGCAATTGCGCAAAACTTACCAACCTTCTACACTCCGTCCAAGCGCGAAATAGGCTTTTATTCAGAGGCCTATCAAAAAGAATATTCAAACGGCGCTACATATTATGATTTTACCAGGCTGGATTTTGGCAATGTAAAATTCAACACAAAAGCGGCAGACCATTTAGAGAAAATTTTTAAAAAATATAACGAGCGAAGCAGCGAGCTCGGCAAAACCATAAAAGAAATATTTGCAAAGGCAAAAGCAGATGGTAGCCTGCCCTATTTAGAAAATGCAATATCGCAAAGCATAGATGCGCCCGGTTTGCTATCCGTATTATGCCAAACAATGGGAGCCAACCTATCTTGGAACACCATACTAAACCTCTCGCGCCATAAAGAAATAACAGCCGAACTAAAAAAAATAATAGCCTCGAAAGCCGAAATTGAAAATGGTATTCCGCAAAACTACAAAGAGTGGACAGCATCAAATAATCCAAAGCTTTTCGAAGGCACATCAGTAAATATCGCAAGAGCCGTTAGGCCGTTTTGATTTTTTGAATGTTATCACAAAAAAACTGCACTGATTTATGCAGTTTTTTATGTTTGGTGGAGTATGGGGGGATCGAACCCCCGACCTCAACACTGCCAGTGTTGCGCGCTCCCAGCTGCGCCAATACCCCGAGTCGTAATAATTCTTTTCGGTATTTTAATTAGTTCACTTTTTGCGATTTATTGTTCACCTTCGCTCCCAAAATGTTCAATTTATTGATGTTCTTAATCGTCGGCGTTTCTCCAACAACAAAAACCGTTGTTGAAACGCTCTCCTCAAAGAACTCCTCTTGCCCAAGGCATTTTTTGCTTTCGCTTTGCTCTGCAAAAATGCTCTTGTCCAAGGGATGGTTGCCTCGCTAGGACTCGAACCTAGACAAGCAGAGTCAGAGTCTGCTGTGCTACCATTACACAACGAGGCAATATGGTACGCTTCTCGCCCTTCATTGTCATTGCGAGGACTGCGAGCGAAGCGCGGCAGGACGCGGCAATCCAGTGACTTACTTCGTTTTCAAAGTCGCTGGATTGCTTCGCTTGTGCTCGCAATGACATTTTTTACTTAATTTTCCTACATTCTAAATAAAATCTTTTTTCGTGGGCCTCGCCGATTGAAAAGGTTTTGCGAAGGAGGGCGCCGCTTGTAGCAACATCGGAAAATAACTGGTCTTTGCTCATAGGCGGCAGCAGAAATGCGAGATGATTCGACTTTTTCGCCAGCTCGCGCGCCACATCGTCGCCATGAATATAATCAATTTTGTGATCATTATCATCTAAATAATTTTGCAAAAGTGCCAGCGGATAACCGCTTGGAAATTCGATTTCGCCTTCGCCGCCGGCATGCACGAATGAGATTTTCTGCGCTTTTTCTTTGCCCGCCAAATATTTTTTCAGCCCATCAATAACTTCTTGCGGCTCGCAATCAAACACGATTCTATGAATTGGCTCGAATTCCAGCGAATCTTCGTGGATATTACAAACTTCAACCAAAGCGAATCGAGCAGGATGCGTTTCAAATTCTAGCTCCGATAAATTCTTTTTTGCGCTCTCCCAAATATTTTTTGCGGCGGCAAGCGAGTGATTTCCATCACCAACGGCGAATAAAAATTCATTGTCATTTTGAATTGCATCAAGCGCATCTGCAATCCCGCCCGCTTGCTCTCGTGGAATTAGATAACCCTTAATATGCCCGCCATTTTGCATCAGCTCAAAATCATAAAGCAACTCATATTTTTCACTATTTTCACGAAGCGGCGCAATCACGCTATCGGCAGGGTCATCCACCAGGAGCATAACATGCGGCAATTCCAGCGGTGCATTGCAACGGATATCCACCCGCGCCGGCAGCCGCTCTACCACAGTTTTCTCGGTGGCGCGAATGGCAGATTTGGCATTATCGCTATAATCATACGATTCCAAATCAATGGCGCCCACGATTCCGCAGCGCTTTTTGCCATTGGGAAAGGTTCTTTCAACATAAACAAACGAATCCTCGTGCTTCTGGAAAATATCATTGTTTATGTATTCCTGCATCTTGCTGTTGATTTTTTCGATTGTCGCCTTTTCATCGCCATTTTCAAGGTAAACTTCGGGAAAAATAATATCCAGAGTAGAAATCTCGCCGTCGGTAATCCGCGCCACTTCTTGCCAATATTCCGGCTGAGATGTGTATTGATCGCAAGCAACCACACTCCATTTAGTGATATCACCCATCTTCGGCAATAAGATATCCGCAGGCATAAAGCCGATGTTTGCAAATTCATCCATAAATTTATGCTCCTTTTGAAAAGTCTAACTATTATATATATGAAGCGGCGCGGGGATGTCAAGCGGAATTGACATTTCTTTTTGCAAACATTATAACTGTATTATGGAAAAAAATAAATTTCAATTAGTTTCAGATTTTAAGCCGACGGGAGATCAGCCGGGGGCGATTTATGGGCTTGCTCAGGGGATTATTGGCGGGCGCAAGCATCAAACTCTGCTTGGTGTTACCGGCTCAGGCAAGACATTCACCATAGCAAATGTCATCGAAAAAGTGCAAAAACCAACTTTAGTGCTGGCGCATAATAAAACTTTGGCGGCGCAGTTATGCTCGGAATTCAAGGAGTTTTTCCCCAATAATGCGGTTGAGTATTTCGTGAGCTACTATGATTATTATCAGCCGGAGGCTTACATTCCGGCGACGGATACGTTTATCGAGAAGGATTCGGCCATAAATGAGGAGATTGATAAGCTGCGGCATAGCGCGACGAGCTCGCTTTTGGAGCGGAAAGACGTGATTGTGGTGGCGAGCGTCTCGTGCATTTATGGTTTGGGTGACCCTGATGATTACAAGAATCTTACGCTTTCGATGAGGGTGGGGAATGACAGCCTAGGGCGTGATGGCGTGATTGAGAAGTTGGTGGAGATGCAATATCAGCGGAATGATATGGCGCTGACTCGCGGGAAATTTAGGGTGAGGGGCGACGTGGTTGAGATTTTCCCTGCCAATAAGGCGGAGCAGGCGCTTAGATTAGAGTTTTTTGGGGATGAGATTGAGAAGATTTCTGAGATACACGTGGTGACCGGGAACGTGATTGGCGCGAGAGAACATGCGATAGTTTTCCCGAATTCGCATTATGTGACCACGCCTGAGAAGATGAATAAGGCGATATTTGGGATTGAGGAGGAATTGGCGGAGAGATTGCAGCAGCTGCAGGATGAGGAGAAATTGGTGGAGGCGCA
>Ga0123353_10005161_pt1 | contig 17053 bp, 11 predicted proteins | sample TergutLab28metaG_3_FD_92763 | JGI IMG/M metagenome (GOLD analysis project Ga0123353, IMG submission 92763) | Labiotermes labralis P3 segment gut microbial communities from Petit-Saut dam, French Guiana - Lab288 P3 | ecosystem: Host-associated > Arthropoda: Insects > Digestive system > Gut ...
AACTGTTTCCAATGTGAAAGTTATCAAAGGCGTTGACCCGCTTCTTGATGCGGAGGCTGTTCGAGCAGTAAAGTTGCTTCCCAAGTGGAAACCGGGTGAACAGATGGGAAAACCGGTGCGTTGCTTCTATCAAATACCGGTTAGGTTTACTATTACCTCATAACCGTAATACGCTGGATAAAGTATTTGCTGATAGTGTTCGCAGGTAATCTACGAACACTATCTGTTCATCTCTCTATAACTAATTAATGCAGCAGCATTAATAGTTACAGCCATTCCTGAGAGCACACTGATATGCATTTTAATTTCCTCAATTCCACTTCCTTTTAATACAATGAGTTTTATTACCTCCATATAGTATGACATGGGGTTGAGGTAGTTGATATATTTTGCCCATTGTGGCATCCCTTCAATAGGGGTAAATAATCCGCTTAATAAAACAAAGACAATAAACAGGAAGAAAACAATAAACATCGCTTGCAATTGATTGGAAGATACACTGGAAATGAAGAAACCCAATCCTAACATTACTAATAAATAAATGGTAGTTACAGAAACGAGTACCGGCAAACTCCCCTGCACGGAAATTCCAAACACTAATTTCATCAAAAACAAGCCAAATAAAAACTCAGCCATTCCGAGAATCCAAAACGGGATCATTTTTCCTACTAAGAATTGCCATTTCGGAATTGGCGAAACATTTATCTGCTCGATTGTACCTATCTCTTTTTCACGAACGATATTTAATGCGGTAACATAAGCGCCTATCAACGTAACCAAAATTACTAAAATTCCGGGCACAATCAGGTTTTTGTAGTTCATTTGTTCGTTATACCAATAAATATTAACGGGTATTAACTTTGCCGAAACATCACCTAATGCAGTTAATTCTGCCGATTTATCTTCATAGTACTCCCCCAACACAGTTTGCACGTATCCCACTCCAATTCCCGCCTTGACACTATTGATAGCATTTGCCGTAATAGAAATTGCAGTAGGCTCGTACGTCAAGATACTCTTTTCAAAATGTTGTGGAAACTCTATTAAAATATCAATCTGATCCTTTAACATCAAATCCTCAGCTTCTTTTTGTGTATCAAGCAAGCCATGATTCATAAAATATCTGGAATACTCAAACTTATGTTGCATCTCATCTGTAATACGCGAACGGTCATTATCAACAAAAGCGATACTCAGTGTTTTTATCTCATAATCGGCAGTGAAAGGAAAGAGTAAAAACTGAACCAATGGTGCCACAATCAAGATTTGCATCAGTAGAGTGTTTCTGAATACCTGCAGAAATTCTTTTTTGATGAGAATTAATATCGTGCGCACGGTATATTAGATTTCAAAAATGTACGAGGTATGGGGTCTGTGGTTTCTAAAGTTTAATAATTTTTTCTATTTGCATACTTTTCTCCGTCTTGATTTTAACAAAATATATTCCGGCAGTTAGATGAAAAATATCCACAATAATTTCCTTTTCTGCTAACTGCTTTCTGCTTTCTGCTAACTGCTTTCTCCCATAAATATCAAAAATCTCAACATCGTCAATTCTCAATTGTCCATTGCCAATTTTCAATTCTCCTGTTGTCGGATTGGGGTAAATATCAATTTTAGTATTCAACCCCATTTCATCTATTCCTACGTTATTAAAAAACGCTTCCAAAGAGATTATATCTATACATATTCCATGACCGCCCAATATTTTGCCTCCAAAAGCAATTTGAATTTCTTTGGTATCAACATTTTCAGGCAAAATAATAGTATCTAATCTCCAAGTGTCTTGATTAGTTTTATAAACCACCCATGGCTCCCACGTTTTTGATTCTGATATTTTGTAGTATATTGTAAGTTCATCTATGGCAACACTGCGGCTTTGATTATGAAAGGCAAAAGAAAGATTTACATTATTAAAGCCGTCCATATCCACAGGTGGAAAAATAATTAGTGTTTCATTTCCCAAATCACTAAGAGTATTAAACGTCAGAAAAATATTATACTCTCCTTGATAAGCATAATTAGGGAAACTACCTCCGTTACCTTTTCCAATCACCCATGGTGAGTTTCCGGTTATGTATTCCTGTTCTAAACAAATGCTAAATCCATCTTCAAAATCTTCAAAAAAAGTGTCTAATATTCTACAGATAGTCGTTGCCTCACATGAAATACCACTGGAATAGTCATCATTTTCGGTTGCAGAGAAGAGTTTGTAATAGTATTTTGTACCCGGATCCAGTTCGGAATGTATAAAAGTTTCAGCATCACCGATATAAATAACTTCACCGCCATCGGGAAGAATATCTCCTATCTGATATAAGGTACCATTTTTGAGAGACCCAATTTCATCTTCCATACTGAAAACCAAAATAACATCTTCATTATTTTCGTTTTTCTGCCAGTTGATTTCTATTTCAGAGTAATTTAAAGGGGAAGCTGAAACATTTTCAGGATTATATATAATAAAAATCACCTCCTGCAAGGCAAGCAGTGCTTTATAGGCATTTAGTCTTCCCGTCCCTAATTTGCCGATATAAGATGGATTAAGAGCATAATGGTCATCTGCATTATTTTTCAACAAGTCTTTAATTTCCTGATTTGATAATTTATATCCTTGGCTGATAGCATTAGATACCAGCAGGGCAGCGGTTCCTGAAACATGGGGGCAAGCCATTGATGTGCCCTGAAAGTAAGCGTAGCTATTAGTTGTGCAACTTAACACACCTCTTTGATTTACAGCATTAGTTTCACCACCCGGTGCAGAGAGTCCTACCCACGTTCCATAGTGCGCATAGTAAGATTTTTTATCTTGAACATTGGTTGCTGTAACACCCAAAACAGGGGGGTAGCAACCGGGATAATAGTTTCCTTCCAGTCCGTTTCCACCGGTGTTATTATTACCTGAAGCAAAAATCACTATACCATCTTGCATTACATCACCACCACCATTGGCAATAAAATAGTCAATGGCATTAAGCACCGCCTGCTCAGAGCCGCCAGGAGATGTGTACCCCCAACTGTTTTGAGATATACAGGCACCATTATCGGCAGCATAGATATAAGCATTTTGGAATCCGCCGCCACTATTACCTTGAGGATTAAAAACCTGGCAAGTCATTAAACGCACACCGTCTCCGTTACCTGATCCACCTGCTATACCTGCAACTCCCACGCCATTGTTAGTAACTGCAGAAATAGTTCCACCGGTGTGACATCCATGATCTCCGGGAGAAATAGTAGAGGTGTTTTGCCAAAAATTATATCCCACTCCTGACCAAATGTTTGCCTGTAAATCAGGATGATTTACATTAATACCACAATCTACAACAGAAACAATAACATTGTTATTTCCTTTTTCAATTTCCCATGCATTAAACAAACTGATATCGCATCCGGGGGTTCCACCTGCCTGTCCTGTATTATTATAATGCCATTGGTTTCCAAGTTGCGGATCATTAGAGCTCCATCTTTCCATTTTTTCAGCATCATAAAGCACTGTTTTATAAAATGGTTCAGCAACTTCTACAAAAGAAAGAGACTGGTATGCTTCAACTGCATCTATAATAGATACGTCGTTTTCAAAATCAATGGTAAACCAAAGATGGAATCCCCACGCTCGGTGTCTTTCACGGAAATCATTACTTCTTGAGTTAGTTTCATACAACATTCCAAACAATGGTGTATAACTTGTAGCTTTAAATTGAGAGTTTAACATGTCTAATGCAGAAATACCGGTTGTAACAAATTCTTGTGAACCTGCACGATAAATAATATCAGGAAGTTTGGTTTCGTAAGATTTGTCTAATTTGATTTTTATTTTCCCTTGCTCGTAAGAATCAGCAGGAAAATCGCGTATGTTTATATCAGGACGCTCTCCTGTAAGAATTTTGTACCCATTCACATAAGATACAGTTAATGACTGGGGAAACAATGCCAACAAAGTGAAGGCAAAAATGGACAATAGAATAAATTTTTTCATTATGGGTTAATTAATATTGGTTTAAAATTATCGGCTCAATCACTAATCACTATTTCAGTTTCTCTACAGTTTCTTTTATCCTGCGACAGGCTTCAATCAGTGCTTTTTCATCTGCGGCGTAAGAAAGACGAATGCAGTTATCATCTCCGAAAGCAATACCTTGTACGGTTGCAACGTTGGCATCGTACAGCAGATACATGCTCATATCAAGCGAATTTTCTATGACTGTTTTCCCGAAAGTTTTGGCAAATAGAGAATCTGTTGGAGTATTTTTGCCATACAAAGAAGAAACCACCGGGAAGAAATAAAATGCACCTTGCGGCAATCTTGTTTCAAACCCTTTAATCTCTTTTAAAAGTTTGAACATCAAATTTCTTCTTTGCTGAAAGATATTTCTCATACGAACAATATCGGCATCAATTTCGGGAGAACTTTCCATTGCTTTCAGCGTGGCGCGTTGGGCAATAGAGCAAGTGCCTGAAGTGATTTGTCCTTGCAGTTTTTGGCAGGCATCGGCAATCTGTTTTGAAGCACCGAGAAATCCGATGCGCCATCCTGTCATAGCAAACCCTTTCGCTACACCGTTTATCGTGATCACTTGATCTTTAATGTAAGCGAATTGTGCAATACTTTGGTGTTTACCCATAAAGTTGATATGCTCATAAATTTCATCCGCCATCACTAACACATGAGGATTTTCGCGCAGAACTTCGGCAATTGCTTCAAGTTCTTCTTTGGTGTATAGCATTCCCGTTGGGTTAGAGGGACTGCTAAACATGATCAATTTCGTTTTGGGAGTAATAGCGTTGCGCAATTGTTGAGGCGTTACCTTAAAATCATCTTCCAATAATGTAGAAATATAAATAATTTTTGCTTCTGCAAACTTAGCAATAGCTTGATAGGAAACCCAGTACGGTGTAGGGATAATCACCTCTTCATCCGGATTAACGGTAGCCATTACGGTTTGGAAAATAGATTGTTTTGCACCGGTTGAGACTACAATTTGGTCGGGAGCATAATAAAGCCCATTATCTCTTTCAAACTTTTTGCATATTGCTTTACGCAAATCCAAATAGCCCGGTACGGGCGAATAGTGCGAGTAGTTTTCGTCAATCGCTAATTTCCCAAAAGCCTTAATCTCTTCAGGGGTATTAAAGTCGGGTTCACCTATACTCAAGCTGATAACATCTTTTCCTGCTTCTTTAAGTTCTCGGGCAATGCGCGTCATAGCCAGTGTTTCCGATTCTGCCATAGTAGCAACGCGGGTAGAAATATAGTCCATATACTAATGTGTTTTTTTACGGCTGCAAATGTACATGAATTTTGTTTATTTCCATAAAAAAAGTATTTTTGCGGGTTCTAACTGCGGAAGTAGCTCAGTTGGTAGAGCATCAGCTTCCCAAGCTGAGGGTCGCGGGTTCGAATCCCGTTTTCCGCTCTTTTCTCTTTTTTCTCCAAACTCCGAAATGCGCAAAGCTTGCATAGAGTACCGGAATAAGCACTAATGTTATCAAAGTAGAAAATGATAAGCCCCAGGCTACGGTCATACCGAGTGCATTCCACATTTCAGCTCCTTCGCCTCTTCCGAGTGCTAACGGCAACATTCCCAATACAGTAGTTATGGCAGTCATTAAGATGGGACGCAAACGTGAATGCCCTGCGGCAACTACTGCTTCTTTGATGCCCATGCCGCGTTCACGGCACAGTATCGTATAGTCAATGAGTACAATTCCATTTTTCACTACAATACCCACCAGCATCACTATTCCCAACAGTGCCATCAGCCCAAGCGCTGTGTTTGTAACGGCTAACCCTATGAAAACACCTGTAAAGGCAAACGGAATAGAGAACATGATAACAAAGGGATAGGTAAACGACTCGAACTGCGAAGCCATTACGATATAGACCAATACTAATATTAAAGACAACAGCAATATAATATCGCTGAATGATTCTTGTTGGTCTTGGTAAGTTCCTGATAATACGGTAGTAACTCCCACAGGTGTATCTATCTCTGTCAATATATCTATGGTAGCATTGGCAATTTGGCTCAATGCGGCACCTGCGCCCACAATTCCTACTACTTTAACAACACGCTCGCGGTCTTTACGCTCAATGGTTGGCGGTGTTAATCTTTCCACCACAGTGCCGAGTTCACGTACTCTAATGCCAAGTCCTTGAGCATTATAGACCATTATATCTTCAATTGCACCAATACTTTGGCGGAATTGTGGCGCATAACGTACTCTAATATAATACTCATCTCCATCTTCGCGGTAGAAAGAGGCGAGAGAACCGCTAAAACGGTTTTGAATGAAAGAAGAAACAGTTGCCAAACTCAATCCTTTTTCTGCTAATTTTTGCCTGTCGAAATCTATTTGCATTTCAGGTGCATACTCTGCACGGCTTATATTTACCTGGGTACATCCCTGAATTTCACGCATTTTTTGAGCTACTTCGGCGGCAAATCTGTCGGTAACACCAAAGTCATAACCATAAACTTCAACCGTTAAGTTATTTCCACCGCCCATGCCACCGCCGGCATCTACGGCAAACGTGTTTATTTCAGGGAACTGTTTCAGTCTTGCCCTAATTTCATCTGCAATCTCTTCAAGCCCACGCTCTCGCTTGGTCTTTTTCACCATTCTAATCGTCATGGAGATAATGTGCGACCCGTTGTCTTGTAATCTTCCCCACGAGTTATTTTCGTCGGGTTGTCCTACATTAAAATTTACCCTTATAATTTCAGGATATTTTTCACACAATTCACTTTGTAATTCTAAAGCAAAAGCTCGTGTTATCTCCATTCTTGTACCTATCGGGAACTTGATATTAACCCCAATCCGTGCATTATCCTGTGTAGGAAGAAATTCGGTAGGTATAATCTTCATCAACATCAGCGAAGAGCCGAAAATCAATATAGATAGAAAAATTACAATAAGTTTGTTGTTTACCGACCAGTTTAGCAGTTTTCCATATCCGATATCTAACTTATCTAATGCTCTTTCAACAGGGGAATAGAGTTTTTTGTACCATTTACCGTGCTTATCGTTTTGTTTCAGCATGTAGGCAGCCATCATGGGCGTTAATGTGAGCGCCACAATGGTAGAAATAACGGCGGTAATACTGATAATCCAACCCATTTGGCGGAATAAAATACCTGCTAATCCTTGCAGCATAGTAAGCGGTATGAAAACAACTAAAATTACTAAAGTGGAGGCAACTACCGATAAGTAAACTTCACGAGTGGCAAATACCGAAGCAGAACGCGGCTTACTCCCTCTATCAATATGTTTACTAATGTTTTCCAATATTACAATGGCATCATCTATTACCATCGCAATGGCAATACTTAAAGAAGATAAAGAGATGATATTTATTGTATTACCAGTAATTAACAAATAAATAAAAACCGATACGAGCGAGACGGGAATAGTAATGGCAATAATAAAGGTTGCACGCCATCTTCCCAAAAACATCATAATAATAACTACTATTAATACTAAAATGATGATAATGGCATCTTGTAAGCTGCTTATAGTGTTTATAATACTTTCTGAACTGTCCCAAACTGGTGCAAGTTTAACATCGGGAGGAAGTGTTTCTTCCAGTCCGGGTATCATGCTATTAACTTTTTTGCAAATTTCCACCGAATTGGCACCTGCCTGTTTTTGAATCACCAACAAAGCGCCTTGTTTTCCATTGGTATAAACCTCCTGCAACCGTTCCTGAATAGTGTCAGCTACTACAGCAACATCACGTAAAAAAACATTTCGATTATTGAAACTACCCACCACAATATCGTTCATTAACTGGGCATCCATAAACTCGCCTTGCACACGCATGGAGTAAGTTTGTGTGCCTACATCTATGGTGCCTAAGGGCAAGTTCATGTTTTCCATACGGATTACTTGCGTAATTTGTTCAATAGTTAGTGCATAAGACTCTAATTTATAGGGGTCTGCATAAATATTAATTTCACGTCTTGGTGCTCCTGAAATGGAAACTGTTCCTACACCGTTAATCCTGCTAAGCGGTGATGCCACTCTATCATCTAAGATTTTATATAAAGCATTAGTGCTCTCTTTACTTTCCACCGAAATCATCATAATGGGCATATCTGCCGCGCTGAACTTGAAAATGAAAGGTTTGTTCACATTATTGGGAAGCATCGGTGTAACCATATCCAACTTGTCGCGCACATCGTTTACCGCTTGTTCAATATTAATGCCATATCTAAATTCAAGAGTTATAATACTATAATTCTCACGCGAATTGGAAGTAATGTGCTTTAAATCGCTCACCGTAGCAAGAATATTTTCGAGAGGTTTGGTTACGTTATTCTCAATATCTGAGGGGCTTGCGCCATTATAACTCGTAAAAACCAGAATGGTATTGCTGCCCAAATCGGGCAAAAAATCAATCGCCAATCTTGATAGAGAATAGACACCGATGATAGCAATGGCTACATACACTAATGCTGTAGTGATAGGGTTTTTTACGGATTGTGCAGAGATATTCACTGTAAATTTTTATTTTAAAAAGTTGGCGAAAATATATTTATTTTTATATTTTTCTCACTTTTTGTATCTTTTTTTAAAAAGTGTGAAATAAAAATTATGATGAGGTATTTAATAATTATAATAAAAATATTATTAATTTGCAGTTTATATCAAATTATAGTAATATGGCAAAAGTTAATGTTTTCATTCCATGTTGTATGGACATGTTTAGCCCATCGGTTACCCTAAGTGTTTTTTCGGTATTAGAGCGATTAGGAGATGAAATAGTGTATAATCATGAACAAACCTGCTGTGGCAGAAAATTCTATCACACGGGTGAATTGGAGTTGGCTAAAGATTTAGCCAACAAACTTATCTTAGAATATGATTTGAAGTATCCTATGGTAGTTCCTACCACTTCGTGTGTGGGATATATTAAAAATTTTTACAAAGAATTGCTGGAGAATGCAGCTGAAGTTAACATGATTCGTAATTTTACCAAAAACATTTACGATATCTGTGATTATATTGTTAATATTAAGGCTATTGAAAAATTAGACAATCTATTCAATCATCGTGTGTTTTACTTCAAGTCATGTGCTGCAAGAAATTTATACAAATTGGATAATGAGCCGGAATTACTGTTAAGAAACACTGGAGGTTTAGATTTACTTATTGATAACGAACTTAATACCTGCTGTGGATTCAACAGCCATTTTGCACTTTCCAATATCGAAGTTTCCGATATTTTGTGTGGTCAAATCATAGAGCGAGCTTATCAAATGGGAGCCCAGTACATCACTTCAACCGATATGCACTGTTTACAACATATTGATGCCATTTTGAATACTTTAGATATTACTTTGGAAACCATTCATATTGCAGATATATTAAGAGGGGAGGAGGATTAGAATAAAAAATTATAGATTTTTATGAAGTGCCTTAAGTCTTATAAATAGCCCCTCCACACGAATCTCTTCCTGCGCCTGTAACAGATTGTAAGCAATTATGTTCTTCATGAATACGCAGATAGCCCAGAAAGGCAAATATGATTGCCTCCTTAAAATCTATCAATTGCTCATCGGGGATTATCATTTTTGTTTCTGTTTTTTCTTGGATAAGGTCTATTAGAAATCTGTTTTTTGTGCCACCTCCGGTTACCAAAACGGTTTGCAATCCTGTTAAGTTTTGTGCTACTTGCAGTGCAATATGCTCACATATTGTTCTTAATTTATCTTCAATAGGAATTTCAAAATTTTGCAACAATGGCTTGTAATAGGTTGCAAAAAACTCAAAACCAATAGATTTTGCGCAATTAAGAGAAAAGTAGCTGGGGGCATTCAGTGTTTCCAATAATTTTGAATTTAGAGTTCCTGTTTGGGCTAAAACTCCTTCTTTATCATACCTAAATCCACATTGTTGCGCAAGAAAGTTGAGTAGAATATTACACAAGGAAATATCATGAGCAGTATAAATATTATGGTCGTGGCGTGATATATTTGCGATTCCGCCGAGGTTCAGACACCCGTCATATTGATGGAACAGCAGTATATCTCCAATTGGCACTAACGGAGCCCCTTGTCCTCCTAAAGCTACGTCGGCAGTACGAAAATCGCAAATCGTAGCAATACCCGTTTTTGTTGCTAATATTGCGCCGCTACCAATCTGTTTGGTTAATCCTCTTTCAGGCTGATGAAAAATAGTATGCCCATGCGAAGCGATATAGTGTGGATGTTTCTCCACATTTTCTAAAAAAATATTCACACATTGTGCCATGAAGTTAGAAAGATCCACTTCTACCTCACATAAAAAAAATGCACTTCCATCAAAAATTTGAGATAATTCCTGTGATAATTTCTGAGGATAAGCAAAGGTTTGCGTTTTGTGGATTTTATATTTGAAACCTTGCTTATCTTTCCAAAAATCGCACAAAGCAAGGTCTAAACCATCTAATGAGGTTCCCGACATCAAGCCCAAAATAGATAAGTGAGAAAAATCCTTAATCATTAGTTATTAGTTATTACTTGTGCTCCTGTTTTTCCGAAGCGTCGCTGTCGGGTTTGGTATTCTGCAATAATTTCAAACAAATGCTCTTTCTTAAAATCGGGCCAGAGAATGTCAGGGAAAAAGAGTTCCGAATATGCGATTTGCCACAATAAAAAATTGCTTATTCGGCATTCGCGTCCGGTGCGAATCAAAATATCGGGATCAGGAATTTGTTTAGTGTTTAAAAAGGATGAAAAATTGGTTTCAGTAACTGCATCTTCATCAACATTATTGACGACTATTTTTTTTACAGCATTTACTATTTCCCAGCGTCCGCTATAACTCAAAGCAAGTACCACTGTTAATCCGCTATTTTGTTTTGTTTTTTCAATAGCGTCTTTCAGTTCGGCTTGGCACTCATCAGGAAGTGCTGTAAGATTTCCAATAGTTTGTAACCGAACATTATTTGACATCAAATTATCAAGTTCATTATTAATTGCTTTTACTAACAGTCCCATAAGTGCATCTATCTCTTCTTTTGGGCGGTTCCAGTTTTCTGTTGAAAAAGCATAAAGCGTAAGAAACTTCACTCCTGTTTCGCCTGCACTTTCAATGGCATTTCTAACAGCTTGTACGCCATTTTGATGTCCAAAAATTCGTTCTTTCCCCTTCTCTTCTGCCCAACGCCCGTTGCCATCCATAATTATGGCTATGTGCCGAGGGATATGTTTTAAATCAAGGCTATTCATAATAATTTCATTTTAAAAAAGATCAAATCTAAAATCTAAAATCGTAAATCTTATAATTTTTCTTTTCTTTTTTGCCTTAATTTCACATTCGTTTTAATATCACAAATTCTATCTTCATTTCCAATTCTAATAGTAATAATTATTCCTGCAAAAGAGTACCAATCGTTTTTAGAGGTGCTGTAACGTTGGGAGTCAGATTGACGATTACCTGTTGGGTCTGCAAGGTTCATTATAATTTCTTTAGAATTTGAAGGGATTGTTTCATCTTTATTAAAATCGTAATATAAACCACCCACATCATCTAAATAATCTGTAAAAGTAAAACGGAGCCCCCATTCGGCACCTATGCATACAAATCTTCCGATATTTGCCTTAAAACCAATTCCGAAAGGTATAGCGAAACCGGTAAGCGCGTATTTTTTTTCTTTTCCGCCGGGGTGCCCTTGTCCTTCTGTTCCGATAGGTTGTAAATTAAAGAGTTCGCCATTGTATTCTGCTTGCGGGTTAAATGAAAAAAAAGCAATACCACCAAAAAGATAGGGAGAAATCTGATTTTTATGTCCAACATTATAAACATTAAAAAAATTGAGTTCCAATTGTGCAGAGATTTCCGAAACAGGGGAAGAAAATGATAGTTTTCTATCTCTATAATCCCATAAATAAGAATAGTTTCCGTAGGTATCAATGATAAATTCTCCATGTTCATCTCTTAATCTCTTTATGCCATGATTTTTATCATCTGAAGCAGCAATTTTTCCAAACAAGATGTTTGCTTTTAGGGCAACACGTGGGGTAAAGTTGTATCTGTAAACAAGCCCGCCTGCAAATTTTGCATCACGAAAAGGGATACTGTTCAAATCGCCGAGATAAAATGAGGAGCCCATTAAGGCACCTACTTCGGAACGCTGGGCATGACATAACCCTATAAAGATAATAGAGAAGATAATTAAGATACTCTTTTTCACAAAAAATGTATGATTATCAATAAAACATTATTTTAGCAGTGCGATTATTCAATATCCCATGTATCTCCGCTGTTGAGCAGGTCGTCTACGCATTTAATCGGGCTTTTGGCTTTCGATTCGTCAATTTGCTGCTGCATCAGAGACTCGTAGGTAGGGAAGTCTGCAGAGCGGATTACGCCCAGCGCGATAGGAAATTCTGGTGGAAACATTTTGGCAAGCATTAAATGGACACCCGGATTAGGGTTGTACATATCATGCACCAGCACTTTGTCTAATCCTTCCCCGTTAGGTCCTATATCTACTACTGCCAGACCATTTCTGCGCATTCTTATGCCTTTCTCTTTGTTTTTTCCGAAGAGCATTTTTTCGCCGTGTCGAAGAATAAGTTGGTAATCGTCTTTTGTTTCTTTACCGGTAATCAGGTCGTGGGTACCGTCATTAAAGATAATACAGTTTTGTAACAGTTCCACTACCGAAGTGCCGTCATGTCTAGCGGCTTCGTGCATTACTTCGGTAATGAATTTGGGATTGTTGTCAATAGCGCGGGCAAAGAAAGTGCCCTGAGCACCAATTACTAATTCTCCAATCTGAAAAGGTTGCTCGATAGTGCCGTAGGGAGAAGTTTTTGTAACAGCACCCATATCGGAGGTGGGCGAGTATTGCCCTTTTGTTAAACCATAGATCTTGTTGTTAAACAACATGATATTGAGGTCCATATTTCTACGGATGATATGGATGAAGTGGTTTCCACCGATGGCGAGCGAGTCACCGTCTCCGGTAGCCACCCATACGCTAAGATGTTTGTTGGCTATACAAACGCCGGTAGCCACTGCGTTGGCTCGTCCGTGAATGCTGTGGAAGCCGTAAGTATTTACATAATAGGGGAAGCGAGAGGAACACCCAATTCCCGAAACAATGCAATAATTCTCTTTTTTGTATCCGATTTCCGGAAAAACTTTAGCTACTGCAGATAAGATGGCATGGTCGCCACAACCGGGGCACCACTTCACCATTTGATCGCTTGCAAAATCTTGTTGGGTTAAAGGTATCTCCGACCTTTCCATTGCTTTAAAACCCATTGTATTTTTTCCCATGTAAACCTCCTGTTAGTTAATGTTATTAATTACGTTGTTAATTGCGCATGTTAATTCCTGAACAGTAAATGGCAATCCCTGAATTTTATTGTATTGTTCAAATTTATAATCGGGATGTTTCATTCTTAGATAGTTTGCAAACTGCCCTGAGTTTAGTTCGCACACAAGGATTTTCTTGTATTTGGCAAATATTTCGCCGGTATTTTCAGGCAGGGGCATAATTTGCGAGAAGTGTGCGTGCGCTACTTCTTTTCCGGAGTTGTTAACTGCTTTACAGGCTTCATATACAGCACCCTTTGTGCCTCCCCAGCTTACCACCAATGTATCGGCATCAACATTGCCATAAACATTTTGTTTTGGGAGGCGTTTTGCTAAGCGCATCACTTTTTCGCTTCGGAGCTGAACCATTTTGGCGTGATTTAGAGGGTCGGTAGAGACTAATCCTTCAACATCTGTTTTTTCCAATCCTCCAATTCGGTGGCGCAATCCTTCATCTCCGGGAATAGCCCATTGGCGAACCAATGTTTCCGGATCGCGGCGATAGGGTTTGAAGTTAGGATCGTTAGGCGTAGCATAAGGCGGATTGATAGCCGGCAAATCTGCCATTTTTGGAATACGGAAAAGTTCGCTACCCTGCCCGGTATTACCATCGGTAAGTAGAATTACCGGTGTCATATTTTCCATGGCTAATTTAGCGGCGTGGAATGCTTTATAGAAGCAGTCGCTGGGCGATGCTGCTGCCAAAACAATGCAGGGGGCTTCGCCATTTCTGCCGAATAGGGCAAGGTTCATATCGGATTGTTCCGATTTGGTAGGCATCCCTGTGGAAGGACCTGCGCGTTGCACATCTACAATAACTAAAGGCAATTCGGTCATTACTGCCAAGCCTATGGCTTCTGCTTTCAATGACAATCCGGGACCGGAGGTAGTTGAACATGCCATTGCGCCTGCAAAAGAGGCTCCAATAGCTGAACAGATACCTGCAATCTCATCTTCTGCCTGAAACACTTGCGCACTCAGCGACTTGTGTTTAGCCAGTTCTATTAATATTTCGGTAGCAGGCGTGATAGGGTAGGAGCCTAAGAACAGATCTTTTCCTACTTTTTCGGCGGCAGCGAGCAAACCCCAAGCGGTGGCTTCGTTGCCTGTGATATTTCTATATCTGCCTTTTTCCAATTTAACGTTTGAAATGTGGAAAGTGGAAGAAAAGACCTCCATTGTTTCTGCAAAATTATAGCCAGTTTGAAGCACTCTTTTGTTCACATCTGCAATTTTTGCTTTACCAGAGAAACGTTTGTCTACTAACTTAAATGGAGTTTCTAAATTGAAGTTGAAAATATAGTATATCATTCCAAGGCAGAACATATTTTTTGTTCTTTCTGCAGATTTGTTGTCTAAACCGTTTGCCAAAGCAGTTTCTTTAGACAGTGTGGTGATATTTGGTGCTATCACGCAGTAGGAACTCAAAGAGCCGTCGGTTAATGGGTTGGTAGAGTATCCTGCTTTTTCCAGTGCTTTGTCGTCGTAGGCATCTCCATCGGTAATGATAGTAGCCCCTTTGTCCACCCATTTAAGGTGTGCCTTCAGTGAGGCAGGGTTCATAGCAACCAGCACATCGCATTTGTCGCCGATTATTCGGGTTTCTTTACCAATATGTACTTGAAAGCCGGAGACACCGGCAATAGTGTTGTGCGGTGCCCTGATTTCCGCGGGATAGTCCGGAAAAGTAGCAATATCGTTGCCTGCTAATGCAGCCGTATCGGAGAACAAAGTCCCCGTTAATTGCATCCCATCGCCGGAATCACCCACAAATTTTACCACCACGCTCTCTTTTTCTAAAACTTGTTTACTCATCTTGATGTATTGATTATTATATAAAATATTGATTATGTACTAATAAGCTATTATTTTCAGCAATTATTAAGGTTTGGCGAAATTATAATAATTTTATAAAGATACGAAATGCGCAGAAAAATTCTATTTTTGCGCCCTTTTTAAACCTAACTCTTATCTTTATGAAAAAAACAGCCCTGTTCCTATTAACAATCAGTATTTTAACATTCGCTTTTGCACAGGAAAAAGCCAAAGCAACCCTCCCTTCTGTAGATATAAAAACACTCGACGGGAAGATTTTTAACACAAAAAACATCCAAAATGGTGGAAAACCGATCCTGATTAGCCTTTGGGCAACATGGTGCAAACCTTGCATTGCAGAACTTATGGCTATTAACGATGTGTATGACGAATGGCAGGAAGAAACAGGTGTAGTTCTCTATGCAATCTCTATTGACGACACCAAAACCTCAGCAAAAGTTGCTCCGTTCGTAAATGGAAAAGGCTGGGATTTTATCGTTCTCCAAGATATAAACGGAGATTTTAAACGCGCCATGAATGTGGTGGACGTCCCCTTCCTTTGCCTGCTTAACGGAAACGGCGAAATAGTATGGTCGCACACAGCATACGCACCCGGATCAGAAAAAGAAGTGTTTGAACTTGTGAAGAAATTAGTGGTTAGTGATTAGTGGTTAGTGGTTAGTGGTTAATGGTTAGCTTCTAAATTCTAAATTCTAAAATCTAAAATGAAAAATCTAAATTCTAAAATCTAAATTCTAAAATGAAAAAATTCCTTCTCCTTTTCTCCCTTTTCTTTTCTCCCTTCTTCCTTTTTGCCCAAATAAAAGTGGGTTCCGGAACTATTAGTGGCGACTTTTCTTTTAACGGGATGTATTATATTCCTGATTCTGTTATTGGGGCTCGGGCAGTAGACTCGAAAGTGCGTGGAAACGCATGGCTCAACCTCAACTACACCAACGGCGGGTTCTCTACCGGAGCGAGATACGAGTTCTACCTGTTTCCCCTGATAGATTTTCAAGATATGAACTATCAAGGACAGGGAATTACCAACTTCTTCGCTGATTATAAAAACGATTTTCTTCAAGTAACAGGCGGATATTTCTACGAGCAGTTTGGGCAAGGCTTAACACTGCGTGCGTATGAAGACCGTAATCTGGGCGTTGACAATAGCCTGCTTGGCGGCAGAGTGAAAGTAACTCCTTATAAAGGATTACAACTTAAAGGGGTGTGGGGGATTGAACGCCATAACTTCAATTTCGATTACATCAAACGAAACGATAATGTACGCGGATTAGATGCCGATGTAGCACTTGCCGAGCTTATCCCAAAACTCTCAGAAAAAGGAGTTACACTAACACTGGGCGGAAGTTTTGTGAGCAGATTTGAAAGGGCGGAAGATAAAATGTTTGATATCTATATTGATACTGTTAAATACTATAACTATTACAACGGTCATGCAATTTCCAATTTTACCCCAACAGACATAATTAATGTTATTAAGTGTCAAGGGGTAATATCTTCGGGTAATATTCCGCAAAACGTTGCCGCTTGGGCTACAAGGTTAAATTTCGGCATGAAAGGGTTTCGTTTAGAAAGTGAATACGCTTCGAAAGTAAACGACCCCAATCTTTCTAATGACTACATATATAAAAGAGGGGAAGCATTGCTGGTGTCAACATCTTATTCTATGAAGGGTTTAGGCATTTCCGCTTCTTTCCTGCGTGCCGACAATATGGATTTTCGCTCGCAACGAGATGCTACTCCCGCTTACGCAGCGCTTGCCTTAAACTATATTCCCGCCATAAACCGGCAATATTCTTATCAACTACTTGGAAACTACGGCTATGCCAGCCAGTCTAACGGACAGATTGGAGCACAGGCGCAAGTAAATTATCAAATCCCAAAAAAAACAAAAATAGGCGGT
>Ga0123353_10005163_pt1 | contig 17050 bp, 12 predicted proteins | sample TergutLab28metaG_3_FD_92763 | JGI IMG/M metagenome (GOLD analysis project Ga0123353, IMG submission 92763) | Labiotermes labralis P3 segment gut microbial communities from Petit-Saut dam, French Guiana - Lab288 P3 | ecosystem: Host-associated > Arthropoda: Insects > Digestive system > Gut ...
CTTTTTCTTTAAGGACGCCCGGCATTGTGAATATTGTGGTGACTCTGCCCGTTAGCCTGTTGCTGTTGCTTATGATCGGCGGTTTCCGTTATTCGATCTCCCGTGAACGAATACGGCTGCGTTGGGGATGGGCGCGTATTCCCCTGCTGAATCTGCGAATATCAGACTTAGCCGAAGTGGAGGTACTGGAATCCGGCGTTTTTCGCCGCTTCGGAGGTTTCGGCATTCGTTACGGCTCGTTGGGATGGGGCTTTGTTCTGCACAACAAGGCAATATGTCTAAAAACTCACAAGGGACGCGGCTTTGCCTTCAGCGCTAAAAATCCGGCCATGACGGCGGAATTGATTGAGGTCGCGCGCCGTGCCTTGAAGGAACCTGTTGAGGTTTCCGCACAAATCAGCCAAACCGGAACGGGCATTCACGCAATAGAAGCGCCTGCGAAACCATGGCGCAGGAATATTCCCGCCGTCATTATCGTTCTGGTGGTGATTACCGTTATTTATCTGGGATACAGCGAGCCCAGAGTTGCGTTTGATTCAAACGCTTTCAAACTGAAAGGACTTTATGGAGTAGATATTCCATTGACTGAAATAACGGAGGTCGATCTTGTTACCTTGCATGAGATGCCGGCTATTTCGATGCGCACCAACGGTATTTCGCTTTCCGGGGTGCGTCGTGGAAATTTCAGGACAAACTCCGGCGATAATATCCGCCTGAGCATTAATCTCGGTGTAAACCCGGTTATCAGAATTGTTGACCGTAATGGCGCCGTGTATTACATCAACAGGAAAAACCCGGATGAAACAAGGCAGATATTTAATTCAATTAAGAGGTAATTGCAAAAACAGCGGCGGCTGGTATCGAAGCGGCTATACCCGAAGGAATGACGACCGCCGCCGCGCTAATTTTTCTTAATTTTTAACGGCGCTGTATAGCCGATACCCGCCGCTGAGGTTATACGCATCAAACCCGTTTTGCGTCAATATCCGTGCCGCAACATAACTGCGTATTCCGCTTTGACAATGTACGTAGACAGGCCTGGAGCCGTCGAGTTCTCCAATGCGTTCCCGCAGTATGTCCAATGGGATATTAATGAAGCCGGCTATGCTTCCATGCGTCGTCTCCTGCGGATTGCGCACATCCAGAAGGGTAACGCTGCCATCGCGAGGCAGAGCGTCCACTTCATGCCAGTGGAAGTTTTTCACTTTCCCGGTCAGCGCGTTTTCAATCGCGTACCCCGCCATATTTACCGGGTCTTTCGCGGAAGAATACGGCGGCGCATAGCATAATTCAAGCCGGGTCAGGTCATAAGCGGTCATTCCAGCGCGGATTGCCGCGGCCAGCACATCACAGCGTTTGTCCACGCCGTCAAAACCGACGATCTGCGCTCCGAGTATTTTGCAGCTTTCTTTTTCAAAGATAACCTTCATGGACATCGACCTGGAGCCGGGATAGTACCCGGCATGGCCCGGAAGCCAGAGGAAAATTTTGTCATAATTTAAACCAAGCCGCCCGGCCGTCTTTTCATTTACGCCTGTAGACGCTGCCGTCATATCAAAGACCTTTATTACCGCCGAACCCTGCGTGCCCGTGTATTCGGAAGGAATGCCGCAGATATTGTCGGCGGCGATCCGGGCCTGTTTGTTGGCGGGGCCGGCAAGCGGAATCATGGCGGCTTGTCCCGTAACAAAGTCGGTTGTTTCCACCGCGTCGCCCACGGCATAAATATCATCGTCGGAAGTTCGCATGTGCCTGTCCACAACAATACCGCCGCGCCCGTTCACATCCAGCCCGGCATCCTTTGCAAGCCGGCTTTCCGGCTTAACGCCGATAGCCAGGATCAGCATATCCGCCTCAAGAACGCCGTTTTGAAGCTCAACGGTCAAACCGTCTTTTTGACCGTTGATTTTTTGCAGCCCGTTGTTAAGGTACAGCGCAACACCCTGCCGGCGCAGATAATTATGCACATCGCAGGCCATATCGATGTCTAAAGGAGCGATCACCTGGTCTGAGAGTTCGATGACGCTTACGTCCAACCCGGCTTCTTTCAGGTTCTCGGCCATTTCAATTCCGATGAAGCCGCCTCCGATCACTACCGCGCTCCGTGGATGTTTTGCCCGCATGAACTCTTTAATGCAGTCGGTGTCGGTTACATTGCGCAGGGTGAATACGCGCTCAGAATCAATACCTTCTACCGGGGGCTTGATCGGGCTGCCTCCAGGTGACAATATCAATTTGTCGTACCTTTCATAGTAAATATCGCCGGTTCGCCCGTTTTTCACCTTTACCGTTTTTGCTTCGCGGTTGATGGATATCACTTCGCTTTGCACGCGCACATCAACATTGAAACGCCGGCGGAAGCTCGCGGGCGTCTGCAGAAGCAAAGCTCCGCGGTCGTTAATCGTTCCGCCGATATGGTAGGGTAAGCCGCAGTTGGCAAAAGAGATATGCTCGCCGCGTTCAAATATGATGATTTCAGCATGTTCGTTCAGCCTGCGTAGGCGGGCTGCCGACGTTGCGCCGCCTGCTACGCCGCCCACAATGATAATCCTGCTCATGGTCGATATCCTCCATATCTTCGAGTCGCCGGGTTATCCCAGGGAGACTACCACGGCTGTAATATTATCCGGCCCGCCGCCGGCGTTGGCGGCATTAACAAGACGTTCGCACGCTTTTTTTGGATACCGTCCCGATTCCGTCAGAATTTGCCGAATAACGCCGTCGGCCAGAATGTCGGTCAGCCCGTCCGAACAAAGCAGATAAACATCGTCAAGTAGCGCGGCGCCGCACGCGAAATCGGCTTCGACTTCCGGGCCCGCGCCGATACAGCGTGAAATCAGGTTTTTGTACGGATGCCCGGCGATTTCTTCTTTGGTGATTTCACCGCTTTCATAAAGCAGCCAGACGTTGGAATGATCGCGTGAAAGCTGCCTGATCATGCCGCCGCGCAGCAGATAGGCGCGCGAGTCGCCGACATGCGCGAGATAGTACAGCCCGCCGCTGAACGTAAGCGCGGTCAGAGTGCTTCCCATGCCGCGATAGGCGGGCTCCAGCTTCTGGGCCTCGTAAACACAGGTGTTCGCCTGTTTGACCGCCGCCAGCAACCGCTCTTTCGGTTCAAGGTGCGTACCGTGCCTGGACAGTGTTTCCGCCGTCGTCCGGGCCGCCATCCGGCCGGCGATTTCACCGGCCGCATGTCCGCCCATGCCATCCGCGACCAGGAATATCGCGGTTTCAGAATCAGCAATAAAGGAATCCTCGTTTGTGTTCCGGACTTTTCCACGATCGCTGAACGCCGCGCCTTCAATTCGCAAGTTTCCGCTCCAGGTCCCGCGTCCGCCGCCCGGCCGACGCAACTGAATGATTTTACCGCGTAATTTTGCAGTATGGCATCGATTTTATTGAAATATCGAAATATGGAGAAAATGGAACAAAGCGCGCCTTTCTTCGTATTATATATTTTAAAATCAACCAGCTTCTTGCGGAGGACGGCCGTGCGCTTTTACCGGCAGCCGGTATCGGTATTTCAGCAGTGCGGCTTCGGCCGGTTTATCCTGATAGCGGCTGCCGCGGCTGTTCTTGCGGCTTCGCCCGCATGTAGCCGGATGTATGATTCCCCGGAGCCAATCCGGCAAACCGCGAAAAACTTCAGCCGGGAAACCTCGGCCGACCCCGTTCACGTTGCAGAAGAAAAAGATACGGAAAGCCTGCGTATCGTCGGCGCCGTCCAGGCGGTTCAGTCACAGCGCATCATAGCCCCAAGACTGTCGGCGCAGACGAGCGGAAACATGTTGGCAACCAGTATCGTATCCAACGGCAGCCGCGTCCGCGCCGGAGACGTACTGGTTGTGTTTGACTCCCAGACGCAGACGAAGAACATACAGGATCGCCAGGCGGAGTATGACGGTCTTGTGCGGCAGATTCAGCGAAAGCAGGCGGATCATGTCGCCGCCCTTGCAAATGACGAAACTGAACTCAAGGGGGCGGAGCTTGATGTGCAAAGCGCCTTGATGGAGATGCGGAAAAACGACCTGATTCCGCAAAGCCAGGCGAAGATAAACACGGTCAACCTTGCGGAAGCCGAAGCAAAATACAGACAGCTCCAGGAAACGCTGGAATTGAAAAATGAGGCGCGGGCGGCCGAACTGCGTATTCTGGAAATCCAGCGGGACAGGGCAAAGCTTGCGGTCGATCAGGCCGAGAGCAACATTGAAAAGATGACGCTCCGGTCGCCCATGGATGGCCTGGTCGTTCTGTCACAAATCAGAAAGGGTACACGACAGGTTTATCCGCAGGCGGGCGACGAATTCAGTTCGGGGAGAGGCATCATGACGGTGGTGGACACCGCGCGTATGAGGGTCGCCGCGGTACTGAACCAGGCAGACATCTCGCGGGTTTATACCGGGCAGACGACCAAAGTGCGACTGGACGCCTATCCTGAGCTTGTCTTCAACGGCACGATTGAGCAGATAAGCCCCATCGTCACGGGGACGAGGCGGATCCGGCAGTTTTCCATAACTGTATCCATCGAGGAAAGTCATCCCAATCTATTACCGGATCTGACAGCATCGGTTGACCTGATGCTTACCCCGGAGGCGGCTGATGATTAATGAAAAATCGCCTAAACGGCGCAATCTGAAGCGTCTGGTACTGTCGGGCTTTGTGATTACGGTGATTCTTGTCAGTATGGGAAGCTGCCTGAAAAACCATTTTCGTGAATCCGCCGGTCCGGAGATTTCCGCAGTCGAAGTCAAACGCGGCGATTTTGTAGATTACGTGGAACTCAGGGGCGAAATCGCCGTGAGTTCCGCGAACGTGATTACGGCGCCATATGGTGTGAGCAATCTGCGAATCATCAAACTCATCCCGGACAGGACGCGGGTATGGAAAGGCGATGAAGTGGTTGCCTTCGATCCGGTCAGCCTCGAACGCCTGGCGGAACAGTATCGTACAGGTCTTCGGCAGGCGGAGGCGGAAGTCGAGCGCGTCCTGGCGCAACAACGCTTACGGGAGGAACAAATAAAGACAGATGTCGTGAGCGCGGAGTTTGGGCTTGAAACGGCGCGGCTGGACGCAAACACGCGGGATGTGGTTTCGGCAATGGAAAATGAGAAGAATCTGCTCGCTGTAGCCAGGGCGGAACAGAGAATGCGCGCGTTGGACGCCAGACTTGCTTCCAACCGTATAGCGTCGGAGGCTGATATGGCGGGCGCTATACTGAAAAAAGACAAGGCGCAGGAAGATCTTGAACGGTTGGAACGTGACATGGCCAAACTTGTTCTAAAATCTCCGGCGGACGGCATCATATCAATTTTACCCAATTCCCAGGCGCGCATCAGCCTCCTCGGCGGTTCCGCTCCAATATTTAAGGAAGGTGACAGCGCGTGGGCGGGCGCGACCATCGCGGAACTGCCGGATATGACGACCATCTATGCGTTCGCTCCGGTATCAGAGTCGGATCGCGGTCGTGTCGATGTGGGACAGCCGGTGGTAATGCGCGTTGAAGCCGTCCCGGATCGTGACCACCACGGGGTAGTCGGCGAAATAAGCACCCTGGCAAGCATGGACACCTCATCTGTCCCCGTCCGTAAAGCTTTTGATTTGAAGATACGAATGGAGCAGCCCGACGACAGGCTGCGGCCGGGGATGACCGCCACAATACGTGTCGAGGTGGAACGCGTCCCGGACGCCGTTGTCGTTTCTCCGGAAACGGTCTTTGACAAGGGCGATCGGCTGGTGGTCTACGTGCTTGATGGAAATCGCTACCGGGAACGCCAGGTACATCTGGCGCGACGGGGCGAAACGCAAATCATGATCGCTTCGGGACTGGAACCGGGGGAGCGTATCGCGGCCAAAGATCCAACGCTGAAGGATTTGTCTGATGAGTAAAGCCCGTAAAAATACTTTTCGTGTTAATTCGTGTTCATTCGCGGTTCGAAAGAAACCGGGATTTTGCAATTATCTTTTTGGAAAGACGATCATACTCGCGCTGGCGGCGTCGCTGACGACTGCCTGTTCCTACATTAAGCAGATTTCCGGTCTGGGAGAATCAGATGTAATTATTCCCTCAGCAAAAGTTGTCCGTGCCCCTGTAGAAACGGAGATACACGCAGTCGGTGAACTCATGCCCGGCCGGAACGTCATGATTGTGGCCCCGCCCGCGGGCGGAATCATGACGATCATTCAGATCGTGGATTCGGGAACCCGCGTCAATGAAGGGGATGTCATCGTAACTTTTGATCCCGGCGAGCAGGAATACGCCCTGGAACAAAGCCGTTCACGGCTGGATGAGGCCGAGCAGCAGATACGGAAGATGAAAGCGGACCAGGCGGTTCGCGTATCGCAGGAACAGGTATCATTGATGAGCGCCCGCTATGCCGTCGATCGCGCCGAATGGAGAACGATGGGAAACGATATCCTGGGCGCGATCGAGGCGAGGAAAAATGTCATTGCATTGGAGGAGGCAAAACGCCGGCTTGAGCAACTCGAACGCGACATAGAGTCCCGCGCGAGTTCGGACGCCGCCGACTTGCAGGCGCAGGAAGCCGCGCGCAGCAATGCCGTGCTGGAAATGGGTGCGGCCCGGCAGCGCATTGACAGCTTTATCATCCGCGCCCCGATTTCCGGAGTCGTCGTCCTTGGTGAAAACCTGAACGCCCTGGTGGCGAGCGCCAGCGCCGACGGCGTTATCTATATCACGGAAGCGGGAATCCCGAAGATCAGCCAGGGAGACCAGGTGTCCCCGGGAAGTATGATCGCCCAGATACAGGCTTCAGAGCAGATGGAAATCGCCGCCAATGTTCTTGAAACGGAAGTTTCCAGTATGACGCCGGGACAGGCTGTCAAGGTGTGGCTGGACACGGACCCGTTGCAGGTTTACGAAGGGAGACTTAAATCCGTAGCCGAGTCGTCGCGCCCGTCGGCGAGTTCTAATGACCTGAATTACCTGGAGGCCTTGTCCGCACGGAGTTTCGCCGCGGTTTTTGAAGTTATCTCTGACGGCGCGCCTGTTTACCCGGGAGTGACGGCGAGAATCATCATTCCCGGCAAATCCGCCGATGACGTCCTTTCGGTTCCGCGCCATGCCCTGAACCAGAAGGCGGGCGAAGTGTTCGTGTATGTACGGAGCGACGACGGGTGGAAACCTCAAACCGTGCGTGTCCAGTACCTTACCGAGAGCCGCGCGGTGATCGAAGGGGTGGATGAAGGAATGGAAGTTGCGCTGGGCGATCCGGAGACAGAAATAAAGAAAGCCAAAGCGTCCCGCAAGGGAATTTCGGTAATCACAAGCGGGGCTTCGTCATGACGGACACATATGGGAGAGGTAAACGGTTGCGGCAGTGGCTTCCGGATGCCGGATTGGCAATTCAGAACCTGGCTGCCCGCAAGTTGCGGGCTTTTCTCACCATGCTGGGCATCATTTTCGGGGTGGCAGCCGTGGTATCGATGATGTCCATAGGCGCCGGAGCGCAGCAGCAGGTGCTTGCCTTCATCGAACAATTAGGTGTGCGCAACCTGATAGTCGAGGCAAAAGAGGTTACGGACTCACAGGAGCTACAGCGAATCCGCAAACTTTCCCCGGGGCTGTCTTTCAAAGACCTGCGTGTCATTCAGGCCAATGTTGGAGACATCGCCTACTCGGCTGCCAGGAAAAAGCATGTGCCGACGACTATCCTGCCTAAGTCAAGCCGGGGCATTCCCGAAGTTTATGGCGTAGGCCCTGAATATCTGGAAATCGCGGGACTACGGCTGGCTTCCGGGCGTTTTTTCAACCAGGACGACAACGAGCGCCGCGACCCTGTCTGCGTTCTTGGCGACGGGGCGAAAGAGAATATCTTTCCACAGCGGCCGGCCGTCGGAGAGTATCTAAAGATCAACTCGCAGTGGGTGCGCGTGATTGGCACCCTTGCCGGCCAGTTGACGCTGGAAAGCGATCTCGGAAGCATGAAGGCGAAAGACCTGAACAATATAATCTACATGCCTGTTGACAGCCTCATATACCGGTTCGGAGGAAACGTCCTTGCCGACGAAATCGACGGTATTTACATGAAGTTCGACCCAAAAGCCGACATCAATGTTGCCGGGAATGTCGTGCGTGGAATCCTCGACGCCTCGCACCGCAACGCGAATGACTTTATCATTATCGTTCCGGCCGAACTGCTTGCCGAGCAAAGACGCACTCAGCGCATTTTCGAGATGGTGCTGGTGTCGATCGCCTCAATCTCGCTGCTTGTGGGAGGAATAGGCATTATGAACATAATGCTGGCCGGTATTCTGGAAAGAACCCACGAAATCGGAGTCCGGCGGGCGGTGGGAGCCCGCAAAGGAGATATTCTGAGGCAATTCCTTATTGAAGCGGTGTTGATCTCGTTCGTCGGAGGGCTGGCCGGCATCGCCATGGGTTTTGGGCTTTCCCGGCTTGTGGCGTTTATGGCAGGATGGGATACCATCGTGACGCCGGGTTCCATCCTGCTGGCCTTCATGGTCTCGGTTTCAGTAGGGCTGGTGTTCGGCATATACCCGGCCGCAAAGGCGGCCCGGCTCGATCCCGTGGAGGCGCTGCGCTATGAGTAACGCGCCCGGGGCGACGTATACGGATTCCTGATGGACAGATAGCTGACTACCGGCTACTGACCGCTGATAAATGCCCGCCACGCGCGAACCAGCGCTATATCCTCCGGGTTCAGGAAACGAAAAGTGTACTTTCTGTTCCGGAAGGTTCTGACCGTCAGGGTGTTGCCTTCGATGGAGAACTCCTGCATTCCCTTGTAGGCTTCATAGAAACTGTGATCGGTTTCGGTCGTCCGGAACTCCATTCCTTCGCCGCCGAAATAAAGCGCGCCGCGGCAGCCTGAAAACGTATGCCTGTGGTCAACGTAAACGGCGGTCTTTGACATTTCCTCGGTGCGGGCGCGTTTCCTCAGATCGTTGAGCGTTTCATCCAGGCGTTCCGGCGTGTATTTGTCGGCTCCGCCGAGCGCTTTGGCTTTAAGAATATGTTCTTCGGCAGCCTTGAAATTTTTGTTGTGATCATAAAGCAGTCCGACATTAAGGTGCGCCAAGACATGATTAGGGTTCAGTTCGAGGCATTTTTCGAAATTTACAATCGCCTCGTCCATCTGTTTTTCGTTCTGATAACTCGCGCCTATGTAAAACCAGGCCTCATCGCTTTTCGGTTCCAGCTTCAGATATTCGCGCCATTCGGCGATTGACTTTGCGTAGTCTCCGGAACTGAAAAGGTTCAGCGCGGACTGACGAAGCGCGGCGACCTTCTGGCGGGACTGCTGTTCAGTTTTCGCGGTCTGTTCACGCTTTGCCGCATCTTCGAGCCTGGTATCCAGTTCAGCCAGACGGGCTTTGCCGTACTTATCTTCCGGGAAATGCTGCATGAGCCGCTGGAAATCGCTGCGCGCGCCCGCCAGATCGGAGGCGGCGATTTTCGCGTCGCCGCGATCCTGCAACTGATCCCGAAGCCGAGCGAGTGCGGAGCGGGCGTAAGCGTTGTTTTTGTCGATTCGCTGAATGTTTCTGACGGCGTCGAGCGCGTTGTCTTTATCCGGCGGCGTCAGGCTGCCGACCTTCATGGCGGCTTCCGCGCGCGCCCGCCAGCTTTCTATAAGCGTTTCCCTGTCTTTCGCGCTCGCGGCGGCTCTGGCGGCGATATCCGTCAGAAGTTCCTCGATGGAGTCGTCGTCGGGATGCATAAGCGCAAGTTTTTCATATTGCTTTGTGGATTCCGCCCAGTTCTCGCGGGCGTAGGCCTGTTCCGCCTGCCGCCGCAGCGAATCGGAGACCTGTTCCCTGGCTTCCATGGCTTCGCTGTCCGCGGGATCGATTGCGAGGATTCTGTCCGCGAAGTAAAGAACATTGTAATCATCGGGCGGAGGCAAAAGGATGTTTTCCTTTCGGGCGGTTTTTATTTTTTCGCGCAGTACGGCGATTTCCGCGAGCTGTTCGCCGCTCAGCTGAGGCACGACCGGGGACAGGGTCAGGTGCAGCGTTTCGTCGGCGTATGGAGTGACCCTGACCAGTTGAACGAGATCCGTATACCCTTCCCTGGTAATCTTTAGTTCATGTCCGCCGCTTGCAAGTTTTGGAATATTCAGGGGCGAGACGCCAAGGGTCTTGCCGTCCACGAAAATCAGGGCTTCGTTCGGCGTGGTTCTTATTGTCAGCGCGCCGTATTTCGGTTTCAGGTACTGGTACAGAAAAGCGGCGGTAAATCCTGAGACGGCGCACACCGCCAGGATCAGCAATCCTATGACGAGGGTACGTATCCGTATTTGCGAGGGTGGCTTCTCGCCTGCCTTTTTCTCCGGATCGCCTGCCAGGGTAGTTCCATGAACCGGACAGTAGAGAAATTCATCCGGATACAATTTGCCGCATTGTGGACATCCTTTCATAAAGAACCTTTAAAAACAATACGTTTCGCTGATTTTATCCGACCAGGCCAACTCAAGCTTCGTTTGCCGGCAGTGCGTATCAGATCGTTCTTCCAGGGCTTTCTGGGCGGAAAGAAGCGCCAGATCCGGAAGATTGTTATGTTTGCTCAGATGCGCCAAGACTACATGTTCCGCCGTTCCATCAAAATCGCAGGCGAGATACCGGGCCACCGCATCGTTGGACAGATGTCCGCTCCGGCTCATGACGCGCTGTTTGAGCGCCCACGGGTACGGCCCGGCTTTCAGCATCGCCACGTCATGATTGGATTCCAGCACGATACCCGCGCATCCTTTCAGCCGTTCGATTACAAGGTTTGAAATAAACCCCAGATCAAGCGCGATGCCGACGCGGACGCCGTTCTTTTCAAGGACAAAACCGAGAGGGTCGACGGCGTCGTGCGGCACGGAAAAACAGGTAACGGCAATGCCGCCTATTTCGAAGCTTTCACCGGGTGAAATAACGCGATGTTTCGACGGATCCACGCGGATGCCGGAAGACTCAAACGCCGTTGCCGTCATGAATACCGGAATGTCCATGTTTTTAACGAACGGGGCGACGCCGCGGCAATGATCGCCGTGGTCGTGCGAAACGACAATTGCGGATATTTTCTCAGGCGGGAGGCCGTATTCCTCAAGCCGCCTGGCGATTTCTTTGCCGCTCAACCCGGCGTCCACCAGGATATTTGTCGCGCCGTCGCTTATAAGCGTGGAGTTGCCCGAACTGCCGCTGCCGAGAACGTTAAAACACAGTCCCATGTATTATTTATCCTGCGCGCCAAAAGGCACAGCCTTGATGTCCGCCCCGTTGCCGCCGCCAAGAACAGTCAGAACGAAATGCGCCGGATCCAGAATCCTGTCGGCGAGTTCCCTGATTTCCCGATCCGTTACCCGTTCCACGGCTGACAGCGTTTCTTCAAGATGATGCAGCCGGCCGTGGTAGATCATCTGCTGCGCCAGGTTAGTCATGCGGCTGCTGGAGCTTTCAAGTCCAAGCGTTATAGCTCCCTTGATGCACTCTTTCGCCCGCTTCAGCTCATCGCCGGAAACAAGTTCCTGCCGCATTTTCCAAAATTCTTTCAGGGTCAGTTCCAGAACCTCGACGGCCGTTTCATGCGCGGTTCCCGCATAAACCGTCAGCGTTCCGGCGTCATGGTAAGACGCCAGCATGGAGTAGATCGAATAAACAAGACCTTTTTTTTCGCGGATGTTCTGGAACAGCCGGGAACTGATACCGCCGCCGAGAATGCCGTTCAGCAGGTGTGCGCAATACCGTTCACCGGAACGCATGTGCGGGGCGATTGTTCCGAGGCAGATATGCGTCTGCTCAAGGTATGACTTGCGTCGCACGGAACGGCCGGGGCTGAAAACGGGCGGATCGCCCGGCGTCGTCCGCAGGCCTGTTTCAAGACCGGCGAAATACTTTTCCGCCAGCCGCTGAATTTTTCTATGTTCGATGTTGCCGGCGGCGGACAGAATAATATTTTCGGCTGTGAAGTGTCTTTTAAAAAATTTTTTGACGTCATTGCGGGAAATTTCCGCGACCGTTTTTTTCGTTCCGGCGATCGGGCGGCCCAGCGGATGTCCTTTCCAGCAGCGCTCCATGTAAAGATCGAGAACCAGCTCCTGCGGCGAATCCTCGATCATGCTGATTTCTTCAAAGATCACGTTGCGTTCACGCTCGATTTCCTTTGATGGAAAGGCCGGGTTCAGCACAATGTCCGCCAGGAGGTCGAACGCCGTCGTCAGGTGTTCGTCAAGCACCCGTGCGTAAAAACCGATATATTCTTTTTCCGTGAAGGCGTTGAGCTGTCCGCCTACGGCGTCTATCGTCTTGGCGATTTCTTCGGTGGAGCGTGTAGCGGTACCCTTAAAAAGAAGGTGTTCGATAAAATGTGCGATGCCTGAAAAACGCGGGTCTTCAAAACGTGAACCGCATTTTACCCATACGCCCAGCGAGACCGACCGGAGGTGCGGCATGACCTCGGAAAGAACCACGAGGCCGTTTTTCATTTCTTTTTTTTTAATATCCATGAGCATAGCGGCATTTTTTACCACAACGGACCGCGTCCGAAAAGCTCCAAAATTTTTAATCGACATATAATGAAATAAAATCCGCCGACTCCGCGAATTACGTTAAACAACAGGACTGACGGTGTACAAGCGAAAAAAAAAGCGTAGAATAGCATTGAGAAGCACTATACCGTTAAATAAAACACAAGGGGAAACTGATCAAATGACGGAGTCAAACAGTTCAAAACTTGATGCGTTGTTCAATCCCAAGGCTATTGCCGTCGTAGGCGCTTCAACAAAGCTGCACACGGTCGGCAACGATCTTGTGCAGAATCTCATAAACCACAAATTTACTGGCCCGATATATCCGATCAATCCAAAGGCGGCGGAAATTCTCGGCCTGAAGGCGTATCCCAACCTGACCGATCTTCCGGAACCGGTCGAACTGATCGCCGTTGCCGTGCCGGCGACGGCGGTGCTTAATGTTGTTGAGCAGGCGCGAAGTATCGGCGTCAAGGCCATGGTGCTGCTTTCGGCCGGTTTCAAGGAAACCGGAAACGAAGGCGCGGAACTTGAAAAACAGCTTACGCGCGCCGTGCGTAAAGCCGGTATTGCCCTGGTCGGGCCGAACTGCCTGGGCGTTATTAACGCCGACCTCAAGATCAGGCTCAACGCGACATTCGCCCGCAAAATGCCGCAGCCCGGCAACCTGGCTTTCATTTCGCAAAGCGGCGCGCTTTGCACTTCGGTTCTTGATTATGCCGAGGAACGGCAGATAGGATTCAGCAAATTCGTCAGCTTCGGCAACAAGGCAGACGTCAATGAAGTCGATCTTCTCTCCTACCTGGCTGAAGATGAGAAAACGGGCGTTATCGCCATGTATCTGGAAGATATTTCCAACGGACGTGAGTTTATAAAGACCGCGCGCCGTGTTTTCTGGAAACGCGGCAAAACGATGATCTGTTTAAAGTCCGGCCGCTCGCCGGAAGGCGCGAAAGCCGTCAGCAGCCATACGGGATCGCTGGCAGGATCCGACAGCGTTTATGACGCCATCTTGCAGCAAAGCGGCATTCAGCGCGTGGACACGATTGCGGAACTCTTTGACTGCGCGGCTCTTTACACCACGCAGCCGCTGGCGAAAGGAAAACGGCTGGGCATCGTAACCAACGCGGGCGGCCCCGGCATAATGGCGACCGACGCCGCCGTTCGCGCCGGGCTGCACCTGGCGACGCTGTCCGATGAGACCAAGGACAAGCTGCGCGCCTGTCTGCCCGCGGCCGCCGCGTTTGGCAACCCCGTCGACGTGATCGGCGACGCCCGTGCGGACCGCTATCATGCGGCCGTGCGCACGGTTCTTGAAGATCCAAGCGTGGATATGGGACTTGTTATTCTTACGCCGCAGTCAATGACTGAAATTGAAGATACGGCGCGCATCATTCCCGACGCCGTGAAGGGTCTCGATAAACCCGTCGTCTGCTCATTTATGGGAGCGAGCGCCGTTGCCGAAGGCGCGAAAATTCTGCGCGAGGGCGGCCTTCCCAATTACGCCTTTCCGGAAGACGCCGTTTTCGCGCTGGCCGGCTCGGCCAGACTTGCGTCCGAGCTGAATCTTCCCGATCGGGCTATGGCTGAATTCAAGGACCTGGAAGTTGAAAAGGCCAAAAAGATCATTGCAGACGTGCTTTCCGACGACGATGAAAAATATCTTACGCAGTCCGAATGCCGCCCGATTTTTGAGTGTTACGGTCTCCCGCTGCTTTTCAGCCGCATGGCTACGAGTTCAACGGAAGCGGCCGATATCGTCGAAAAATACGGCAAACCGGTGGCGATGAAGGTAATGTCGGCCGACATTATTCACAAACTGGACGTCGGCGGCGTCATGCTTAACATAACCGGCGGTAAGGATGCGGCCAAAGCGTACAACAACATCATCTCCAATGCGTCGAAGGCCGTTCTGGGCGCGCGGATCCAGGGCGTATTAATCGAGGGAATGGCGAAAAAGGGCGTGGAGGTAATCCTGGGCGCGACGCGTGACGCGCGGTTCGGGCCGCTGCTGATGTTCGGGCTGGGCGGATCGTTCGTAGAGGTATTGAAGGACGTAACATTCCGGCTCGCTCCGATGTGGCGCGCCTCGGCGCACGCGATGATACGTGAAATCCGCGCCTTTAATATTTTGACCGGCGTGCGCGGCGCGCCGCCGTCCGACCTGAAGGCGCTTGAAAACGTGCTGCTGCGCCTGTCGGCAATGATTGTCAACCATCCGGAAATTTCCGAACTTGACATAAACCCGCTGATGGTGCATACCGAAGGCAAAGGCTGTTCCGTGGCCGATACCCGCATACTGTTGAAAAAGCCGGAAGAGTAGATACCAGCGGTCGGGGAAACGGCGTCAATATTAATTTTAAACTCAGGAGGAGTCCATGACGAAGAAATGGGCGGCGGAAACAATTGGAACATTCTGGCTGGTTTTGGGCGGCTGCGGCAGCGCAGTGTTCGCCGCTGATGTAATCGGCGTTGCGGGCGTATCGCTTGCATTCGGATTGACTGTTTTAACAATGGCGTTTGCCATAGGACACATTTCCGGATGCCACTTGAACCCCGCGGTATCGGTCGGATTGTGGACCAGCGGCAGATTCCCTGGAAAAGATGTTATTGGATACGTCATAGCGCAGCTTATAGGCGCGTTTCTTGCCGGCATAGTTATCCTTGTGATCGCCGCCGGCAGGACCGGATTTGATCCGGCGACGAACACGTTTGCGGCCAACGGCTTCGGGGCGCATTCTCCCGGAGGCTACGGCGTTATGGCTGCTCTTATCAGCGAAGTCGTAATGACATTCATTTTTCTTATTGTCATTATCGGCGCGACCGACAAACGCGCGCCGCAGGGATTCGCTCCCATCGCCATCGGTCTGGGCTTGGCACTGATTCATCTGATCAGCATCCCGATTACCAATACATCGGTGAACCCGGCGCGCAGCACCAGCCAGGCATTCCTTGCGGGCGCATGGGCGATAAAACAGCTCTGGCTGTTCTGGATAGCGCCGATCATAGGAGCGGCGCTGGCCGGTTTTGTTTATCGCTTTGCCTTTGAGCAGAAAGAATCGAAATAGCTTTCAGGCAGAGACAGGAAATAATTTGCCTGAGAGCTACAAAAGACGGATGAGCGCGGGGTGTTTCGCTCATAAGCGCTGACGGTATGCCACGGGAACGCCGGCGTCCTCGCCGGCGTTCCCGTGGCATACCGTTTGCTCATCGCAGATTTCATACTTTTGCAGACTTATAGTTACGTGTCTGATACAAATATCTCTTTTTCTATCAATAGTTTGTCGTAACAGGATAATCCCGTGAAGGAGTATTCGTCTTTGGATGGAGTATATTTGTACGTATAGGTAATCTGGTATTACGATCCAATAAAATATAGTATCGCAATCCAATAAAACTAACCTGATATTGATCCGCTGATAGCCCGGCAGAACAGCGACGAAAGCTGTTTCGCGGCGAACATACATCTTCTGCCGCTAAAACGGTCAGGCGGTGATCAGCAGTAAGCCATGGAAGCGCGCTGATAACCCCGGATATTTCATATCAGGATTAAATTATTAATCACTGATGACCGACAACCGATGCTATTCCTCTCCGCCGGAATCCCGAAAATCCGCCAGATAATCGTAACCCGAATCGTCCTCATCGTAGTCGCTGCCGCCGAAAATCTGTCCGCCGCCGCGTTCCCGTATGGGTCCTTTCCGGGTTCCCATTTCGCCTTTATTGCCGAAATGACTCTTTCGTTTATGCGCGGGTTTGGCGTCGACGCCGAAGTTCCGCCGCCGGTTTTCCGCACGGGCGGTTTTCGCGTTATCCATCATATCCGGAGCGAATTCCGGAGTTCCCATGGAAGGTTTGGGCGTCGTAAAACCCGGACGCGGCGCAGGACGCGGCGCCGCGGCGAAATCCGAACGGGTTTCGCGGGCGCGAGCTTCATTGATCGTGACATTTCGTCCCTTGAACGGCTGATTGTTCAGCCGGCGGTTGGCTTCCGCGGCTTGAGCAGCGTCGCTGAATTCCACGAAGGCGAACCCTCTCCGTTTTCCAGTTTCCCGGTCAACGGGAATGATGACGGTCGTGAGGGGACCGGCCGGCGAAAAGAAATCCCTTAACTCCGTTTCAGTCGTATCGTAGGGCAGGTTCCCTACAAACAAACGTACAGACATTGTTCTCCCTTGTAAGCCCACATCTCGCGCAGGTAGCGCTGCTTCATTTTGAATTGACAATCTGTTCTGGATTTCATGCGTGAGGATTCGGGGACATTATTAATAAATTGGCGCTGGAAGCCTTTATCTAAACCTCGACAAAAATCGGAAATTCATATACACCTATAATCTGCTTTATTTTTTCATTGTACACAAAAAAATCGTTATAAAAAAGAAAAAATGATTTCTTTTATTTTCTTACTGCCGCCGCGCCGCGCAGGGGACAGGCTGCCGGCGGAGAAATCAAATTCAGACGTCATTCATATCTGTCCGTAAGCAGCCTGTGGAACGCGTCGTAATCAGCCTGCAGGGTCAGATAATGTTCCGGCTTTGTTTCCACGGCGGAGAGGC
>Ga0123353_10005166_pt1 | contig 17049 bp, 11 predicted proteins | sample TergutLab28metaG_3_FD_92763 | JGI IMG/M metagenome (GOLD analysis project Ga0123353, IMG submission 92763) | Labiotermes labralis P3 segment gut microbial communities from Petit-Saut dam, French Guiana - Lab288 P3 | ecosystem: Host-associated > Arthropoda: Insects > Digestive system > Gut ...
ACAGCTTTCAAAATTACACCCATTAAAACAGGTGTAACTACATACACTTAATTTGCACTGTCAACTCACTATTTCCTGAAGGTGTTTTCCTAGACATTACATATCATGTTTGCAGTTTATTTCCCACATACATTCAATTGCATAGGAACTGAAAACAATCGCAATACTATTTTGAAGATGTACAATCTGTACACAATATGTTTATCATAATAAAATCACCGATTTGCACATACAAAGAACATGTAACAACATGGTCTCCCCCCCCCCCCATTTCTGTCGTCAACTGCCAACCTCTGGGGCAAACACCAATATTAAAACTCTAATAATACGACCTACAAACACACACAAATTTTACACCACAGTAGTGATGACTATGACTTACTGTTACCTTATGTGTGGTTATATTAGGTTTTAAATATTGGCAATGCTCCAAGATGAGTCAACAGCAGAACATTCAGGAGAAGAGAATCTATTTTATTTATATATATATATATATATATATATATATATATATAAAATACTCCATGTGCAAGTGTTGGTTTTATAGGAAGATCACAATTTTCTGCTTCTGCGTCAAAGCTGTAATCCAAAGAATACATGCCTGCACCATAAAAGTTATGGCAAAATTCTGTGCTTCTCTATGAATCTTACCCATTCCACTCTCGCTTTCTGTGTGGGGCAATGGTCTTCCAAGCACACAAAATCTGGTAACAGCAGCATGGGGGGATCAGCACGCTCTCTGTACCTTCTTCCGATCTGAAGTAAAGAGCACATCAAAATCTCCGCGCCCCCTCCCACCCACACACTGAATTCCACATAAAAGTCCATCAGTTAATATCACTGTTCATATTTCTTAAAAATTCTTATTGTGATAGGCACTAAACAGCACTTTCTACAATCTTTCTCAACCACCTTCACTGTGGTCAGAATACTTTCCTGAGCATTCAATTCGACAATAAGCCACGCTCATTTCTATAATGAAATAAGATCAGCGAGGAAGCCAGCAAACGAAACCAACATGGCTACACGGAAACCCCAGAATCCAAAGTTCCATGCATATCCCAATGGCCAACCTGGACTAAAAAATGTCCCACATCTGCCACCACAATAAATTACATACAAATGTGGTCATATTTTTACCAAACCTTGAGCAGCATTCGGTACATTACTCCTGACAAGCAATATCCATCACAGCTCAGGATACCTGCCTTCACATGGCACAAGGTGCTGTACTTTAAGAGGCAAGACTGATGCATACCCATCTTCACACAGAACTGTCACAAACAGCCTCACGTGCTCCATGCGCAAATTTCCTCCAACCTTCAAAATACAAATTTCACATAAACTGAGAGTGGGTCAGTGGCAGCTGGAGATTAAGGCATCAATAAATGTAAACCAGTATGGCTAAACATTGCACGAGCCTTAGAAACCTCCACTCCCATACCCATTATAAACACATTCAAATGCCACGAGCGCAGCACAATGAAATGGTTTAGTCAAAACATTTTTTGTGTAAATTTTCACCCGCAGTCCTTACGTTGTGCAGGTCACCAGAAAAATTTGTGCAAATGTCCATACATCAGCATTTCAGCTGTTGTCATGCAAGTGGATGTAGTATCTGCCATTGACCGGTATAGTTCCAACAGCGTGCCCACTACTTGACATATGGCAAGTCATGCAATTTAAATGAGTATCAGCTAACCTTCATGTCAGTGGCTGCTTCAGTAGGTGCAATTACGATAAAAATTATAGCCTGCTTTAAATCCAAAATTTCTTCTGGCCATCCTGTATTATCAGAATTCATCACCATGCTGCCAGAGGCAAACACGACTAGACCTTACTAGTAGCTAAGCAGGTAGATTACCAAAACAGTTTTGATTTCCTTTGCAGATTGTACAGAACAAAACCAAGCTTCAACAGCATCCAACCAAATGATTATTGCAGCTGACTTGGATATATTCGAACTCAGATGCTAACTTGCTTGTGAAGTAAAGCACTTAACAGGTTACTTGTTGGTACCCCCTTCACCATACCATGAACTGGTACATCCAGACACTTCTGCTCCAAACAAAGCATGTCTGGGGGCATTCTCACTGATGGTAAGGTTCAGGAATCAGAACTTGCAACATTCATCTTGATCAGGTATCTATGAAAAGAAACAAAAAACCTTCACCTCATCCCACAGCCCACCCAACCAATACATGTGAACTTGCTTCCATAATACCTAAGAGTCAGAAAAGCTGCCCTCCCACATACACGCACAAAGCAGAAACATACAACATGCTCCCCACTGCATTCAACTCAAAACCATTAACATAAGTAACTTTCATGCAGCACTTTAAAACTTTTCAACTATGCAGATGAGGTCAGTAAGAATTAATCTGAATACAGCGACATACTCCCTTCAGATACCAATCTGTGCAACTGCCAAACTACGCATCATCATCATCATCATCGACACATCCGACCTTCATGCTGCAAGTGGACACCATACGTGGCTGTGCATCTTTCCTGATACAGTGGTCAAGTTGCAAGCATCCAACCCATAGCATTCTGGGCTTGACACACTGGCATTGTATGTGCAGAAAACCTGGCAAAACATCAACCACGCAAAAAAGCAACGCTCACTCCCACAATGTCTGAGCTCCAATGCAAGAGTAACAACATACTGCCTTCCTTTTATCATAACATAGCCTCTGCATTTCAATATTCAGTTTTTAATCAGACTTCTAAATCTCACTCAAGCACTATTTCCATAAGGCAGAAAGAACAGGTTAACATGAACAAAAATCTCTGTAATACATGGTCTTTGTAACATGCATAGTAGTACTCCACAGTGAACTATAAAAAGTATAGGAATACTCATCGAATTGCAAATAGTTCCATTTAGCAATGCCTGGCTATAGGAAGGCTGCCTCTCCCAACTTGCTTGGCCACACGCACGAATGGTAACAACGTTGAGGTCCTGGCAAATACTAAGCACACACATTCTCTTCCACACAAAGCCACTTCAAACCATACTTTGTACTAAAAAATCAGTGTTCTTTTTAATTCTTATCATCCTAAATGAGAGCCACACACACTAAAGATATTAAAATTGTTGACTGGTAGCATTCTTAAAATGACCTGCAACACTTTTCTATGAAGTTTAGGAATGCTTAAATTTCCAATGGTTAAAGTTTTATACTTGTATGATAAACCAACAAATGCACAGTTATAAATAAATATGCTGCAGCACTTTATTCTTCACCAGCATATTACAGTCCCTCCTGTGACCATCATCAAGGTGTCTCATAACAAGAACACAATCAATACATTAATATATGTATTTGATTATATTTTTCTTATAAGATACCCTGACAATGATCACAGGAGCTACCGTAATGTACTGGTGAAGAATAATGTATGCCGGACATTAGAAATTTGCATCTGTTGGTTTACCATGCAAGTACAACATTCTTTAATGCAGTCATGAAACCCAAAGGTTAATGCAAACCCTCAAATTTGTAGTGCAAATACGAAGTCAAAATAAGTACTTAAATAACCTTGCTATGACATCACTCAACGTGTATGTACACTGCTTCATACACTGTTATGAATATTTAGCCCCCCCCACAAAAAAGTTACAATGTCACTTTCTTACTTACACAATGCACTTCAAAAAGTGCCCCGCTGTTTTCAGTCACATGCGCATGGAACTTTTATTTAATCCACTAAGGGCATCCAAGAAAAATATCGTAACACGAGACGTACTTGCTGCATTAACGAAAGTACTGCGACACAACCTGAGGAGACAATGTCAAACAACTAAACCACAGTACAAACCAATTCCTGGCAGAACGATGTATAAAATCATACCACTTACATCCTACATGATGATGTAACTGCTTTTATTAGAATGGCAAAATACTTCAATAACATGCAGTACTGAAATGGGTACCCCCTGCAATGAAGTCTTCCCACTACTTCACATCAAACCAGCTCCATCATGTTCTTATATGCGCGACGGGTTTCAGCATGGTTGTCACGGCTATGACAGTTTTCTACTGGGAAGTCTTATAATCCAGTATCTCTAGCATCACGAACAGAAAATGTAAAAAGCTGTCCCAAGCATGTCTATGAACTCAATTTCATCCCATTCAACCTCCATTACTTGTTTGGTTTCACACCTGCCACTGAAAAATACATCTCACCTTTAATGCCATCCATTTTGACCATTCGAAAATCATTAACTTCCAACTACACATAGCCAAATTAAATTTGGAAATATCTGTATATTACCTCTGTTCTGAACACAGATGGACACCAAAATGAATTCAGTATTGATAAGAAACCAACTAGATGTCACTTTTGTGTTATCCTCTATTTCTCCTTTACAAGTTGCTCAACATGTTTCGGGCAACCACGTGCCCGTCTTCAGGAGCTGACGACTGCGTAGTGTTATCGCTTCGTGTTGGTATTGTGCCATGGCTGCAGGAAGGCTGTCAGAACCGGTTAGCAGGTAGTGCGTCCATTGAGGAGTTCGTGGTTGCCCGACCATTGAGCAACTTGTAAAGGAGAAATAAAGGATTAATACAAAAGTAAGATCTAGTTGGTTTCTTATCCATACTGAATTATGATGCATGGTCAACCACACATCAGACCAAAATGAATATTTAAAATTCAAAGACACTACAAACTGTTCTAATAAACCTTGCATTGACATGAAACTCCTGCAATTTCAACCCCTTCCTTCCAATGCACCGCATTACATCACAGCATGCAGAGTTGCACTTTGGAGGATAGTACACCAACATTCTTCATAGACTGCTGTAGTCAACGTAACCAAGGATCGCTACAAATATAAAGCAAAATTCTCCTTCCACACAACCAACAAATGTACCTCCCCCCCAAAAAGGTTTGTGAACCCACAAAATATAACGCACAGATTTGATATCTGGTTGAAACTACACTGCTCTTACAATTTAATTAACCAAGCTGCAAGGCCTAATACTGGTTACACATTAATGACTTGCTCTGTCTCTGTTGAAGAACTTCAAGGGTAGGGTAACTTACATGCAGTGATATTGGTCTCAGAAATTTTCCCAATACAAACTTACATAATCTAGATTGACTGAAGGTATGATGCTCCACCTCCTTCACCATACATCCTAACCAGCATTGTCCATATGGCTGCAATTCAATAAAAAGCTTGCTGAGGAAACTGGCTCGGCTCTTAGCCTGGCATTCATCTCTAATGTCTGGAGTAGCTCATCTGTATCCAATAGCGCAATGTTGGATGGGACCTCCCAGTTCTCTCTCAGGCTGGGATGAGGTTTAGTCTGGAATAACTTGCCTGTATCCACCAGGATGCCAAGCATCTGCACGAATAGCAAACAAAATGTGCCTTCATCCCTCGCCTACCTGTCACCCACATCTAGTCTCACACCCAATTACAAGAGTTTCGTAAGTATGAAATGAGCACAATGAAGCAAATTTACCAAAAATAAACGTTTACTGCACATTTTGTAACAACATATGAAATCCAAATACATCTGCTTTGCTTCAATGAGCTCAGCAATATCTCAAGAACTTTCAACTAAGAACTGCCTATCTGCTCTTCACCAAGCTCAACACATGACAAATTCTCACCTGCAAATTCTACAAATTTTCACATTTCAGCACTCTACAGAACACGCATATGAACCACGACAACTCCTTACCAAACACTGTTCAGAGAAGTCTGACAACCTAGTTACAAGACATCCTCTTAATCCAATCAGTGTTAAGCCATGTACACTGCAGCCCATTGATACTCATCACATTTGAAGACGCAACCAACTTCCTCAAACCCAGCTGCACATGTGCCAGTGGAGACTATGCACCATATTTAACAGTACTGGGGTTCAGGCTCTAAGCATACAATGCTGTGGGCCTGTTGGATGTAGGGGGAAGTGACCTAGACAGGCAGACCTGGTAAATGGAAAAACAGTTCCAACTTGATGTTTTCAGAGTCAACAATCCATTACTAGCTACTGCCAAATTCCTGAACTTTGCTTGTGTTTAACTCTTTGGTGCCTAGCATGACCCACTACATTCAGTGACAAATTATTACCCTTCACAAAAACAGCCCTCGAACTCCAATGTTCAGCAGATCACACTGCATATTCAATTCTAGCAAGAGTTACACACATCAAAATTCAAGTACAATTTCCTCACAGTGTAAAGGATCAACAAAACAACCGACACACTATTATACCTTGCACCATGGGATTCTGCATTCAGTAATTAAAGCCACCAGAGCAGTTACTTGTCACCCTGAAACATGCCTCTTTCAGCAATATCCTCCCAGAGAAAGATCATCACCACTCTCCTTCTGCAATCTGGGGCCCCACCATCTCAACCATGCCTGGCAAATAGTAAGCAAACACACTGTCTCCAACACCACATCCGACATGCTTGCATCAACCGTTCTTTACAAGTGAACTGGTACGAACATTTACTGCGAGACAAGCTCACTAGCCTTATCTTGGTGTCCACTAATTAACACTAAAAATGATGCAATCTTTAAATGGAGCTGTGTCTACACAACACATAAAAAGGTAGCCTGTCTTTTAATTTCCAGTGCCCGCATTAACCCACAGCCCACAATCCGTTTTTGTAAGTAGTTTAATTCTGAAACATGGAGATCAAGTGAACATCGATGAGGCAAGTTCCACTAAATGTGCACGTACTGGATGTATGTACTATTTATATAATAAATTCATGGCAATAAAGCAGCCAACCAACAGTGAATATATGGAAGAAAAATTGTATTTATACAATCCCTGGCAAGTCTAAATTTCTGCATCTCGCATTAAAGTTCAACTAATCAATCAACAAGCACCAGTTACTTTAATTTTTTAAAAACATAAGAGCATGTATGTCACCTTCAGTATTTTACTTACAACACACTTCACGATTTCAGACATTCAACCATCTTGCCAATCTCAAGTCACGCAAAGGGAAGAAAATTTATCATCCTTAATCCAACACAGATGTTCAAGTGATAAACGTATGAACAGCACGCAGTGAGTCAATCAACCAGAGGAAACTGGTGCACACGAGTCTTCCCCCACACCAGCAATGAACCTGAAGAAACAATGGCCAACATCTGTATGTTGGTATGCTACAACCCACATGGCATAAACCTGCCATGACACTAATGGACAAAGTTCAGTGATGTATGTTACACAATTTTAAAAAATAAAGACAATATGACTAAACTAGTGTGCTCATAAGCAAGTATATATATTAGCACAGAGCTTGCCACCTACAAAGTAGGCCATTTACATATACCATTTCATCAGCACTTTACAAAGCAAGTTTGCTCACTGATGCAATCATAGTAGCATCAATCAAGAATTGTGCTAGTATTGAACCTGAATCATGCCACACCTATTTGGCAGAGGATGTACCTTGGAGTAATATATGATTCAATACCATATTCTTACATGATGAAGTGCATGCTTTACAAGGCCAATTTCAATGTCAACCGACTCTGCAACTTAACTCCTGCAACTCACAACCAGATTCCTTGGAAAAGTGTGTTACTTTTGTGTACTTATCACAGACATGTAGTACGATCCAATGGACAAATCTTCAAAACTTATCTCTAGAGGAAACAGCCCAACAGCAGTGCAGCTGGTTCCATCGCTAGTCACCACCCACGCTGATTCTTGAATAGCAGCATCCCAGGCTCTCTTCGACCTCCACAAACAGCTCCGAGATTCTGTCAAATAGGCCAAGTTGCATCTCCCCCCCCACACCAACAAAACACCCCACAAAACATCAAGGAAAAGGCATCTGGTTGTTACAAAAATGTCAAACGATATAAAGATTTTTTTTCCATTTTATTACAAACAAGGTAGAAAAAACAAATAAGACTTGCTCGGTAACAATTATATAGGCATACAATCCCAGTCTTTGAAGTAATTTGCATTATACAGTTACTTGGCTGCCATTACCAAAAGAAAAATTCCCTGTACAAAAAACACACAAATAGCACTACTTCAGTACGCATGGATTACAACAACGTAACCCGATGGATTAAACATTTCTTAGTCCTACACGTCCAAAAGTGTTGGAACATGGGATTATACACCCATCATGCTGTTCAATCATGTTACATTACCAGCAAGCAATCTATACAAACTTTTCAGTTCCAAACAAGTATGAAATTCAATATGAATTAATTATGAACATTTACGAAATGTTTTAGTTCCTAACCCTACCAATTACAAACCAAACTGATGGATCCCAGGGACAGGTCAATCATCATGGCTTGTCACCTGACCCCAGAAGTCGACCTCGGGCAGACATGCCTTCTCAAATGCAGAGACTGGAATAAAAAAATACCTCAATAATATCACAGAAAGAAAAATTTATATTTTTATACTAAATTGACCGTGGGTTCATCTTTGGGCAGGGCACTTCACTTCATTCACTAGACACATGAAGCTATGCAAACTGTCTAGGTCTTCACAAGTCTTCTCATCCCACTCAACAGATCGATCGCCAACGGCTGTAATATCGCACACGTTACAATCAGCTTTAAACAGTTCAGTTTTCATCCGTTGCCACCGTTGATATCGCTGCTGCTGTTTCATTCTCAACAGCATCTCTGCTTTAACTAAAGCACTAGTCAAAACAGCTTCAACCCTTAAATTTTTCCTTCTCTGTCTCTTAATGGAGTTCTTCTTCACTCTCACCTTGGTTATCCAAACCGCAAGTCCATCAGTTGGATTATGTCGTCGGTTATTTGAGCTACGCACAGGCACACCCATACCAACTGCTCCAGACGAAGTTGTTACGTAACGGCGAGCACTCGTCTAAACTCTACAGAAAAAATTACTGGTAGTTAAGAGCACACACCTGTAGTAAATTTGCTGACTCCATGCTACTCGAATACCACGAATTTATACGGTGCTGCTAGTCCTGCAAATGCGTTGCAACGCCCTACATTTCGTCCATTCCACTTCCGCTCCAAATACAACCGCGTTTCTACCAACCCCTATATATATACCTCGAATTCAGCAAATCAGTGTTCCTACGCGCATCTGTCAGAAAAAAGGTCATAATGATTTAATTTATGACATTTCATACAAATACACGCGAAAGCTTACAACAAGTAAGCAATGTTAACACTCATAATTACACCTTAGTAAATTACAATCAGGCGTTACAAACGTGTTTAAATTAAATTGTCTAGCATACGCAAAAAGGAGGTTGGCGGATGAGCACTCGTATCAAAGTCAGCAAAAAAACCGTGTGTTCCTGACGTCATTCATGACAAAGAGCGAAACTTCGTCCTTCCGTTACGCTAGTTCCGATAATGGCTGCCAACGTGTGGTTTTCTAAATAGTTATTTTTAGTGTTCTGAATCATAAATGCACTATACGTTTTTAAAATAAAATTTGCATAAACTGCTATAGTATTATGAATTATCAGCATGAAGATGAGTGACAACCATGATGAATCGTTCAGTGTTTTCACCAAAGTTCAGCTTAGTGGAATACTATTCAAGAAATCGTTTGCACCGCATTCCAACAAATGGTCAAAGAGGTAAACGTAATGTACATTCTTTAGAAGAAATGCACCACCACGAAGTAATCGCTAAAGACATTTGCTGCAATATGTTGGCCAATATGACGTTATGGAAGGGTATGTTACCATAAACACAAACGTCCGCACATCTACCCTCCACCCTCCTACGGGCCAAATTAATTGTTTACACCTTTATACACTGTGTCTGTAATATCCATTTTTATATTTGCGCATCTGTGCCTACGTGTTCCAAGGTATCATTCCCCATGCACAAGACCTCCCACCCATCTCATTCTTAATTTATCTCAACAATATTTGGTGAACAGTATAAAGTATGAAGCTCATCTTTGTGAATTTTCATATGCTTTCAGACCCATGTTAATTATTTAAGTCCAAATATTCTATGTACCCATGCTACCTACCCACATGCACAGTTTATACCAAAGAATAAAAATGTTTGATGTGTTACTAGGATTTCATATCAGCAAGTGGCAGTCCTTTTATTTACTATGAAACTTCGCATACATTATTTTCTTAACTAATACGAAACTGTATCTCTTCTACAGTGATCTTGAATGCAGAACAATGCAATATTACAACTTTTTTTTTTTGCTCTTTAGGTTTTTCATTGTCAAGGAAGGTTTCCTTTTGTACTACTCAGAAAGTGAAAAGAAAGTTTTTGATAAGAAAGGTTATTTCAACATTCATCCAAAAGGTGTAATACCAGTTGGAGGATGCATTATTCAAGCATCTACAGAACTAGGCCAGGACTATGTCATACGAATCATAAGCGGCAGCTTTATACATGTAAGTCAGTGTATGTTGCTGGAAAATGTGAAGTACATATGATGATAATCAAATGAATGTATTTGGCTATTAAATGAAGATCCCTTTGAACAGGGTTCATTGGCTCTGGGAACAGAGACACAGTATGACCAAGATCGATGGATAGAAGTACTTCAGGAAGCAGCAAGGATGTAAGTTTGTCTTTCTGATGTTTTAATGCATATGTAATCAAAGTGACATTGTGGGAAGTGTGGTATTTGGTTTCTTTTGATGTCTTTCATCTAGAAGTAGAGATGCTGACAAAAATTATAAATTAATAATGGTCCAAACCAGTGGTCTGTTTGTGTATACTTCTGTATAATGTCCATTATATGTTCTGATATATTTTATGGTCTTCTGGATTATGACATGGTGCAGTCTGGTATGTTGGGTATGAGCATACCAGACTACATGTTGTCAACCCAGAAAACAAACAGAATGCGTTGTCTCCACCACTAAAACCTTAAAGCTTTTACAATGGTGTAGGTTCTTACTGCTAGAACATCAAAATTTCACATGTATGTTGGTGGTATAGTGCAGCGTATTCTCCAAGGTGGAGGGAGAACAAACTGCTGGACACACATTACACCAAGTGACCCAGACTGGCAAGTGAAAAGTTGCCTTCTTGAATAATGGTACCACATAATCTCTCCTATTAACAGAGCAGGAAATCACGATAGCAGGTGGATATTCTGGAACAAGGCAGTAATTATTGTGTCCCTGACCTTCAAACATACAGGCCTGTGAATTCATGCTAATTTACATAATAACTACATTATCACGGCCATAATCTGAGCCCAACTATAGGCACTTCATCATCTTTTATGAGTCACAGAGTGGAGGTGGTCTAAGTTCACTTCTGATATATATTTGCTTCAACAGGCTGTTCATTTGTAATAATTTTATAAAATATCATGGAAGTACTACTACTGAAAACTTTATAAAACATAACACACAACAACAGTGTTATGTAGAAAAGAATATACAGAATAATGAAAAGCAAAACATGAAGATGTCACATTTTAAATGAAGAGAAATTCTGTGACTCATGCTTGAGTAGAAGCCAGCCCCAACAGATCATTTTGTATGTTGGCCCTTCACAGTAGAATGTTAATAAAAATAAAAGGTAATATAAAACCTTTGAAAAGTTTAAGAAGTTATGGCTTGTACAGTAATTTTGTCCTCCAGATGGGAAAGCAAGAAGGAGGTATTGCAGATGGGTTCAAGAATCTGTAGCTGACAGATATATTGATGCTGAACTTGTGATATTCTCATATGATACATGGTGTACATTAAGTGGGAATGTAAAAAGTGATGATAAGGGATACTGGTGTTCCAGAAATCACTATGATGCTCATTTAATGCCTGTTCATGTTCATAAATCAAGAGGCTGGTTTGCAGAGTTCATGCAAATTGATGGATCTACATTTTTTTTTTTTAAATAAAATAAATTCTAACTCTAAAGTTGGATTATTTCAGACATCATTCTCTAGGGAAAGAAAGTGTCTGGTTACTTCAAACAGAACATTGCCAAGACCACACAACAGATGTCTCAGTGACTGCACCAAAGGAGGTATTTGGTGAACAGCTGATAACTTGTGGATTGTGGTCTTCTTCATCTCAAGATGTGGATCCATGTGGTTATTATTTGTGGTGATCATTAGAATACAGTCTTTATGTGGCTAGTCTGCAGTGTGAAAGAGCAAAAAATTATATTCAAAGATAACCTTTATTGTGTGTCAAGAAATATTTTCAGAAGTTGCCAGGCCTGTTTAGAAACAGGAGTTCAGCCTTCAACACCCCCTTTGAAACTGAGGCAAGGTGAACTGAAGGGCAGAAATAGACTCCAAATTCATGGCAGCTGTTCACTTCTTATGTAGTAGTACTTCCATGACAGAATGGTGCCCAGGGACACACTAAAATATACTCCCTCTATTTCATAAGATACTGTTATGAATAAATGTCATCCTGAAATAATTTTCTCTTTGTGTACACTGTACTATTACCTCACAGTGGCCAATTAAATAGGCCAAAAGTTGTAGAAATATAGAGAATTTACTGTATTCTTAATTGGTAATGTTTTTCTGAACATAAAAAATTGTATCTGGAACTGCTGTGAATACTTGTTGAACGCTGTTCCCACGATTCTTATCTCTCCAGTCTCTGCAAATGTGCACCTGCCATAACTGAAGACATTCAAGTGCACTTGGTCCTTTTAGTCTTCAGAAGTACGAGTATGTTCTATAACACAATAATTGCAGGACCAATTACAAATACAAGTTCATTCAAGATTTCGGTCTTCCACTACATTGTAGTTGATGCCTTCACTCTTCTGGGATGTTATGCAGCATGTGTTGGTAGTTCCAAATACCAACACATGCCATGTAATGTTCCAGAAGAGCATGGCCTGAAGTTTCCCCTAAGCCAGATGTAGAAGTTTTGCCCAAATTCTTATCAGAAAGAAAATGTATATTAACAGATCAGAATACAGGAGCAGTGGTTACTTGTGCCAGCTGGTCAGTGTCTATACGACCTATTTCCTGCCCTTTTTTACTGGACATATTGTCTAGTTTGATGGCTCAGTCATACATACTGAAAAGAGCTGAACTCCCCTATAGTGCTGACAAGCATTTGTTATAAAAATATTGCAATCCTAAGCAACAGTATTATACTGATGTCTTTGCAGAACATGGGAAAACTGTCGTATGGGAGAATCAATCATTCGTGATTTGGAATCTCAAGGATTGCAACTGAACAAGGAAAAACAGTCATACATTGGTAAGAATGGATGTACTGCAGTCTGGCCATTTGTTAACTACTCAGAGATCATTCAGCTGCTCATGAAACAAACCAAGAGCCTATACATCTTATAGCTTCTCTTCATTGTCACTCCAAATTGTTGAACAGCTCCCACAGTACAAGCTTTCCAAATTATGTGCCAGCTGACTATCATTGTCTTCTGTGGCTTTGGTTTCAAGACTTTTGTGGCAGTGCATGCTTACATTTTTAAAGCCCTAGTCTTCTTTGTGAGCTGGCCAAGGGACTTCTGAGGAGAATATAATGTTTATCCCTTAATTTTATCAGTTTCTTGTCAGTGAGTGCTTAGAATTTTGATTTGGTTCCCTTTTGTCCAATAACAAACCTGTCTGAATGCATTTATGATTGTATGCGAGCTTTCTGTTTGGAACTTGTTCTACAGAGTGTGCCAGAATCTTCCCCTTTTCTGATACAGGTACCTTCATTCAAATTTTTATGCTGTCAAATTTAGCTTTTTGATACAAGAAGTAACACAACAGTACAATACTTGTAGCAGGTAATTATGATAGAGGTCAGCCAACACATAACATATAGGGTAATGTAACAGGAGCTGTTGAATGATTTATTGGAAGAGTATTGAAGAGAAATTTCCCTTGGTTTGTTGAGTCTGCCACCAGTTTTTGCCCAAATGAACACATGTAGAGTCTGTTTCTCATGCTTGAGTAGCAACATGACTTTTGGCTAGATCTCAAACAGTGGCACTGTGTATTTTGAATGCAGTTGTTAGTTTAGTATCAAATTCTTAAGCAAGTGTTTTGAGAAGTTGAAACTGTCTGAGTAATTTTATGCTGCTTCATGGATGAGGGACAAGTAACGTACAGTAATGAATTAGGTAGTTTATTCTGACGATACAAGTGGTATATTTTAGTGTGTGAACTGTTGATCAAGTAAGTTTTGCAAGAGTCGTTTTCCTTAATTCATAATTTTTACCCCATTGTACCACTAACATTAATTTATTGCTACGAAACTTGTACCGTATCATTTTTTGTCATAAACAAGGGATCTTTTTTTCTTATTGTGAATTTAGAAACGGTTACACAGTTGTAACCACTTCCACCTATGAAAATTTGATAGTATTTTAAGAACATCCATAATTAATTTAGCATAACTCCGCTGTGATTGTAGTGTGTCAAGATTTTTAATTATATGTAGGACATGTGTATGGCAACTAGATTGATCTTGCAGGATCTAGGGGCTTCATGCGCTATGATAGCATACTTGGTATAGTGCATAGGTTACGGATTGGACAACTGAGAAAACGTGGTTCATTCCCCGAAAGGTATGATTTTCTTTTCTCAAGGATGTTCACACCAGCCCTGGGGCCCACCCAGCCTCATATTTAGTGTAGAGGGGCTTACTTAAGGATGGAGATAGATATAGAAATCATATTAACTCAAGAAACCTAATGTGCACATCTGTTTACATTCTGGAAATGTACTGTACAGACTGCATAATTAGCCTGTTGCATTTATACACTTAAACTTTGATAATTTAGAAAAAATAATACAGTCATTATGATCAGAGAATATAAAAGAAAACTGACTGACAAAGTAAACTATTAATTACTGTTAGCAGTACTAGGTTGATGGACTGTGTCCACCATCTAGTACTGGAAAAAGAATATAGTGTTTTGGGAACTGGATCTGTTCCTGCCCTCAGGCAAAAGGGTAGGGAGGCATGTGGCTAGATGGGTTCAACAGGATCAGCTGTGGGTCCAGTGATAAAGAATAGCACTTCTTTTGAACTCAACTTGATAAGTGCCTTCCTAGCCTCTGGCCTGACTGTAGGCATAGATCATGTTCCTTAAACATGTTCACTTAAGCTGATTGACAAAACCCAGTAACTCAGTAGTCTGAGATGTAATATACCGGTCATCACAACCCCTTTAAAATTGACATATGTATCTAAATTTTCTCGTAAAAGAAATATGTTTACAATGCAGCTTAATGTGGTAAAAACAAATGGAAAATTTAACTTCTTACAGGTGGTACCATCAGAAATAATGGCTCATAAGGCCTACACTCTACTTGATCTGAACTAATAATAGTATGTGCATAACTTGTAGTTATCTTGGGAACTGGTTGTAGTGAATGAAATTGCACTAAATAAGGGCTGGTGATGATGAAGTGTATGCCCAAAGAACACACAAAAAAATGTTTGGAATCTTTCAACATTTCTGATCCAGGTTGCTAAAGATGAGTAAGAGAATGCTGGTATTTTAATAGCTATTATTTATACGTATATGGTTAATGGATAACATTGTACACAGAAATAAAGAAAGGATGTGAGAAATTTGGAAATTTCTAATGCCTCTACCATACTGAAACAGTCATCCTGACACAGGAGTTGCAAGTTTCACATGATGGTGACTGTGAAGATCACTGTCTTCTGAGATTCAGTACCATACAGTTGGTAGATGGATACCATTATTTTGAAGAAATCTACTCTCTTCATCTTAGAGACAGAACAGTTAGCAACACAGAAAAATAATCAGTAACACAAGGGCAGGAATACAGGACTTTCTCTTCTATCTCTAGCTCCCTGTTTTTGCTCTGAAATATTGGTACCCATGTGCAGACTGCTGGGATCAATGACTGTAGTAAACTAATTAGTTGATTAGCATATTATTCTAGAATATCTTCAACCAAGTGGCTTTATTTTTCAAAACACATTGAAGTAAAACAAGGACACTTCATGTAACCTAGAATCAGCGATAAAATCGTTTGTCAGCTTGCCATTAAATTCTGTGGAGTTCTTTACAGAAAGTTGTCCAGCAAGTATGGGTTTCATGAAAATCATTCAGTGGAAGTCATACTGTATTTCAGAGCTTAAATAAATGTTTACGCGTACCGTACATAATTTGTGACCGTTGAGTGACATGCAGTGTAAGTGATTTCTATGTAGTGCATTTGAGCACTTGTGGGTTTCGCTATACTGTACTTACAGGCGTAAATGAAAACTTTCCGGCATTTTGTACATTTTTCTTCCTATTTGGAAACATATTTGGTACAGGAAATTGCCCACAAAACAGTGTTCAGTGATTGCAACATTCTTGAAAATATGTGCAGTGAGACACTTCACTGAGGGCATAATCAAGCTTTTATCTCTGCTTTCTAAATGCATTAACTGATTTGGGTGAAATTCTATATAAGAGATCGTCTGCATATAATGTTGAGCGTGTATGGGGTTCGTGAAAAATCAGAGCAGCTGAGGCCAAATTTTTGTATTGGTGTGTATTTACACATGAACTGTGAAATTCCATATCACTTTCAGAACTTGTTTAAGACATTTTGAGGTCCCTTTAAATACAAGACCTGGGGCCCCCGCATGTGAGAGTTGACCAGCCATGAATTCAGGACATAACCAATTGAACTGCAAGCACTTCAACCTTTAAACTGTCAAGTTGTTTTGTGAATTACGGCATGAAGAACGACTGGTCCCTTGCTATTTGCAGTACATTGTACAGAATTACTGTGAATCTGTAATTTATACTAATTGATTTTAACCTTCTTTGTGCTACTTCGCCTTATCACATCTGAACCTTCATATTGCCATGCTTGTTCCGGAACTGCATAATCGATTGTCTGATAATGTCAATCAGAAAATTGCATGCATGAAAATTCGATGTAATCAATCTTTATCAAAAATAAATTTCGAATAATGAATTGATGGGAAAATGTTTTACATAAAATATAAGCCACTTAACTTTTTTAAATTAATTTTTTCAGTGGCAGAAGTGCCACCTTGTGGGGCGGGGGGGGGGGGGGGGGGGGGTGGAAAAAAAGCCAGCCCTCAAGGGGGGGGGGGGTTAAACTGGTCCTGGCCATTTTGAAAGAAAAAAAG
>Ga0123353_10005167_pt1 | contig 17049 bp, 20 predicted proteins | sample TergutLab28metaG_3_FD_92763 | JGI IMG/M metagenome (GOLD analysis project Ga0123353, IMG submission 92763) | Labiotermes labralis P3 segment gut microbial communities from Petit-Saut dam, French Guiana - Lab288 P3 | ecosystem: Host-associated > Arthropoda: Insects > Digestive system > Gut ...
ATATGATAATGAAGATTTTATAATAATCGCTAATTTGATAGAATATACTTACTATGGAATGAAACGTATCGGATTAAAATTATATGAAGAAAATTATTTTATGCCATTTAGATTAAAAACAATCAATACATATATAGATAAATCAGTTTTTTCAAAATGTTACGAATATTCAAAAGATGATTTATTAAGTATATAATACAAAATGATAAAGTAATTTCTCGACAAAAATTCAACGACGTATAACAAACAGTAACAGCTTTGCCGCCAGAGGCGGCTGGGGTTCGTTGCGGCTAGGTCATATTCATTCCCACGCCTCCACTCACCCACATTTGTTCGGGCTCTGTTAGCCCTCACTAACGTCAGTTACTTAGAACGTTATACGTCATATGGGCTAAGATATAAATACAAATTGACTTTGTTGCTAGTTGACAAAAAATGATTAATTATTGAATATTTAGAATAAATATGGAAAATTTAATTGAAAATATTAATAAAATAAACACAACAGAATTGGGAATAATAAGAATAAAAAATAATCTTGAATTAGGAACAAGTGATGTTTTAAAATGGTGTAAAAGTAAAATACAAACTGCAGATAGTATTATAAAAAAAGGGAAAAATTGGTATGTTCATAATGGAAATATTACAATTACTATAAATGAAAATAGCTATACAATTATTACAGCACATAAAACGAATAAATCTGATAATATTACTTTCAACATACCAAAGACAAAAGAAGAATTATATGGTACATATTATTTGAAAAATGATTTGGTAAATATTTGTAAAAAATACAATCTTCCAGCAGTAGGTTCAAAAGGAAATTTATTGGAGTATATATCCAATTTTATCGAAAATAAGATTGTGAAAAAAGTAAAAATAAAGAAAAATAAAAAGGATAATGATTTTAAACCTTCATTGGAAAAAATAATAGATGAAAATTATAGTAACAATGAGATTCATAGAGCATTTTTTATAAAAACAATTGGTGAACAATTTAAATTTAATGTTATATTTATGAATTGGATGGCAAAATATAAAGGGAAAAAAGCATATAAGGATGCAGTTGAAGAATATAATAAAATATTATTGGATAAGAAAAATGGTAAAAAAGTAAAAATTGGAAAACAATTTGAATATAATCAATACACAAGAGACTTTTTTATGGAAAATACAGAATTAAGTCGGGAAGATTGTATAAAATGCTGGAACTATAAAAAGAAACAAATGGGAAATCATAAATACGATAAAGAAGATTTAAAAATATAGAAAAAATGAAATACGCCCATACGTCGTATAACACACGATTAGCGCTGTGCCGCTTGTCGGCGGTTCGGGCTCCATTTTTTCTAGGTCGGTCGCTACGATCGCTCTCACGCAAAACTTCCACCACAGTTTGTCAGCCCCACAAACCTTCGTATGCTTAAAACATTACATGAAATTAGGGCTAAGTTTTTTTAATAATTTTTACTGTAAAATATTTTTATATATGTAATGATAAAATAAAAATTATGGTTTACTATTATTTTTGAAGAAGAAGTCAATTTTTTATAGGGCGGAGTAAAAACATGAAAGTTTATGCAATAAACGGCGGTCCAAGAAAAGGTTGGAATACAGACATTATGATGAAATATTTTATTAACGGTGTTAACTCAATAAATGATAAAATTGAAACGGAAATGGTATATTTGTATGATTTAAGTTTTAAGGGGTGTATTAGCTGTTATGCTTGCCAACTTGATAACGATAAAACATACGGTCAATGTCAACTTAAAGATGATATTTATGAACTATTAAGAGAAGTCCCGAAAGCAAATGGAGTTGTTTTTGGCTGCCCAATTTATTTGCATGATCAGACAGCGGAATTAAGAGCATTTATTGAACGATTAGTTTATCAATTTTTAAGTTTTGACAAAAGCCGTAAAGGTAATAATGCCCCTAAAAAATTGGAAATGGCAATGATATATACAATGAATGTAACAGAAGAATCTATGCAAAGGTCAAATTATGATCATATCTTAGGAACAACTGAAAGGTATCTTAAAAATATTTTTGGCACTTCACCTAAAAGAATATGTGCTTATAATACTTATCAATTTAAGGATTATTCACAATACAGAGCGAGTTATTGGAATGAACCCCAAAAGGCAGAATACAATAAGAAGCAATTTCCAATAGATTGTGAAAATGCTTTTGAGGCAGGAAGGCAAATGGCATTAAAAATAGTTGAGGAGAAATGAAAAAAATGGAGTACACCCCCACTTCATATAACACACGTTAAGCAATGAAAGTTTTAATATTATCATAAAACCATTAACCCACATTGTTCCATGGGTTTTTTTATTATTAGGGATATTATCGGGAAAAAGAGTCTTGGTAAAATAATAATGAAATTAAAAATGATGAAAAAGAAACAAGCTTTATCAAGAGGTTCTTACGAAATTTAACATGGATTTTAGGGCCATAGATATAATTATTTTTTTGATAACAAAAGAAAGGTTGGGAGATAAAATTGCAGGAACAAATGTTGTTGAAAAATAAAGTCATAATAATTTAAGAATAAAATATGTTTTTCGTGAAAATTATAATTCCTTGTATAATAGCTACATTATTGTTAGTTTTACTATTTTTTAAGGATCTATACTGAATTTTTAATAATATTTAAATATATTTCCAGCTCAGTAAATGTTCTTTACATTGATGTTTACTAAGAACCAGCCCCTGCACGGGACCCTAATATTTCTTCCGCTGCTCGAGCAAGAAATGCTGACCAGTTTTTGGTTACTGCATCTATTCTGGCCATAAGGGATGAATCCATTGAGATAGTATATTTTCTGGTCTCATGGCTTGGAACAAGTGCAATAAGCGCTGTTGTATATTCGCTTTTTTTCCATTCCTTCCAGTCAGACCAACTCTTTTTGATTTTCGCCAAACTGCTGGGTTGTGGTATTTTCAGTTTAGAATTCTTCATACACTCAACATGACCTGACAATGCTTCATGCGCCATTCGTATTGCATCTTCGAAATCCTTTCCAGCAGATATACAACCCGGAAAATCCGGGAACACAACACTAAAAGCTGGTCCATCAATACTGATAAACGCTATATAATGTTTCATCATATTTACGATACATAATTACTTACGTAGTGTCAAAAGGTATAGACAACATGCGCGGACATAATGCAATTTCTTTTCCTGTTTCTATTAATTTGATGAATGTTCTTTTTGCTTCAATTTTTTGGAAGATATTTGACAAAGTCATCTTGTAAGCGATAGTTTACAAGATAGACTCTATCCACAGTCTCCGCCACACATTTGCGACCCACTTGCTTGAAAACAATACTGATATCCACCACATTTTCTTTGCTCTAAAAAGATTCTGTATTTTCCTTTTAGTGATAATTATGTGACTACTACCCCTTTAGTTCCTTACTTTGCACTTTACATTTTTGTAAAATTATCTTAGAATGACAATATAAAGAATCTCAAGAATTCTTGAGGAGATTATTATGAATTTAGCAAAAGTTTCTGCAAATGGACAAGTGACGGTTCCGATTGAAGTTCGTAGAAAGCTTAATTTAAAAGAAGGTGATAAAATCCTTTTTCTGGAGCGCGATAATGGAGAGGTTATAATAAATAATGCATCTGCCACAGCAATCCTTAATGCGCAAAAAGCCTTTAAAGGAGCAGCTAAAGATTTTGGCGTTAAATCAGAAAACGATGTTCAACACCTTGTTGATGAAGTAAGGTATTCCAAGAAAAATCGCAGATGAAGGTAATGGCTGATATAAATATCCTTTTTCTGCTTTATTGTTTCCTTCATCAAAACCAGCTCAAATTCTTTTTCATATCATGGAACATCATAATCTTATTTTATGTGACTATATCATTTCAGAATTGCGAGATGTGGTATCAAGAAAAAGGCCGGATTTATTAGCAGACATTGATGTACTTCTAGCAAGATTGTCTTATGAACTAATCCTGGCACCACAGGATCCAGGAAAGCTGATTTCAGATCCAAAAGATCATCCCATTTTAAATGCAGCGATAGTTGCTGATGTTGATATTATAGTAAGTGGCGACAAGCATTTTCTTGAGCTAAAAATGAAACACCCAAAAACTATTTCAGTTACTGAATTCTTTGATAATATTTAAACATCTCCCGATATGCTGATTGCTATTCTTCCTTACTATTCCACCCCTACACAAAAGACGCAGTATCAATATTACCCGCTATTTTTTCTCCTAATATTATCAGCTACTTAGACACATTCTGTGAGACTTAATAAATTGTCGTTTTTATATCATAATATATTATATATATGACATCCCTGATGCATTAATTTCGTTATACGCTTTCCTTGCCAAATGTTATGGACAATAATTAAAAATGTGTTTATATTTATTAATATGATATTTGATATTAACTATGATTTTAGAGTAGATTTAATAAATGGCCAAAATGATGTAGATAAAAGAGTTATCATAAACTATTATGGCAAAAGAAACTTCCAAATGGTTTATACTTTAATCTTATTGACACAATAAAAGATGAATATTTAATATTTCAAACAGAAACATTAACAATAAGGCTCTCAAGTGATTGGATAATTAATACATATTTACATTGGAAAAACTTAATTGATTTAAAAAATAATATTCCAGAAATAGAATATTTAGAATTTAATAATATTGCACATACAATTGGTAGTTATATATTATTCCCATTAAATCCCATAGGATCATCAAGAAACTTGGATACAATAAATACTGGTAGATGTAAACTGATGGATTGTAAAATTAAAGATAGATTTGACCTTACTTTAGAATGCATAAGAAAATATTATATAAAAGAAGAAAACCCTCTTAGTGATATTCTAAATAGATTTAATTACTATTTTAGCTTATTTAATGATTTTAAGGTTTTTTGTGAATTTTATTTTTTACAAGATTTAACAAAAAACAATTTTTCTCAAATAAGATATTTTTTACCATTTTGTGAATTTAAAATAAATCCATATCCAAAAGACATTAGTGAATACAATGAATATAAACATAATTGCAAAATATTTGTAAATAATAGAAATAAAAGATTACTTGAATATATAAATATATTAAATGAAAAAGGCTAGAATTTCGTTTTTTCGTTATGCGTCTTTTGGTCTTGACATTATTTAAAGAATTATGAAATAATTTATTAAAAGGATTAGAGGTAAAATATGCAAAATAAATATTTTGGGGATATTCATGATTTTTACAAATATGTCTTGTTAAAACGAATTTCTGAACATTTTTCTTTAGGAATATATTGGTGTTTAGTTCCAAATGATATTTCAAAAGATGGGAATAAAAAATTAACTGAAAAAGAAAATAAAAAGGATTCAAAATTATTTGGATTATTAAATAGTTCTAAAGATAAGGATTTAAAAAACATTAAACCTTATTTCTCAAAAAATACAAAATATTTTGAAAATATACATGAAAAATATCATTTGAATAGCATATATCAAAAAATTGCATTTGAAAAATTATTCAAGCAGGAAATTATATTTTTTGATCCAGATAATGGATTAGAAGTTTTAACAACAAACAATAAAAATAAATTTAAATATCTTTCATATGAAACTATTGAAAAATATTGGATAATTGGTAATTCTATGATAATTTATCAACATTTGAATAGAGATAAAAATTATCTTGATGATATAATTCTAAAAATAACTGAATTGCTAAATATTCATAAAATTGGATATTTAAATGTCATTAGAAAAGGACACGTAGATTATATTTTTATTATTCAAAAGAAACATCGTTTGCTTCATGATATTATTGCTGATTTTGTAAATAAAAATAAAGAATTTAAAATAATGAAAATATAAAGAGACCAACCAATCGCCTAACACATGGTAACCACTACGCCGCCTATTCGGCGGCTCGTCTTCCATAAAACATTGTTCGGACTTACGCCCTCTGCAATGTTTTGCTCCAGCACATTTTATTTTCGTAAAAAGCTATCGCATTATCCTTATCGAGCACAATAAAACGTCATTTACCTTTAACGTTATTTACCATTTGCATATGTTTTTTTAAAAGATTGACATATTATAATTATATTAATACAATAGGATAAAGGGTGGAATAAATGTTTAATGAAGAAAAAAAGAAATTGACTTGGAAGAAAATAAGCATATATTGCCTTATTTTTTATATTTTGTGGAGTATTAGAGAATTATTTATTCGTCCTATATTTCTAGATTCATTGGATGAAATATTATTCCAAGTAATGGAATCAATAATAAAAATATCAATTTGGACATTACCCGCTATTATTTTAATAAAGCATTATAAAAATGATATGTGGATTAATCTAAAAGAAATGTTTGTCAATAAACCAAATTTGTTTGAAAAGAAATCCCTTGAAATAAAACCTAAATGGTATAAATTTAATATTGAAAAAGATCCATTGTTTATATATTTATTATTTTTGTTAATTATACCTCTTAGAGCTTTTATTTTATTTAAAGAATTCACAATTCATCCATCTTTTCAATTAATAAAATTGATCGAAATTGTTTTATTTGTTGGTATTACAGAAGAAATAGTATTTAGAGGTTGGTTGCTAAATGCGTTATTGAATAAAATGAAACAATGGTCTGCAATACTATTAAACTCATTACTTTTCTTATTCGTTCATTTTCCAATTTGGATTTATTTTGAATATGATATTTTTACCATATTATCCAACTCTTTAGGTGTTTTTGGTATTAGTATTATTTTATGTATACTATTTATTAAAAGCAAAAGCATCATTATTCCAATTGTTTTTCATATGACATGGAATTTATTATTAAGCCTTTTTTGGGGTATTTATTAATGCAAACGGCATATAACACACGATTAGCACTGCGCCGCCCTGTCGGGCAGCTTGGGTTCCGCAAAACACCAGTCGGGCTGTCGTCCTTTATGTAATTTTCTTTCACCACATTTTTGTAATAATGTGTTAAAGAATAAAAACTTTAAGAACTTTTAATTGGAAAAGTAAAACATGGAAATTAAATTAATAACTGACAATAAAGAACAATTTATGGATTTACTGTTATTGGGTGACGAACAAGAAAACATGATTAGAAAATATCTTTACAGAGGAAAATTATTTGCTTTATATGATGAAGACTTAAGAACCGTATCTGTAGTTACAGAGGAAGACAATAAAACCTGTGAAATAAAAAATATTGCAACATATGAAAAGTATCAGGGTAAAGGATGCGGTAAAGCAATGGTTAACTTTATAATTAAAAGCTATAAAAATAACTGTAAAATATTACTAGTTGGTACTGGAGAAAGTAAAAGAACAATATCTTTTTATGAGAATTTTGGTTTTACTTATTCCCATAAAATAAGAAACTTTTTCATAGATAATTATAAACATAAAATGTACGAAGAGGGAAAACAATTAATTGACATGATATACTTAAAAATAGAATTCTAAAAAGAGTAAGAATTTGAAAGGTTGGCTGGTACTTTCACGTCTTCATGTTTCAATTTTACTAGGGCAATCGCTTCGTTCGTCCCACACAATAAACTCCCTCACATTGGGGTCGACTCAGCTAGGCTTACCCAACGTCATATATCTAAATACGTTAGGCGTAATTTTACGAGATCGTGATAATAGATATTGGCAACACAGTTAAACCTAAAAGAAAATCTATTGACCAAAAAAAGTAATAATAATACATTCATTAATCCAAGGAGAAAATAATGTCTTATTTAGGAATATCAATTAAGGAAGCAATGCAAAAAATTAATAATTCCAATAATGGATGGTTTTTGCCTGAAATTCAAAGACCTTATGTTTGGGGTAGCCGTTATGAAAATGAAGTATATATATGTAAATTATTTGATTCTATATTTAAATCATATCCAATTGGTGGTCTTATTGTATGGAACACTGAGGAAGAAGTGCCATACAGAGAATTTATAGGCGATTTTCACCCTGATGAATATCCTAAAATAGTTGACATGGGATTGTGGGGTAGGCAAGACAAGTGGCTTATATATGATGGTCAACAGAGACTACAAACATTATATAGTTGCTTAAGGTTTACTTTTAATGAAAAAGTATTAGTTTTTAATCTTTTGTATGATACAAATAATGATGATCAAGGCGAAACAGGTTTTAAATTTGTAGAAAAAAATGAAGTCATTTCTTGGAATGAAATAAGAATGAATGAATTATTTGTGCAGGATGAAAATGATAAAACAAAATACAGAAAAAAAATATTTTCAGACAATGCTAATATTTCTGATTCAGAAGAAAACAAAATCGAAGAAAATATTGATCGCCTGTGGGATATCTTTGTTAGAACTAGCGTTAATTCTTTAGCATATTTTCAAATCAGTACTGAGAATAAAGACACAGTAAATGAAATATTTGAACGCCTTAATACTGGCGGGATTGCATTATCTTTATCAGATATGCTTTTTTCCAAAATAAAAGCAAGCCAATTTGATTTTGAAGAGAATTTACAGGATTTTTCTAAAAATATATTTAATTCCACAGGTAATGGTTATAAATTTAATGCTTATAATATATTACAATTGCTGAATTTAATCATCAAAAACTCTACAAGGATTGATCCAAATAAAGTAAAAGAAAGTGAGCTAGATGATTTCATTAAAATATGGGATAAATTACAAAAGCCTTTAATGGCTTTTTTTACAGACTATTTATGGGGTCAGTTTAAGATTAATAATGACTCAATTATCCCTAGAAACTTGGCAATTCTTCCAATCATGGTATATTTTTATGAGATATATTTAAATGGTTCTGATTTTAAAAAATTAACAGATAATAATCTTCAGATACTTAATCAATATTTTATAAAATCTCAAATAAATGACTGGAATTTACCTAGTTTTATTGATAATTTCACAAAAATAATTCAGGAGAGATCTCAAAAAATGCAAGCATTTTTTGAATTTCCTTTGGAATATATTGAAAATCATATTAATTAAAAGAAAAGACGTGAAATCGATATTTACGAAAAGACATTCGTTGGGTATACATGGTTTGCATTAAAGATGCTTACTCCAAACAGAACATATCAATTCTCCCCTGATATGAAAAATAGATTTAATCCTGAAATTGATCATATATTCCCTAAAAAATTAAAAAATATGCCATCCAGCTTTTCAAAGGATGTTGATATTCTTTGGAATTTACAGCCAACAAAAGGCGAAATCAATGGTTATAAACTTGCAATACATCCAAAATTATTTTTTACAGATCAATATATAAATAGAAAAAGAGAGATTGTTGCAGGGAGTAAATATATTAATGATTATGATTTTTTGTTACCAGTTTTACAGAATAAAATAATTGATTTTAATAATCCCATATGGGATAATCCATTAAAGTTTATTGAGAATAGAAGACAAGAAATGCTCATATTTCTATTTGATAAATATAAAATTAAATTAATTTAGCAAAATACTTCGCCTAACACACGATTAGCGCTACGCCAGCTTTCTGGTAGCGCAGTTTCTGATATTGCTAGGTCGTTCACCACGCTCACTCTCACGTAAAACTTCCACCACATTTTGCTTGTCTTCCTTTGCTAGCTCTTATTCTAGTTGCAATAGCATCGCTAATCCTATTCGTTAGTCGCAATTAATATGAATTTCTTTAAAATGAATATATATTTAATTTAAAAATTACTTGTAAAAATCATTTAGGCATAATAGAAGATCATTATCTAAGGAAAGTATGGAATTATTTATTTTCTTGATGAATTTATAAAGGATGTGGACTATGTATCTTTTAAAGCATAAAAACATATTTATATGCTTTTTAGCTATTGTATTTCTTTTATTGTTTTCTTGCAGTATAAGCAAAGATGAAATAAAACAAGGCATTATGAAAAAGCAACAAGAGACATTTGACACAGATTCTTTCTTTAAAGAATATGGATTAAAAATTGAAAATGTTTCTCTTCTAAAAACTGGTTCAAATACTTATTATGGTATTATAACTGTTTCATTAGATGGAGAGAAACATAATATTTCTATTACTGTAAAAACAGATTCTGATACTTATATGTGGCAAATGGATAAAGATTCTTTACATTTTTTGTTTTCATACAAAATGAAAAAAATGGGTTTTTAATTGTAGTGCATACCTCTGCTTCACTTAAAAAACAATAACTGCTCACCACCCTTTTTGTGCGGTTCAGGCTACACAAAACCTCAGTCGGACTAATCGCTCTTTATGCTATTTTCTTCCACTACGTTTTTCGTCATTTGCTAATTAGTTGGCAACTTTAATGGAAATGGTACAAAGTAAATAAAGTTCTGCGTCTTCGGCGCTTTGTTACAATGTTGCAAAAATGCATACTGTAACTATTTATTAAATGGTGCATTATTCTTAAATAACACTAACGCAGAGCATATTGGGTGGGGACTGTACTCAAAACCTTGTGTTTATGCCTTTTACCCTTATAGTTAATATATACAAAAGATAATTTGTGTATATAATATATTGGGAGTATGTCATGACTGAAAAAGGAATTATAGATTATTGCTTATCATTAGAGGGGGCATTTAAGGATTATCCATTTGGTGATTCACCGCTAGTGATGAGATTATCAGTAAAAAATAAATTAAAAATGTTTTGTCCTATTTATGAAAAAACAAAACCATTGCATATTCTTTTAAAATGTGATCCTGAAGAAGCATATATATTGCGGCAGATATTTAAATCAATAAAACCTGGATACCATTGCAATAAAGATCATTGGAATTCTGTATATATTGATGGGACTATTCCAGATAATGAAATAAAGCGCATGATATATAATTCTTATTTACTTGTATCAAATAGGGAAAAAGAACTTATATATTTTTAATAATCTATATATGTATATAATATCTACAAAGCAATCGTCGTATAACATATGATAATTATACGTCCCTTCGATGCTAGGCTACACAAAATACTAGTTGGGCTGTCGCCCTTTATGATGTTTTGTTCCACCACATTTTTACAGCCCTGCAAAACGTCAGCTACCTAGATCGTTATGCGTCGGCTCTATATCGGATATTGACTAATAAAGGAATATATTATAAAAATATTTATGAGATTTTCAGATGATGAATTTAAATTTAGAGAAATAATAAACAAGATATTAATTATCAAAAATATAAATATTGGTATAAATTTGGCTAGAGAGAATACTGTTGATAATTTTGATTCAATTCTTTGTTATTGCTATGTAGATGAAGAAGCAGGAATATCATTTGAGTATTTATCTAGTTATATTTTAAAAGGAAATATTTTATTAAATAATTTAAAAAAAGATTGCATGTATAAATTCAGATTTAAAAATATTGAAAATGATGAATATATAATATTTAATAATGAAAATACTGGAATTAATGATATTGATATAAAAATAAAAAAAATAAAAGAATTTTATGACTCAAATGAAGATACAAAAGAATTACGAAAATATACAATTTTTGATCCCTTTAGAGTAAATGGTTTTCCTGATCATGTGGAAATATATTTATATAAGGAAGGCTTAAATACTGAAAAATTATATGTAAGATTGTGTAAAACAGATGGTGAAAGAAATTTTGGAAAACTATTAAATGAACCGTATCAAGATTTTGGTATTCATTTACATGATATAATAGAAATATTTATATTAAAATATAATAGTGGAAAAATTATTTTATTACATCAATGCTAAAATATATGATTTTGAACCGATCTTATAATAAACGGTATACGCTTCGCAACCCTATTTGGGCTGATTGGGGGTTCCTGTAGGCTAGTTTACTCCATTCCCTCGCTTCCCTCACCTACATTTGAGCAAGACGCAAACCTAGTGATTTACTTTATTGTGCTGCCTAAACGGCAGCTACCTTAAACGTTAAATAATATTTTTTATCCAACATATTGTAACAAGGTACATCTATGTACTTTTACATTGGATTTAAAAATTGTATAATTTTACAAAACTTTGTAAGAGTTTTTAAAAAGTTTAAGGAGAGTTCTTATGAAAAATAAGCTTGCTTTTTTGATAATGTTTGGTTGTATTTTATTATATGGATTAATACTCATTAGCTGTGATAATAGTAATACAATAACAGACAATTCAGCAAAACATGGTTCTTTGACTATTATTAATCTCCCGGAAAATTATACTCTCGGTTTTGGATTTGTAAATGAGAATCCAAGTTATTCTGATTGGTCTTATGACGATACAGGTATAATAGCTGATCCTCAAACATGGGGTCCTACAGAAATTGGTTATTTTACTAATGAGATTAATGGCGTCCGTGCTCCTAGTAATGCCATCTGGATATTTGGTAATAATGATGCAAGTGGCCGTCCTACCAGTTTTAAATTCACAGGTCTTTCTTCTGTTTTAATTTATATTGGTATTCCTACATATCCTTATTTAAGATCATATGGTATAAACAACGTTTGGTTTTCTGATGGAAAAGCAACTATAAATTTTGCATCTTTTCGTCTTACATTACCAGCGACAGATGGTAAATTTAATCTTATAGAAGCTAATGAATTCAATGGTAAATATGCAATTTTATATGGGACTTATGGAGAAGCAAATCCAAATGTTATCTATGGTTTCAACAATGCTACATCGTTTACAGATTTTAAAGGTCATTTGATTGAAAACGGGGAAGTGGCTATTCCACTATATCAAATTACATTTGGAGATAATAAATTTATGGCATTTAACCGGACAGGAGATGTAATTCAAATAGTAATAATTATCATGGAAGCAGAAGATTTTGATTATTTGGATTTTGGTCAAGTATTTGCAGATCCTTTACAAACAAAATACAAATGCTTAATTTTTAGCGAAATAGCATATTCAAATGGTGTAATATTTGCAAATGGTGTTGGCGGAGCAAAAGTAGCAGAAGGAGTAAAATTTCCAGATGGTGTTTGGCCTTGGTAATAATATATAATTTATACCAAACCGCCTTCCTTGGTGGTTTGGTATTGTAGATGCGCAAAAAATATCGTTTATCACACAATAATTGTTACACCGCTTGCTCGGCGGCTCGGTTTCTACAAAACACCTTTCGGCAGGCTACTCCCTCTTAGGTGTTTTGTCCAGCACATTTGGGGCAGAGCTCAATACTTCGCATTTCCCTCTTATATGCTCTAAATGTCAGTAATCTTATACGTTAAGCGAAATACCCACAAACTGGTTCTAAGATTACTTGAATAATGGATTATTGATAAAATAAATAAGATAAACTATTATTTTCACAGGATAAATTATGACGAAAGACTTTACGAAATTATTGGCTGGAGATGATTTACGATCTCTTGGCAAAAGTTCAGAGATCTTATCCTTAATAAGGGACCAATATTCCTTCGATAAATTATTCACATATTTATATAATAACGATAGAGCAATAGTAATGAAAACCATTGATCTAATTGAAAAAATATCATTAGAACATAAAGAATATTTACAGAAATATAAATTGGAAATATTAAACATGTCCAATGATGCTGTAGATATAGAATTAAAATGGCATTTAGCACAAATACTTGTAAGATTAGAATATACAAAAGCTGAAATAAAAATAGTATTGAAAATATTGATAAAATGGATACTAGATAAAAAAGAAAGTAAAATAGTACGTGTAAATTCTTTACAAAGTCTTTATGAAATAACAAAAAGCAACAATGAATACCAAAATGTCTTAATAAAAATTGTTAAACAAATAAGAAAAGAAAATATTTCATCACTGAATGCAAGAATTAAGAAACTAGGTTTGTAAAATATGCAGACACATCGCTTAACAAACGATACACACTCTGGCATCTACTATCGAGCCGCCTTTGGACTTACAGTCGACTTGGCCTGTCGCCCTACGCTCGCTCCCGAGCCATTCTCCATCTACATTGCCACCCGCTCTTCTAGCGGCAGGCAACGTTGTATATCTGGAACATTATTTGCCATTTCGAATAAAAAGTTAAAAATATATTGACAATATGTTAAAATAACGGAGAATAGAAATCGCGACAAAATATTACGAATATCAATTATTTTATGGAGAATACTTATGAAAAAGTATTTTTTTAGATTGTTTTTTACTGCATTTATCTCAGTTATTTGCTTTGCTCAACAGTTTGATATTGGATATTATTCAATAGATTTTGGATATATCAAGTCTACTGAACCCTTTTCTCTTAATATAGATAAACAAAAATCATATAATGTGGCACTTGTTACTTCTACAGGAAGTAATAGATCATTAGTTTTAATTGACAGAGAAACAAGAGAGATGTATATAGGATCAGGTGTATTGTATAATAGAAAACCTACATTCGTGGGTGGAATAGCTACATTTAGACAAATCCAAGATTTTGCAAATGTCGAGGTAATTGGAATTGCAAATTTTTATATAAGAATTATTGCTAATGAAAATTCCGCATATTACCAAGGTTATCTTTCTGTTTTAGATGAAAAAACCGCTTTGGTTGATTCCTATATTAAGTCATTAAGACTATCTGACGAAAAACCTTTTAAATAAAAAGGTTTTATTTATTTTTCTCCAAAATCATCTATTTTATATATAATTTTTTTGTGAAATAATCTATACGGCATATAACAAATAATATCATGATAATATTTTATAATGATATTATTTGAAAGAAAACAAATTGGAGTGTAGAACCTAATGCAGATTTAGAAGCAGGTATATGTAAAAGGGACCTCTAAAAACTATTAGTTTTTCGGTTTCTACTTAATAAATAGATGTAAAGGAGACTTAAAGTGAAGCAAGTGTATAAAAAACTTGGAATCATTGCCATTATGGCAATAATCGGACTTTTCGCAATTTCTTGCGATGATGGCAATTCAACAATCGATCCCTGTGCAAATGGTCATACATTCCCCCTTTGGACAAACCCAACCTGCACTGTTGCAGGAAATAGTGAAAGAATCTGTACAAAATGTACTCAAAAAGAAACGCGTACAACTGATTTTGCTGCACTAGGACATCAGGGATTAACACTTGGAGTTGAGGCAACCTGTACGGTAGCCGGCACTAGCGAATCAGGAACCTGTACACGTGCAGACTGTGGAGAAGATATAACCGAGACTATAATCCCTGCGCTTGGGCATAAAGGCAACTGGTCAATAACAACCTCGCCAAATTTTGCAACTGAAGCAGATGGTGAAGAAACAAGGATTTGTACTGTATGTTCGACATCAGAAAAACGGATATATAAATTCTACAAAATCGGCGACACAGGACCAGCAGGTGGAATAGTCTATTATGCAGCGCAAACAAGCTTTACTTTATTCAACCATTTACCTGCAAATAACAAACAAGTCCATTACCTTGAAGCTTGGACACATGATGAGGTAGCATCAGCATGGGGAGATTATATGACACAGATTGAAAATATTACCACATTTGAATACACTGGGTCATATATGCCAACCGGAGAATATACAGGTTATGGATTAAGAGATACCCAAAGGATTGTAGCACACATGAACGGTAAAGGTATTACTAACACAGCAGCGCAAAGAGCAAGTTCAACAAAGGGTGGTTATTCCGATTGGTTTCTACCCAGTATAGATGAATTAAACGAGCTCTACGAATTTTATAAATCTAAAGAACCTGGATATGGTAATTTAACTACAAGTCTTTACTTGTCTTCTTCGCAGGATGGTAGTGGTAGTGCGTGGGTTCTAAATTTCGACAATGGCAGTTTTCCCATTGTTGGCAAGCACAACAACTTTGATGTCCGTGCAGTTCGGGCTTTTTAGCACTGATAGAGTGTGGTCGACTGACCACCCCTAAATCTTTTAAATGCTGTGCACCACAGAACAAATCTCTATCCTGTCTGATCATTTTTAAAGCGATCAGAGAAATCGGAACTTCTAAAAACTAAATCTTTTAGAAGTTCTCTTAATTATATATGTCAGAAATGATTTAATATAAAATACATACAACAACATTGTGAAAATTAAAATCAATAGAAATATGGAATTAAAAATGGAAAATATTGCAAATTGGTGGAAAATAAAATAACAAAATAGATTTTAAGAAATTAGGAGATTATAGTGTTTGCAATTATAGGTGCTATACTATTTACAATTATAGCAATAGTGACACTTTTAGCAGCTTGTGGATTACCTTATGGTGAATTTACAATGGGAGGACAATATAAAATTCTTCCTATTAAATATAGAATTATGGCTGTTTTTTCTCTATTTATCCAAATATTTGCTATTGTTATAATTTTACAAGCAGGTCAATATATTTCATTATGGCTATCATATAATATTACAAAATATATATGTTTTTTCTTTGCTGTATATCTGACAATAAATATACTTATGAATATTTTATCCAAAAGTAAAAAAGAAAAATATTTAATGACTCCTTTATCATTAATTACAGCTTTTGTTTTTGGTTTAGTGCTATAAAAATGTGGTATGCTAAATGATCTAATAGAAATATAAAACATTATTATATAAAGACAATGACTGTAAAACATTAAAATGCAGGAGAAAATAAATTGATTAAAAAAGTATTAATGGGCATTTTAGGAGTATTTTTATATCTACTCATTCCAGCAGTATTTGGTGGAGTTGGAATTGGAGTATATTTTTTAGCAATTGAACCATATTCAGAAGCAAGAAATATTCTAATAAAAGGTATCGAAACATCAGCAAGGATTATCAGTATAGAAGAAAAAGGTAGCGTAACCTCTACTTCAGGGAACACAACAAAAACAACTGATCTTTATAGTATTAAATTATCATTCATCAATCTAAGTAAAGATGATATTGAATATAAAACTAGAGGCATATATCCTAAAAGCTTTATCAGTAAAAATAATATTGTAGAGGGAGAAACTATTAAGATAAGGTATGTAGGAAGTAAAGCAGTTATAAAATATTTTATTCCTAATTATGAAACATGGTTATGGCTTTTTCCCATAATTTTTGGTGGAATAGGAATAGGATTCTTGATAA
>Ga0123353_10005169_pt1 | contig 17046 bp, 16 predicted proteins | sample TergutLab28metaG_3_FD_92763 | JGI IMG/M metagenome (GOLD analysis project Ga0123353, IMG submission 92763) | Labiotermes labralis P3 segment gut microbial communities from Petit-Saut dam, French Guiana - Lab288 P3 | ecosystem: Host-associated > Arthropoda: Insects > Digestive system > Gut ...
ATTATATAAAATATATAATTTGTTAATCTTATTTAAATAAATAACTATATTATAATTTATTAATTCAATATATAGTTAATTTTATTTAAATAATATCTAATTTATAATTTAAATAATTCAATTTAGTTATATTAAATTTAGTTATAATTAAATTTATTTATATTAAATTTACTTATATAATACATTTTATACCATATATAAAAAATTATATAATAAATATAGAATATATAATAAATATAACTATGTAATCATATTTTATTTAAATTAAAATACTCATATTTATCTCCAATTAATTTTTTAGCTAATTTTTTAGTTTTATTCTTGGATTCTCCACTAATTGTAATACGTTCATAGTCAGGAGGTCCATGTACCACCCATGAATTTTTAGTGAATTTTTTTAATGGTTCGTCTTTTTTAAAACCCCTAAAATTACCAATAGGTATCTCTAAAGCAAAATAATCTTTTACTTCTTTTTCAATAGTATTAATGTCAAATTTTCCAGAAACCATATCAATTAATTTTGTTAAAGGATGAATATTAGAACTTGCAGCTGTTAAATAACGTGTGCCACTAGGGCGAGTGTTAATTTCTAAAGCATATAACTGTTTATCTACTTTTGAGAATATAAAATCAATATCAATTATTCCTTCAGCTTTTAAAGATTTAGCTATTTTATAAGCAATATTCCTTAATTCATTATTATCCAAACCATCAATTTCAGCTGGAGCAGATTTGACTTTGTTTAATGGATGAATTCCCTCAATAGTTGTTTCTCCTTTATAAACAGGTACCAAAGGTAAATATTCATCATTAAACCCTAAAACCTCAATAGATAATTCACTACCTTCTATAAATTCTTCACAAAGAGTTTCACCAAATTCATAAATGTAATTCCTAAATTCATCAATATTAGTAGCTACAATAATATCTCTCCCACCTTGACCACTTCTCTGTTTTAAAACTAGAGGAAATTCAAAACTAATAGGATTTAATGAAGAAACATCCACAATAGAATCTGATGAAGAGTTAGAAGCAATAGAAAGCGAAGGAGAAACAGAATCTATAATTCCATATTTAGGTGTAGTTATCTCGTTTTCAACAAAAAATTCTTTTGTTTTAATTTTATCAGAACTAATTCCTATAGAATAAGTATTAGATGCTATAAATGGGATTTTTAACTCACTTTCTGCTTTTTCTTTAGCTATAGCTACATCCATTAAAGGATCATCAAGACCAATAAGAGAAATAATTCCATCAACTTTTTCAGATTTAGCTATTTTTAGAGGTTCATCCATCCCTCTTGGAACAATAAAATACTTATCAGAAAGATCTAGATTAAGAGCATCTGGATTTGATTCTGTTAATATACTTTCAATAGATTCTTCCTCTAAATAAAATCCAAGATCATCAAATAATCGAGATCCAATAAATAAAATTTTCATAATATCACTAAATAAAGATTAAAATATCACTAAACAAACATTAAAACATCACTAAACAAACATTAAAACATCACTAAACAAACATTAAAACATCACTAAATAAACATTAAAACATCACTAAACAAACATTAAAACATCACTAAACAAACATTAAAATATCACTAAACAAACATTAAAATATCACTAAACAAACATTAAAACATCACTAAATAAACATTAAAATATCACTAAATAAACATTAAAATATCACTAAATAAACATTAAAATATCACTAAATAAACATTAAAATATCACTAAATAAACAATGAATAGATGCTAATTAATTTAAGTATGGAATAATAATTTCTTTAATACTATTTGCTTTTTTAACAATAACTGGAGATAGTTCTTCTCCAAGGTTCATAGAAAATGGTTCAATTCCAATAAATAATAATTCAAAATCAAAATCATTTTTCAAATACCTTATTAAATATGATAAAGACATTGAATGAGTAGAAGCATTTATATTAGCTATTTCATTTTCATTTATGCATTTAATAGTTCCAGGATTAGAATCCATTAAAGCAGCATCAATTATCAATAGATGACTAGGTTTTTCTTTTTTTATTAGCCCTGTGAAATTTTCAGGAGCTGAACCTCCATCAATTAATATTATATTATTTTTAGTGGTAAAATTATCTATATCATCCACACTAAATGAGATTTCTAATTCATTTTCAATTAAATTAATAATATAAGGACCTAAAGCATCATCCCCTCTTAATTCATTACCTATTCCAAGAATAATTAATTTATCATAATTTTTTAAAAAATCTTTTAGCTTCAATTCAATTGAAATACTATCACCAATATTAATAATATATTTTTAATATTATATTAAATTATATAAAATTATGTTATATTAAATTAAATTTAATATTATATAAAATTAGCTTTAATAGTTTCTACACCTCCCCCCATTATATATTCTAATTTAATAGAAATATTATTTTTATTTAAATTATTGTTTTTATTAGATAAATTTTGATTATTTTTGTTAAAATTATTTATATTAAAATCTATTGGAATAAACATAGGTGGATTTAACATAGGTGTTGGTCCACAAATAATATTATCAGTAATTTTTGTGAAAGTTGTTATTTTTATACCAAATATTTTATTATTATTTTCAAAATTATCATTTAAATTATATTTATTCAAATTAAAATCAATAATTGTTTTAAATTCTGGTGAAATATACTCACAAAAATCAAACTCTGCAAATTTTACAAAATCTCCTAATATTTCATATTTAGGTTTTTTTCCATGATATTCTTCATCTTCATAATGAATATAATCTTTTTCCATAAAAACAGGTTCAGCTATATTAATTATTCCTTTAGGAAGAATTTTTCCATTATCTTTTAAATATTTGCGAAAATTGTTTAAAACTATAAGTTCTTCTTCATCTATAAGAGCAGTATCTAAAGTTTCACATATAATTAAATCTATGAACTTTTCTTCATCGAACTTGTAGCTTGTAACATCATCATTAATAAATTTATAGCTTGAAACATCCTCACTAATAAATTTGTAGCTTGTAGCATCATCATTAATAAATTTGTAGCTTGTAGCATCATCATTAATAAAAATTACATTATCAATTTCGGCTTCTTTAAAAGATTTTTTTGCACATTCTATAATTTTATTATCTATTTCAATAGCTATTACAGAATCAAAACAAATAGAAGCAAAATAAGAAAGAACACCTGATCCAGAACCAATATCAAGAGCTATTTTAGGTTTAAAATCACCAGAATTGGAAATTTCATTAGACCTCTTACTGGAAATTTCATTAGAACTTCTACTTGAAATTTCATTAAAAATTTCAAAAATACCTTCATAAAATGCAGATAGCCTATCATTGTCATTTATTAGATTAGAATGATAAGGAGTTGTATAAAATTTCATAATATTTCATAATAATATTTATTTAATTAATTGAAATTATATAAAATTAGATTATATAGGATTATATAAAATTAAATTATATAAAATTAAATTATATAAAATTAATTTATATAAAATTAAATTATATAAAATTAGATTATATAAAATTAGATTATATAGGATTATATAAAAATATATAAAATAAATAGAAAATAATCAAAAATTAATCAATATCTTAGCTAATAATCCCCACCTAAATTTTTTAAATCTTCTTTTTGTTCTTTAATATTAGCTACATCTTTAACTTTGATTGATTGCCACTCATCAATAATATTAATGTCACCACCAACAGTTCTACCTGTGAATTCATCAATTTTTACAAGTGTTGGTATTTTTACCATCAGACCTAAAACTATTGCCTCACCAACATTTAATGAAGGTAGTTGTTTTACAAGGTCTTCACTAAGACTTTCACTAGCTGATTGAACATGTCTTTGATCTTGAGGTTCAACAAGACGAAGAATAATCATATTATTAGCTTGAGAAAGAGCATCAGGATCAACCGACTTTGGACTTTGACTTACCATACATAATCCCAAACCAAATTTCCTTCCCTCTCTTGCAATCCTACTAATCCAATATTTAGAACTTGGATTTCTACTTTTTGGAGCTAAAATGTGGGCTTCTTCCATAATAAAGAAAACTGGAAATTCAAGAGGTTTTTCATACATACTCTCTTTTTTATTATGTAAAGCTAGTTTTCTTGCTTTTAATGCATTTCTAAGGACATGACTAACAATAACTTCAGCTGCAGATTCATCAGCTTGACCTAAATCAAGAACATTAGCTACACCTAGTTTTAGCTGTGATAAAATATTTTTTCCATTAATATTAAGAAGATTATAATATTTATCCTGTAAATCATCCATTTTATTGATTACATCCATAATCTTTGATTTTTCGGAAGAATTGATGTCTTTTCCCCTAAATGTCTCTGTGTTATACCATTTATCTAAAACATTCCTCATAATTTCAATAAAATCTATTGTATCTGCTTCACCAGAAGTGACAATTGCATTTGCTTGTTTATAAGCTTCTCTAAAGTATCTCTCTTGAATATAAGCAGAACTTGGAATATTAGCTAAAGCTTTTATCTCAGAAAAAGACATATAAATTGGATTAATTATTGGTTCGATTCTATTAACCTCACCATTTTCAAATTCAGCCCCAACATACTCACTATGCATATCAAAAATAAGAATACAGCCATTAGCTCTAAGAAGACCATCAATCAATACTGAAACTGTGTTAGATTTTCCAGCTCCAGTCATTGCTAAAATAGCTAAGTGTCTTGAAACCATCTTATTTATATCAATTTCAACATCCACCGCTTCTTGACTAATAAGATTACCTATTTTTAAACTATTATTGACTTTAAAAATCTTTCGTAAAACTTCTTCATCAGCCACTTTTATTTCAGTTCCAGGAGGAGCAGGAGTTCGTGGAATTTTAAGCCCTTCATCAATATCACCTAAAATTCGCACATTACCTTTGATATAAAAATCTTCACCTTCAATTTCCCTAATCTTTTCAATAGTATTAGGATCATAAATATCTCCATTAAGAGAAACACTTCCCCTAACAAGAGATTCAATCATTCCCAATACAGTTTTTCCATCATAATATAATGAAACATATTCCCCTACTTTAGGCATCTCCTTAGAAATAAAATTAACATCAATAAGAGAAGTTTCACCAATACATCTTCCAATAATCATTATAACACCAAATTGAATAATATTAATTAATCATAAATGAATTTACAATATTCACTAATAAATTTGCAAGATTCCCCAATAAAATTACAACATTTTTAAATAAAATTACAACATTTCCCTACCAGTTTTTTCATAAATTCCAATAATATTAGATAATTGTTCAATATCTTTCTTTTTAATAATAACATCATGATGAGCTTTTTTAAGAAGATAAGGATAACCCTCAGTAGAATCTTTCGAAATAATACTAATAATTTCCCTAATCTTAGTTTCATCAGCTTTATAAGGCAATTCAATCTTTAAAATATTCTTATTATCTTCTAATCTCACATAAAAAGTAGTAAATACCAAACTCTTAAAAAAATCATTTTTGACAGGGAATTCACGTTTAAATTGATCTTTTTTGCCAGTGATATATTTTGGACGAAATGAATAACCCATACCTTGAGTATGCTTAGTAAAAATAGCTATATCTGGACTTTTAGCATTAAAATAATCATAAACTGCAGAAGTTTTAGAAATAGCTATAATTTTATCATTATATTTTAATAGATTAGATAAAGCTAATAGTTTTTCAACATTTTCAAGATAATTTTCAATTTTTTCAAAATTCCGAAAACTGTTTTTACCTTTAATATTTTCAAATTTGTTTTTTAAAACATTATTTACTAATTTCTTAGAATAAATTTCAACTTCATGATTTTCTATATATTTAATCTCTTCATTTAATTTATCTTCAGCAAGATCCAATACTTCAGATATAATATCTTGAGAAATGTCTTTTTTAAGAGGGTATGACCTTATTAAATCTCCAAAAAGAGAACCATCATATAAATAATAATCAATATTATGTGTTTTAATAGCTTTTAAAGCATTTTTAACCTCAAATAATCCCATATAATTTCTAATTCTATCTTTTGAAAATTTACCATGAGACATTGTATTTATATCAGAACTTTCAATTTTAGATAGTTTATTGGTCGAAAGTTTTTCATTATATATTAAAGTTTCACTAGCTACAGCATAGAAATAAAAACTTAAAAACTTCTTTTCATGTTTACTGCCATCACCAGCAGCTATAGTTAAATCACCCACATATTTAGGAATTTCTTCATTTTTCCAAAATTTAGAAATATCTAGATTATTGTCCCTATAATCATCAAGCTCTTCAATAATTGTTCCTTTTTTTTCTATAGCTTTTGTGTAAAGTGATTCTAACATGTTTATTTCCTATTGTATTATAAATATTTTTTAATTTTCTTTGCAATTGCCTCAGATAATTTAACAGGAACTGCATTACCAATCATCTTATATCCATCTGCTATATTTTCATAATAAAAAATAAACTCATCTGGGAAAGTTTGAATTCTAGCACATTCTCTAACAGACAATCTCCTGTATGGTTTAGGTGAATTTGGATCAAAAATATGTTTATCCTTTTCTACTTTAACCATTTTATTAGACTGAGGATGGCAAGGAGCATGTCTTCCTCCAGCTTGTATAGTAAATGAAGGTTCATCCCAACATCGAACTCTGTTTCTTGACATATACATTGATGAAAAATCACCAATCATGTATTCGTGATTTGGAATCTCTAAATAATTAATTGAATTAGCTTTGTTTTTGTTCCTAGCTGGTAAAGGATCTGGAAGATCATTAATAGCATCTTTTAGAGTTAATTTATTTTTTAAAGGTTTAGGAAAAGAAAAATTTTTAGATAATTCTTCATGAAAACCAACTACAAAAACTCTTTTTCTATCTTGAGGAACTCCATAATCATTAGCATTTAAAACTTTATAAGTAGTATTATAACCCAATTCATTTAATGAATTTACAAACTTATCAAATTCATCTAAATGAGTTTTACAAACCATTCCTGGGACATTTTCAGCTAAAAAAAACATTGGTTTTTTAGCTTTAATTAATCTCACATAATGATATAATAATTGACCTCTAGGATCTTCAATTCCTTTCATAGCTCCTGCTAAGCTCCAACTTTGACAAGGTGGTCCTCCTACAAAACCAATAATATCATCAGGTATTTCATGAGGTTTTATATCTTCAATAGCTTTTCTATTGATTTTTAAACCATGATTTCTTTCAAAAGTTTTCCAACAGCCTTTCCAATTATCATTAGCAAAAACAAAGTCAAAACCTGCATTGGAAAAACCTAAGTCTAATCCACCAGCTCCTGAAAAAAATGATGCCACTTTCATAATCTATCATACCTTATTAAAATTGCATCTAAAAATTGAGCAGGGTTGTTGGGATTTTTTATTCTTATTTCTTTATATTTAATATCTTCATCATCAATAATAATTTTTTTATCTTCCTCTGGAAAAGAATCAAATTTGTTTTTAAGAACTATGCTACAAACTGTAAAATCTGAGTTACTATTTTTTTGAATATAATCTTCAAAAATTAGATAAGGGTTTCTTAATAACCACATTCCTCTAATTCTGAGATTAGTAATTTTAAGAGGATCTACATTATTCAATCTTCCAATTTCATTAGTTTCAGAAAATTCAGAAGCATCATTTGAGTTTTCAAGATAAGTTGTAATATTATCTTTTAAATCTTCATAAATTCTAGATTCAGCAGCAAAACAATCCCCATATAAAAACAATAAAGATTCTAAAACTTTTCCAGTCATTATTCCAAAAACATAAACCATGTCTTTTTCATCCCAATTGTCTTCACATATTCTACACGCATTAGTTATTAAAGGATTGTTGGAAAAAAGTTTTGATTTAGGGTAAGAACTATTTAGTTGTATATCTCCCCTAAAACTTCCAGTCTTTTTTACTTCAATAGCATCACCATGTTTTACAATTGCATCTGGAGGGTGATTTTTACTTCCAAAAAAAGAAAAATAATTTGCATAATGTTCATCTTTATTTACAATACTAAACCCATTTGAATAAGCATCTTTAATAAAAAATTCTAATGAATCTCCAACAGAATTAATCCTATTCTTTGTAGAAATTTCATTATTGCTGGGATAAATATCATCAAAATCATTTTTATTAAAATTTTTAATGTTAATTATTGCTCTTAATGTATTAGTTTCCATGAAAATCACCTTATAAATTTTAATTTATAAACTAACTTTCCTAATTCCAGAAACAATTTCAGATATTTTAGCCTCAACATCATCAGTTTCTTCAACAATTGTTCCTGTAACTACAATATCTGCACCTGCTTTAGCTACTGTATAAGCAGCTTCTCCATCACGGATTCCTCCACCTACTATAATAACCATACTATCGGTAGCTTTTTTAGAGTATGCAATCATTTCAGGACTAACATATTCTTCAGCACCTGAACCTGCTTCAAGATAGAAAAATCTCATTCCAAGTGCTTCAGCTGCCATTGCATAAGCTGCAGGTATTTTTGGTTTATTACGTGGAACTAACTTTGCATCTCCAACCCATCCTACAGTTCCTCCAGGACTAATTACCATATATCCCATAGGAATAGCTTCAATTCCAGCTTTTTTAACACTAATTGCACCTAAGGCTTGAGCCCCTATAATCCAATAAGGATTGTTAGAATTTAAAAAACTCATGAAAAATATTGCATCAGCATATTTACTTACACTACTTGTATTTCCTGGAAATATGATAATTGGAAGATCTATATTTTCAGATAATGCTTTAGCTGTTTTATCAACATCAGACCCATCTACAGTAGAACCTCCAAGCATTATACCATCAGTTCCTCCTGAAATAGCAGCTTTAGCTATTTCCACAGCTCCTTCAGGTGTTTGCTCGTCTGGATCTATTAAAGTTAAATGAACTTTACGGCTTTTTAAAATATCTTTAATTTGATTTTCTACTATCATTTTATCCCTATTAAATTATTAATCAATAAACAGAATTATAGTGATTTCATTAAACAAATACAAAGCAATACTAAACTTAATAAAAATTATTATATTTATAATTAGATTTTATATTAATATATTATATTTAATTTTTATATTAATAATATTTTAATGTTTTTATTTAAATTAATTAAAAATAATAAAAAAATAAAATTAGAAAAAATTAAAAAAATAAAATTAGAAAAAATTAATTAAAAATAGTAAAAGTAGTAAAAATAAAAATAAAAACTAATTTAATAATAAATTAGCTATCAGGACTATCCTCTTGGCTCTTTTGCTTTGTATCTCAATCCTTTGTAACCACATTTTCTGCAAGTAGTAGCTCTAGCTGGGTTACGAGCATTACATTTTAAACAAATTTTAACCTTAAAAATTCTATTTTCAGCTTCTTCGAATCTAGCCATTGATAATCCTCCTTGTAATCATTAGTAAAAAGTTTAATTTAATTCAAATTATGTATAAATTCAAATGAATAGATTAATTATTTATAAACCCCTCTACACAGACAAATTTATATTTTAAATAAATATAATTAAGTTATAACAATTAACATTATAATTTAACTATATAATTATCATGAAACAAAATAAGATTGTTTAATTAATCATGATATTTAAGAACATTAAAATTTATTATTTTAATAGTATTTAAAGATTTAGCTATTTTTTATAGATTTAGTAAAAAATTATAAAAAAAATATTTAATTGAATAAAAATTAAGAAAACAATTTATCAAAAAAATATTTAACTAGAAAAATATCTATTAAAAAAATATTTAATCATACATATATCTATTAAAAAAATACTTAATAAATAGAAAAAATTACTCATATTGTTTTAAAAATTCATTTTGGATTATAACAACTTCTTCACTTGTTTTTACATTACTATAAGCTTCAAGTAGCTCATAATTTAATTCAATAAAAGTATGACCCCATTTAAAGCTATTCATAATATCTTTAGCTTCTTTTTTAAAACCTGTGATATATAAAGTAGCAGCTATAGCTTCAACAGTAGATAATTTACAAGGTTTTCCATAATTTACTGGACTGGCAGCTATTAAAAATGGAAGACTTCGATGATATTTAGTAAGAGCAAAGAATTTAGATGAAGAAGAAACTTTATTCCAAGAACAATCAAGACCAACTACTCCTCTTTTTTCAAGTAAATGTTTATCTTGAGGAGAAACTGATTTTTCAGAAAAAGGATTGAGAATAATAGCTCCAATAGGAATTTGATTTATATTGTAAACTATCTTACAATTATTTAGCTTTTCCATCTTATAAGCTGTGCATTTCTTCTTATCACATTCATTTGCATGAAAAACAGTAATCTTCATTTTATTCATTGTATTTATTTTATGATTTTATATTTAATAAATTAACTAGTATTATAATTTATACTATGAAACTAATTATTAATAAAAAACAATGATAAACTAATTAAAATATAATATGAACTAATTAAAAAATATAATTATGAACAAATTAAAAAAATATAATTATGAACTATTAAATAAAATATAAAAATTATTTTATAAATAAATTTAATTTTTTAAAATATAAACATAACTATACAATAAAACTAAATAGTATTAAAAACAAATATATAAATGATTATCATGGATAAATCTCTAATTTTTATAATAATTCTTTTTATATTGGGTGTAATAGTAGCTTCAAACAATACTGAACCTATCCACAACATATTTCTTGATGTAAAATCTATGATACAGGGAGAAGCTAATAAAGAGCCAATAGCTAAAATTGGAAATTACATAAACATCTCCAATAATTCAAATTCTCAAATCAATACCTCAAACAATACTAATGAAAATTCAAAAAACAATATGAAAACTTACAATAATGATGGAGTATATTTTAAATATCCTAGCTACTGGGATTATAATCAATTTAGCAAATTAGTAAGCTTGTATCAAAAGGAACATCTAAGTCGTTGGGATGATGGACTTATATTTTATATCTCAGATAGATCTCTAAAAGAAGAATTAGAATATCAAAAAAATTATGAAAGATATAAAAATCCAAAAAACATAAGTGTTGATGGAAGAAAAGCTGTCTCTCTAACTGATACAAAAAAAGATTACTGGCATTATTTAATTATAGTAGAAAAGAATGAAAATCAAAGTTATGTTTTCATTTTTTATACTGACAGAGATTTAAAAACAAAAAATAAAGTATTGTTTGATGAAATATTAGCTACAATGCGATTAAATTGAAAAACTATATTCAGATTCTTAATTATAAATCCATTTAAACGAAATTCGATAATATTAACTATCGAAATATTTAAATATTAGTTTAAACAAATAAAGTATTACTGTTTGTGTAAGGCCTTATAATCCCGTTGCTTGAATGTGGCGAAGTCATTAAATTGACCAAGTGGTTATAAGGCACAAACTTTAAAATTTTAAAATAAGATTACTATTTCCTTCTTTTTCTAAATAATTATATGAACAATCACAAAATATTACGTTCATAAGTCAAAATCTTTTCAATGGCTAAATCTGGACTATAAACTTCTTCTAAATCATAATAACGACCATTAGCTAAAAAAGCCAATTCCATATTAATATTCCGACCATGTTTATGTTTTTTCTCAAAATCAATGATTATAGTATAAATATTATTCTCACCTAACTCTCCCCCAATAGCTAAAACATCATTAATTGGACTTCCTATGATTTTTTTAAGAGAATTGTCCTTTAAACCAACATTAGGCATTCCATCAGAAAGCAATATTAACATTGGAATAAATTCTCCTTTTTTCTTTTCATTTTTTAATATTTCAAAAGCTTTTTTTAGACCTGCAGCCATTGGAGTAGTTCCACCAACAGTTATTTTATCAAGCTTATTTAAAAATGAACTAGGTCTTTTAGTGTTTGGAATAATAATCTCAGAACCTTGACCTTTAAACCCAATAACTGATAATTTATCCCTGTTTCGATTTATATTTTTAATGATTTTATCTAAAATTCCTCTGATTTTATTAACTTTCTTCTCACTAATCATAGATCCGCTCATATCCACAACGATAGCTACACTAGCCCTTGCTTTATGTTTTCTAATCTTTTCACGTAAATCATGACTTTTAATATTTATCTTTAAATCATTTGGAATATTTAAACTATTTTCATTATTTAAATTATCTTTAGTACTTGAGCTATCTTTAATATTTAAACTATCTTTAGTACTTGAGCTATCTTTAATATTTAAACTATCTTTAATATTTAAATTATCTTTAGTACTTAAATTAGATTCAATTTCTTTTTTTTTAGAATGCATTGCTGCAGCTCTTAAAGTAGCATCAACAGCTATGTCTGATGAAGAAACTTTTTTAGAATATTTACTTTTAACATACTTTCCTTTCTCACTTTTAGAATCAACTCGACTTCCATATAGCTTTTCCTTTTCACGACCTTCCATTACTAACATCTTACGAATATCTTTTTCAAGAGATTCCATATCAAATTCATCTATTTCTTTTTCAGATTTATTCTCATTATAATCTATTTGATATTCATCATCATTTTTCTCTGAATCGTTTATTTCTCCTTGAAACTGATTATCATGCCCATATTCCTCATCATTTTCATTATCACTATTATTTTCATCATTTTCAGTATTATTGTCTAAATCATCATTATCTTCATCATTATTATCTTCATTATATTTATCATCCCTATTATTTTGATTATAATCATTATCATTGTCTTCATTATTTTGATTATTATTTTCATTATCATTATACTGATTATCATCAAAATTAGAACCCTTTTCATTTGAAGAATCATCATCTGATGAATTATCATCCCCTAAATCATCTTGAAAATCCTCATTTTCTTGATTATTCTCTTCATCAGAAACTTGTTCTTGGTTTTTTTCCATTTCCTTTTGAGCTTGCTGTATCTGATTTTGAACTTGTTCATTGTTACATCGATTTATTTCCCCTAAAACAAGTAAAATCGCTTCTTCAAGATCAGTAAGCAAAACATTTAAATGACCATTGAAAGCAGCTATTGTCTTAGCTGTTTTCAAAATAGCTATATCATTCCTATGACCTTCACTACCAAGATTTTTTGTTATTCTAGCAATTATTTCAATATAATCGTCACTAATCTTTAGAGTTGGAAGAAGTTTTCTCCCATCAACTATCTTTTTTTGGAGTTCTTTTTGTTCATCTTCAAATTTAGCTATAAAAGAAACAGGATCTTTTTCAAATTCTTCTCTTCTTTTCATAATAAGAACTCTATCCTCAATTTCACTTATCCCTTCAACTCCCACTTCAAGACCAATCCTATCAGATAATTGTCCACGAAGTTCTCCTTCTTCAGGATTCATTGTTCCAACAAGAATAAAACGAGATGGGTGAGATATTGAAATCCCTTCTCTTTCAATAGTGTTTACACCAAATGCAGCTGCATCCAGAAGAATATCTACTAAATTATCATCTAAAAGGTTAATTTCGTCGATATAAAGAATATTACTATTAGCTTGAGCAAGTAACCCTGGTTCAAGAGCTTTTATACCTTCTTTAAGTGCTTTTTCAATATCAAGAGAACCAACAACACGATCTTCAGTAGCACCAAGAGGAAGCTCAACAACATTCATTGGTTTGTTAACAATGACAACATCCTCTTCAGCTGATTTATCATATACTTTATAAAGTTCAAATTCTTTATAGCTATCTTCATCACTATTAAAAGAACAATTTTCTACAACTTCAATTTCAGGAAGGATATTAGCTAATGCTCTAACTGCCGTGGTTTTTCCTGTACCACGATCACCTTTAATCAAAACCCCTCCAATAGAAGGATTTATAGCATTTAAAATAAGAGCTTTTTTAATCATTTCCTGACCAACAATAGCTGTAAAAGGAAAAACATTTATTTTCATCATTTCACCATTGATTTTTCTTAAATAATACTTGAAAAATTTAATTATACATTTTGATTGATAAAATTTATGTTTATTTAAGATAATTATGTTTTTTATAATATTTTTATATTATATTTTTATATTATATTTAATTTTATATTTTAAAATTAAAATTATAAACTAAAATTTATATAAAATATATAAAATATAAATAAAAAATTATTTTTTATTATAAAATTAAGAATACTTTTTCTTATAAAAGAAAAATAATTTAAAAAAAGAAAAATAAAAATACTTATATCTAAAAAAAGACAAAATTAAATATTGATAATAAAATAAATATACAAATATTATTAGATTATTTTCTAAATTATACAAAATAGTTTTTAAACTATTTAAAAATAAAAAAGGTGATTGTATGTGTACTGTTGGAGGACCGATGGCTGATGTTAAACTTAAAAAGCTAAAAACTAAACGTTACAAATGTTTAGATTGTGGTAATGAGTTTAAAGGATTAGGAAAAAGAGTTGTCTGCCCATCATGTCAAAGTGATAATGTAGAATGTTTAGAATAAATTTTTTATTTTATTTTTTATTTATTTTTAATAATAATTTATTATTTTAATCAAAAGTTTGTTTATAAAATTTATTTATAGATTTAACTATAAATTTATCTATAAAATTATATTATAACTTTAAATATAAACTTATTTATAAATTTAACTATAAATTTATTTATTTTTCTAAAAAATAAGGAGAAATAGATTGAAAACTGAAATTAAATTAAACTCCTCAGAAATACTTTTTTTAATAGGAGATACAGGTACTGTAGGTATTGTAAAAGTAGCTAATGACCAGATGCTATTTATTGGAACACCTGATAAAGAAGAAATAGTAATGTATCTTGAAAAAGATGATTTAATAGCTGTGTCTGCTTTTGGAAAAGGTGAAAAATATGAAAAAGCTATTAAAGCTATGGCATATATAACTCGAGAAATGGAGTCTCCAATAATTGTCCTTCCAAAAGACCATCCAAGTTCACAAAGATTAAAAATGGTTCTTTCTGTTGGTGATACAGTTAGATTAGATTGTAATATAACTCCAGGAACACATCCTGAGCAAGACATTTTATGTTCTTGTGATAGTTTATCAGGTTTAAAAATAGAAAAAACTGAAGAAGGCATAGCTATTAGTGGTGAACTTGAAAACTATAAGGTAGAATTGATTTAATTACTTTATTGATAAGTATAATACTTATGAAAATACCAAAATATTCAACAAAATACCAAAATACCCCATAAACTATCAAAATACTCCATAAACTATCAAATTTCTCATATAATAATTAAAAAATTTAACTATTTTTGAAAATAATTAATTTATAAATTAAAAATATTTATAACTATTAAAAATATTCACAATTTTTAAAAATATTTATAACTATTAAAAATATTCACAATTTTTAAAAATATTTATAACTATTAAAAATCAAATATACAAATGATTAAAACTATGATACTTGATAACTTATTTCAAATCTTTGGACAAACACTGATTATAATAGTTAGTGTGCTATTTATTTTACTAATCTTAGCTCTTATATTAGGGAGAATGCTTATTAAAAGAGATATTCTTGTTTTTCCTAAATTAATTATTTTTGTATTAGATGTTTTTTATTCTCCTCTAAAATGGTTAGCTAGAAGATTAGGCTTTGATGATACTATGGTTGATCATATTGGAGTAGAAGTTAGAAATAAAGTAAATGAACATAAATTCAATGCAGTTGATAATAAAAATAAAATACTTGTTTTTCCTCACTGTCTTAGAAATCCTAAATGTGAAGCTATTCTTGATGAAATAGGACTTATTTGTAGCTGTTGTGGAAAATGTGCCATTGGTATTATAAAACCTAAAGCTGAAACTCTTGGTTATAAAGTTTTTGTTATTCCAGGATCAACATTTGTAAAAAAAATCGTTGCAAACAATGAGTTTGAATCTGTTTTAGGTGTAGCTTGTTATGAAGATTTAAATCTTACCATGATGAAATTATCTGATTTTAATCCACAAGGAGTGTTGCTTTCAAGAACAGGTTGTTTTAAGACAAAAGTAGATGTTAAAACAGTTCTTGAAAAAATAGGATACTCTGATGAAAAATATGAAGAATATGATTCTCATTTAGGTAGTGTTGATATTGGTTCTTGCTCTGAAAATAAGCATGAAAAAGTAAATTAAAAAAAAAAACAGATTATTTAGTAATTTTATCCATAATTTACTATTTAATAATTTTTTTATATAATTTTTATAATCATTTTCTATCTAATTTTTATAATCATTTTCTATCTAATTTTAATAATCCTTTTAATCTAAATTTTTATAATCCTTTTCTATACAATTTTTATAATCCTTTTAATCTAAATTTTAATAATTCTTTTCTATTTCATCATAATACTTCTCTTCTGCATTCTCTTCTGGACGAATTTCTAACCATCTTAAATGAATAACTGCATAGTTATCTAAACATAATCTTTCATCTTCATCAACCCAAAGATGGAAAGGTAGTCTATATTGTCTAATTATCTTTTTTAATGAAACTGGTGCTTGTGGGATAAATATTTTAAATCCTTCCTTGTGAGCAGCTAATAGAAAATTCTTAAAATATCCTTTTCCTTTATCTGTAGCTTCAATATAATCAATATAAAGTTTTTTTCCATATTCTGTATAAACTTTTGAATTTATTTTGAAATGTTTTGGTATAAAACCAATTTTTTTAGCTACTGCATGATCTTGATTTAAACGTATTCTCATTTTTTAACCTTAGCTATAATCTGATAATATTATTATATTCACATTTAATTTAAATAATTTTTTATAAATAGATAATATTTTTTATAAATTTATATTCTATAAATCAATAATTTTTTCATTAAAATGGAATTTTTTTAAAAAAAATTAAAATTATTTATATAATTTTTAATATTATTTATATAATTTTTGGCTCATGTCCATTTGATGGTTCATTATAATAATATTGTTTTCAATATTTCATCATAGGAATCTGTTTTAAAATTTATCCTATATTGCTCTAACAATATATAACCTTGTAAATTTTTCTTAG
>Ga0123353_10005172_pt1 | contig 17045 bp, 10 predicted proteins | sample TergutLab28metaG_3_FD_92763 | JGI IMG/M metagenome (GOLD analysis project Ga0123353, IMG submission 92763) | Labiotermes labralis P3 segment gut microbial communities from Petit-Saut dam, French Guiana - Lab288 P3 | ecosystem: Host-associated > Arthropoda: Insects > Digestive system > Gut ...
CAACTTTGTCGACGGCGTCAACCGGTCCTTGCGCGACGCGCTGCGCAACATCGACAACGTGCAGTTCGATTTCGAGGTGCAGCGTCGCGCGGTTCTCGTTGCCATCTCGCGCGTGCATCTGGCACAACTTGCGATGGAAAAACCGCTGGCCGTCGGTCAGACTTCGGAAAGTATGAGCAACACGCTGGCACGCGACCTGGTCGAAGCCCTCAATAGCCTGCTGGACGCGCAAAACAGGTTTATGGCGATTTGGGTCGATCATTACGGGATGCGTTCGGCCTTGTGCCTCGACCTGGGGATCATGCAACTGGACGAAAGCGGCGTTTGGCTTGACCCGGGCAGCATTCGCGAATCGGATTACAACCAACTGGTTTCCCGCGAAAACGAGAACACGGGCATGGTCTTGCCCGCCGCCCCGGCTTTGTCCGGCGGCAACATGCCCCGGTTGGCGCCCGGCATTCCGGAAGTCGAGGGCATGGTTTACCCGCGCGAATTGCGAGAGGCGCCGCCTGCGCCGAAAGCACCTGCCCCGGGGGAAATGCTGCCGCCCGGCGTGACGCCTCTGGGAACCGCCGTTCCCACGGCACCCCTGTCGCCGACCCGCATACCGCCGTCCATGTCACCGGCACCGGAGGATTTCGTCCCGGTCGTTCCAACACCGTCAACGTTCCCGGATTCCTTGGAGGGACAACCGGAGGCCGAAATCCCGGATGCGGGCAATGTGACCTATCAAAACCCGATCCTGCAACGCCGCCTCCCGTCTGCGACGCTCCTGCAAAACTACGGCACGGACTCCGTCCAACGTCTTCCGGTCGTTGAGGAATCCGCCGGGGAAACCGACGATCATGAAATGACCGCCCCGGCTCTGGACAGCATCTCGACAACAAGGCCGAACACATCGCGGTCCATCGCCTTACATACGGCAGAACTCGGTGCGGGGCAATCGTTGCATAGGGATTCCGCCCCCATTTCCGTTTCGACAGCCCAATCCCGATCGTTGCCGGTTCCTTACTCGCCCGTCTCTTCGGGCGGCACCGGTTCGGCAAGTCAAGCCGCCGCGACCATTGAACAGGTCGGCTATCGGCGATCCCTCGCAACGGACGACGACTCACCGATCCCAAGGGCAAATCAAAACAAGAACGTCGTTTCCATCAATAACGCCCAAACGCGGTGATACCCGTTTGGCAAAATCCAATCCGGAATGAAACGCAGCGCAGTGACAAAATACAAGCCGGAATTCCCATGTTCGATTCACGGAGGAACAAAGGATGACGTGGAAACGAACGAGGATTTCTTTTCTTGACGATTATCCCTGACCGTTCGCGACGTGTTTGGGTTTTGTGCTGCAAAGGAAAAGTCCCAGAAGAGTGACGCAAGCGTTCACCAAGAGCAAAGCGAATCCGAAACTGAAAGTGTGATTTCCCCCTCGCAAGGCGCCGATGACGAGACCGATGGCGTTGGAATACTCCACACCGAAACAGAACGCCACCGCGGCGACGCAAATGACCGGGACGCATTTGTCCCAAACCCGGCGCTTTGTCAAGAGTCCAAAAGCGTACAACGCCATCAAGGGGCCATACGTGTAGGCGGCCGCCCAATAGAGAAGATTGACCACGGAATCGCGTTTCAACGCGTCAATGGCCAGGACCGTTCCCAAAAACAGGATCGTTACGCCGCATTGGATGACGAGCCGGAAGCGTTTTTTGTCACGGTCGCTCCAATGCGTCTTCTTTTCCAGGCCGACAAGGTCCACGCAAACGGTCGTCGTGAGGGCCGTCAAGGAATTGGCGCAGGTCGGATAGGCCGCGGAAATCAAGCCCAGGAAAAAAACGAGTCCGGTGAAAGCGCCGAGATGGTGGAAGGCGACCGTGGGAAAGATATGATCGGTGTCTTTGATCCCGTCCGCGGCATTCGATCCGACGGCGATTCCGTTTTGGTCGCAAAAGATGGCCAGGGTCACGCCGAGAAAGAGGCAGAAAGAAACCACCCCGACGACGAAAAACGCCAACAGCATCATGTTCTTTCGCGCTTCGCCGATGTTTTTGCAGCTCATGTTTTTTTGCATCATGCCCTGGTCGAGCCCGGTCATGGCGATGGGGGTGAGAATTCCCGCGACGAGATGTTTGAAAAGATAAGACGGCGAGCTTGCATCCCAATTCCACAGGGACGAATAATCGCTGTCGGCGGCCTGAGCGCAAAGCTGAAACAACGAGACGTTCAATTTTGCGGCGATCGAAAACACGGTGACCGCCAGGGCCAGCAAACTGAACGTCGTTTGAAACGTGTCCGTCCAAACGATCGTTTTGACGCCGCCCTGATGCGTGTAAAAGATCGCCAGCAAGACAAAGACAAGAGCGACCAGTCCAAAAGGGACGCCCGCCTGTTTCAAGATGAACACATGCAGAACCATGATCACGACGTAAGTGCGGATGGTCGCTCCCAGCAGTCGTGAAACGATAAAGAAAAGCGCCCCGGACTTGTAGCTGTAAAATCCCAATCGTTGTTCGAGGTACGAATAAATGGAAGTAAGATTCCGGTCGTAATAAAGCGGCATGAGGACGAACGCGACGACCGTGTAGCCGATCAGGAACGAAAACGCAAAAGGCGCATAGAAACAATTGTCGCGATAGACGTTTCCGGGAATCGACATAAAAGTCACGCCGGAAAGGGTGGCTCCGATCATCCCGTAGGCAATGACCAGCCAATGGGATTGACGGTCGCCGACATAAAACGCCTGATGGTCGATGTTGCGGGTCGTCAGCCTGGCAATGCCGAAGAGAAAAAAGGTGTAAGCCAGGAAAACCGCGAGAAGAGCCGTTGCGTTCAACATGAAATTTCATTCCCACAGCAGGCGTGAGGCCTCACCCATGCCCCGATCGCGAGAAACATAGACAAATACACAATAGAAAATAAACATTCAAACCAAGAGTTTAGCACCACCCCAATATTTCGTCAAGGGCGCATAAAATATGACCAAAATCATTCTCTTTCGCGTAAACGATGACCAAAAGAATAACGCAACATGATTTTGCCGTGACAATAAAATATTTGAAAAAAACACTTGACGTGGCAAAAAAGAATGACTAATATATACATTATGAATTGTATTGTCTATTTTTGTCAGACGCCATTCAAAGAGTGATCGCATGTCCGTCAGCCAGGATTTCAAGCTTGCCGCACCGCTGCCGAAATACCGGTCCACCGAAACGCTTGTGAAAAGTCTGATTGAGTATATCACCTCCGGCGGGTTTGAAATCGGCAGTAAATTTCTCATGGATCGCGACCTTGTGCTCATCACCGGACGCAGTCGCACGACCATTCGCCGCGCTTTGGATATTTTGCAGGAAGAAGGGTGGATTACACGCCGCGGAGGCAAGGGGACTTACGTCGGCGAACGTCTCCGGGATTATCGCCGGGCGTGTTCCGCAGCCAGCCACAAAGAGAGAGAGGAGAACGGTTTGTCGAACAACAAATCCGGGGAGGCGTCGGCGGACGTTCGTAGCGTTCCCCGGGTTTTCTCACCTTGTCAAACCGGCCATTCCCTCGTCCGGGTCGCGGTCGCCGTTTCGGGCTTGATCTCCGTCGAATCCAAATACCCGTGGTATCATGGCGAACTCCTCGACGGGATCGACGAGGCCGCCGCCGAGTCGAACATCGTCACGGAGTTTCTCGGGGAACATGGAATCCGGGTTCAAAGCCTGATGAACCGTTTTGAAAAAAACCGGCCCGATGTGTTTCTTTGCATCGGCCCTCCTTATCATCACACGGCCCTGATCGGATTGGCCCAAAGTTGGGATATTCCTTGTATTTTGGCGGCGGTCAGGGCTCCGGAACTGGGACTCCCGAATTTTTATGAAGACAGCGTGACGGCGGCTCGCGACGCCGTCCAATACCTGGCCGCTCTCGGTCATCGGCGAATCGGATTCCTTCAAGTGATGAATCCGACCGGCTGGTGGGCCTTCGACCGCTATGAAGGTTACATGCAGGGAATCAGGGAATGCAACCTGGGCAAGACGGCTTGCGAGGGATTATGGCTGCCTCTGTTGCCGAACGGCGATTCCGTCAACATGCTGCGACATTATATCAAAAAACACAAAATCACGGCACTGCTCAGCGGTGCCCATTGGGTGGTCGGACATCTTTCGGAACTCGTGAGAAAACACGAGATACAAATCCCGAACGACCTTTCCTGCATCACGTTTGACCAGAATCCGATCGTGAAGTATTTGCTGGGAGGGGTTGTCCCGACGACCATCCACCTTCCCTGGAAAACGCTGGGAAAACAGTTTGTGCAAATGGTGCCGGCCATCGTCAACCGTGATGAAATCCCCATGAATATCGCGATTCCTTGTTATATGACGGAAGGAGAGTCCACGATTCCCCGTTAAGTGTTTTGTTGCCGTTCACCGTGGATGTTCCTCGCGGCGTTCACGGAAAGTCGCGGTTTTCATCGTCAACCTCAGCGGCCTTCGGGTTCGTTGCGGGAAACAACGTATCATCCGAGAAATCATTGATTTTTTTTGTTCCGCCGACATTTTGTTCACATCGGACATGGATATTTGGCGGATAATAGACAACAACTACAGAAAGGTCCATTAGTATGAAAAACACTATTAAAATGGAAAGAGGGGGCAGTGTAAGAGCTTTTACCCTCGTTGAACTTCTCGTTGTGATCGCCATTATCGGCATTCTGATCGCCCTGTTACTCCCGGCCGTTCAGGCAGCGCGTGCCGCAGCACGCCGCATGGCGTGTTCCAACAACACCAAACAAATCGTCCTTGCCATGCATAATTACATGGATGCGCACAAGACCTTTCCGCAGGGGGCCATGCTTGACGCCTCCGTGTATCTTTGGAGTGTCGCACTCATGCCTTTTTTGGAACAAGGTTCCGCTTATGGGGAACTGGATTTCAATTACACTGCCGGTAAGGTGTATTACAACGACCCGAACCGTTCGGTTTTGAGAGAAAGATTCACACCCTATACTTGTCCGTCGGATACCAATCGGCGAATGTATAGTTGGTCAGGTTCGCCTTCCGGTGGAGCTACGTTTTCCCTTCACAATTACCTTGCCTGTTCGGGTAATACCGTCAATTCCTCCGCAGCCTATAATGGCTGGGGTCCACAGTGGCCGGAAACCGGGGATGACTATGTACAACATAAGGGAGCGATATTCCGGGGGAGAAGCAGCGGTTTCTGGTCGAAGCTTGACGACATCACGGACGGTTCGTCCAATACCATGGCCGTTTCTGAAACCATACAGGCACGCCAGGAAAACACTAACGATCATCGTGGATTCATATTTTATACCCATGCGACTTTATTTACGGCTTATGATCCTCCGAATACATTAAACCCTGATTACATTATTGATCCCAGTTGCGATCAAGCGAGTAATCTTGATGCTCCTTGTATACCCGACGCTGTCAATTCAACATTAATCAATCCTGGTTCTACACTCCGCGTTTACAAACTCAGTGCCCGCAGTCGTCATACGGGAGGCGTCAACGTCGGTTTGGCCGATGGTTCCTGCACGTTTGTCAGCAACACGATCAACCTTGATACCTGGCGTATTTTGAGTTCCACTTATAGTGGAAAGTCCATTAATTTTTAGGTCACCATTGACACGTCCTTTTCACCGCAAAGAACACGAAGAAAAGGACGGGAAAGAGATTTCACGCGGAGATTTTTAAAATATTTTTTGCGTCCTCTGCGAGAAACAAAAAAACCTTCGTGTTTCATCATACCATTCACAATAAAAAACAATCCCATAAACGATTACGTTTTTAGTTTTTTTTATGACAATGCGTTTTTTCCATTTCAACCAACTTCGAAAAGGAGCCTATAATGAGAAACTCTTTTACTGAAATGAGCGAGGACGGCAAGGTGCGAGCCTTCACCCTCGTTGAATTACTCGTGGTCATTGCCATTATCGGCATTTTGATCGCCCTGTTGCTCCCGGCCGTTCAGGCCGCGCGTGCCGCGGCACGCCGCATGGCCTGCGCCAATAACACCAAGCAAATCGTCCTTGCCATGCATACTTATATGGATGCGCACAAAACCTTTCCCGCCGGCGCGCTCGCTGATGCCAGTATTCGTATTTGGGCCGTCGCATTATTGCCTTATGTGGAGCAAGGGGCCGCTTATGACGGACTGGATGTTCGCTATGGCTATTCCGCAGCACCCAATATCGCGATTTTATCGCGACGCTACAGCGCCTTCACATGTCCTTCGGATACCAATCGACGTATCAATGGCCCTGTCAACGGATACGATTGGGAACTTCACAATTACCTTGCCTGTTCCGGAAATACCGCGAATCGTCATGTCAGCTCTTCCGGTGGTTGGTATGCAAACTGGCCGGAAACCGGGGATGATGTTGTTCAGCACAAGGGAGCGATTTTCAAGGGATGTACATCGAGTCCTCTCTGGGCGAAACTTGACGACGTGCCGGACGGAACCTCCAATACCATGGCCGTTTCGGAAACAATCCAGGGACGTCAGGATAACCTTCCGCGCGATTTGCGGGGATTCATGTTTTATGTCAATACGACTCTGTTCACGGCTTACAACCCGCCGAACACCTCCAATGTCGATTATACCATCAATTCCGACTGCAATCCCATAGAGAATTCTGACCATCCTTGTGTGTTGTTGAACGGCACAAATTATGTTATGTATCAATACAGTGCCCGTAGCCGTCATACGGGCGGCGTCAACATCGGCGTGGCCGATGGCTCCTGCACGTTTATCAGCAATACGATCAACCTTGACACTTGGCGTGCTTTGAGTTCCACATACAGTGGGAAGTCCATCAGTTTTTAAGTTTACCATAACCGTTCACACGACAAAAAACGCCATTGAGACTTCGCCAAAAAAGAACAGCCCCAAACCTGCGCGGCGGCGGTCACGGCGTGACCGTCCTGCCTCGACAAACCACAAGGATTGGCGGGTTAAAACTTTTCGACGGAAGCCTTTCTGGCCGATCCGATTTTTGTCGTGTGAACGGCATTCACCAGAATAAGGAATAATTCCATGATTCGAATTCTCAAACAGATTTTTCCGTGGCCGATCAGTCTGTTGTTGATCGTTTTTGTCGTGTTTTCGCCTTTGGGGTGCCAACCCGCCAATCCTCAGGGAAAATTGGCCGTTTCGGGAACCGTGGCGATTAACGGAACCCCCCTGACGCAGGGAACCATTTCCTTCAATCCCACCAACGACACGGAGGTCAAAACGCCTTCGAGCGCCCGCATTAAGGACGGGAAATACAGTCTTCCCGCCGACAAGGGATTGGCTCCCGGAAACTATACCGTGCGACTGTTTTCCTCGGAAGGAACCGGCGTATTCGACGAAACCGACCCGATGCGACCGGAGATTTACAAGGCGTTGATTCCGGACAAATACGGTGCCGCAAGCCAGGAAAGGATTACGGTGTCGCCGGAAGCAAAGACGTTTCATTTCGACCTGGAGGTGAAAGAGTCGGATTTCAAATAGCTCAGGGAACGTGATATTGAATGAAAACATGCGACTACAGCAGCATAATGGTCGAATACGAACGCAACATGTTGTTTGTGCAAACTCTTTTTTGAACAAAACCGTTGCTGTGTTCCCGCCACCCGGTTTTTCCATCGTCCTCCCATTTATGACTTATGCCGGCCATTGCGACTTTGGAACATCAACAATCATTTTTTAGAAAGATCGCCATGAATCCTATCGTGAAACCGAAACTGGGGATTTTGGCTCTGACGCTTGAGCTTTACGAAACTCTTGCGCCGGGAGTTCGTGAAAACCGGGAACAGTGGTTGAAAAACGACATTCTTGGTTCACTCGGACGTTTTGTGGAAGCGGACTTTCAAGAAGCCGTTTATACGAAAGATAAAATCCAAGCCGAAGTCAAACGCTTCGAGCAAATGGATGTTGATGCCATTGCAATCGTTTTCCTGACGTATGCGCCCAGTCAAATCGTTCTTACGACACTGAAAACTACGCGGATTCCGTTGATCATTTGGAATATTCAAGAACTGTTCGCCGTTGACGGGAATTTCAGTCAGGAAACGCTGACGCAGAATCATGGCGTTCACGGAACACAGGATATGGCAAATGTTCTCGTGAGATGCGGGGTGGATTTTGAATATGTCACGACGCATATCGACGACCCGGACGGTTGCCGGGCGGTCGCGGATTTCTGCATTGCGGCGTCGGCCAAACGAAAAATCGCCGCATCGCGGTTCGGCATCATAGGTAATGAATTTCCGGGCATGGGCGACTTCGCGGTCGATACGACGCAATGGGTTTCTCGTTTCGGTTGCAGTACCGTCTTGCTGCCGATGGAAGAATACATCACCCGGGCGGAACATTCCGGGGAGGCACAGGCCATGGAGCTTGTCCAGAAATACCAGGAAACCTATCTCGTCGCGGACGATGTCACGGAAGCGGATTTGTTCCATGCGGCAAAGGCGGAACTCGCCCTGCGCTCGTTGCGCGACGCCTATCAGCTTGACGGAATGACCTACCTCTTCACGGCCTTCGGAAGTGACTCGCGAACCTCGACGGTTCCTTTTGTCGCAATCAGCCGCATGATGGCGGAAGGGTTTGGTTTTGGAGGAGAGGGCGACCTCATTTCCACCATGGCGACGCGACTGTTTTATCATCTTTCACCTCTGGTGAGTTTTTCGGAAATTTTTACGACGGACTACCGTGGAAACGCCCTCTTTTTCAGCCACATGGGCGAGGCCAACGCCGCCATGGCCAGGAAGGATCAAAAAATCCCGCTTGTGGCACGATCAAGCCCCATCACCAAAACTTTGCATCGCCAGTTGGCGCTCGTCACGGTCTTTGAACCGGGCCCGGCGACTTTCGTTGCCCTTGTCCAAGGAAAAAATCGCTGGAAAATGATTGTGGCGTTTGTCCGGATTGAGGATTTTTCGCCCATCACGTCGCTCGGTGTCCCTCATTCGAAGGTCAAAGTCGGAGATGTACGGCGTTTTCTGACGGATTATGCCAAAGAAGGGGGAACTCATCACAACGCGATCGGTTTCGGTGATTTGCGCTCAAAATTACGGTATCTGGCACAAATGCTGGATACGGACTATGTTGACATAACCTGATCCAGGTTTTTCGGTCGGGGACAAACGCCCGACCGAACATGATTTCTCACGACGGCGAAAGCCGACTATTATTTCCATTCCTATTTACAAGGAGACAAACATGCCGATTTCAAGACGTTCATTCATCACCAATGCCGCGCTGGGGGCCGGAGTTCTGGCTGCAAGTTCCGGCGCGGCCATGCCGCAAGATGTCAAAACCATTGCCGGGTTTGACGACACAAAAACCGATATCGATCCGAGTACCGTCTGGCAACAGAAATTCGACCGCAAGGTCCGAATGGGACTCGTCGGATTCGGAGTTTGCCAGTTCGGTTTGGGGTTCAGCTTACAGAGCCATCCGAACGTGGAACTCATCGCCGTCAGTGATCTGATTCCCGAACGCTGTGCCGCGATGGCCCAAGCGGCCAAGTGCTCGAAAACCTATCCTTCGTTGGAGGAAATGGTCAAGGACGATACCATCGAAGCGATTTTTGTCGCAACGGACGCGCCGAGTCACGCCCGCCACTGCCTCGAAGTCATGAAACACGGGAAACACGCGGCCACGGCCGTTCCTGCGACATTCGGCAATCTCGAAGAAGCCGACATGCTCTATGAGATGGTCAAGAAAACAGGACTCAATTACATGATGTTCGAAACATCAACGTTTCATGACGACCTTTACGCCATGCGAGAAATCTTCAAAGCGGGCGGATTCGGGAAACTGATTTATTCGGAAGGGGAATATTATCATTATTGTTACAACCCCATTGATTCGTACAAAGGCTGGCGCATCGGAGCGCCGCCGCAATTCTACCCGACCCACTCGAACGCCTATTATGTCGGCGTCACCGGCGGAAGTTTCACCGAAGTCTCCTGCGTGGGCAACAGGTGCAACATTCCCCAATTCCAGGCGGAAAACAACGTTTACAAGAATCCGTTCGGATCGGAAGTCGCGCTTTTCAAAACGAGTGAAGGCGGAATGTCGCGTATGGCCGTGGCTTGGGATATGCCGGGCATCGGCGGCGAGGTCGGAAGGGTGAGCGGTGAACGAGGGGCGATGTGGGGCGGAGGTTTCCGAGGTTTGCAGGATGCCAACGAACAGGTTTCTAAAATGAATCTGAAGAAACCGCTGCTCCCGCCGGCGGTTGACCCCGGCGGTCATGGCGGCTCGCACGGTTACCTCGGACACGAGTTTGTGATGTCCATCCTGGAAAACCGCAAACCTTTGGTGAATATCGCCTGGGCGCTGAATATGACCGTGGCGGGGATTGTCGCGCACCAGTCCGCGCTCAAAGACGGAGAATTGCTCAAAATTCCGCAATATTCGTTTTAGAGTCGGTCTTTCCCTGCAACAGCAACCTGGAACGGAGCGCAGTACACAGTTCGTCGAACCGATCTGTTTTTTCCCACGAAACAACGAAAAGACGAAAGACACGCAATGTTTGCAAAAGCGATGGTCAGTTTCGGAGAAACTGACCTCCCTCTGCCGTTTGCAATCCGCTTACGGCTCTCTGATCCCTGGCCCCTAACCCCTGCTTTGGGTTGCGACCGGGCCGTGTTCTACCATAACTAATTGAAATTTCCCGTGTTGTTGCGCTAGTGACATCATGCGCGTCCGTTTACCCTTGTTGCGGGTTGCAACAAAGCTGCTCCCTTATGGGAAAACGGACTCCCACAAAGCATTGTGCGGGATTTTTCAACCGGCTTCGGTATAGGGAATGTCGTTCCTTATCCGATCTCGTAGCGCTTGATTTTTCGGTCGAGGGTGGTGCGTTCGACGCCCAGGATACGGGCGGCGTTGCTTTTGTTCCACTGGCAGAATTGCAAGGTGGCTTCGATGTGCTGTTTTTCCCACTGTTCCAGCGTCATCGGGATGTAACCCGAAGCGTCGCCGCTTTCGGGGGAATCCCCGTGGAGCGGGTCCGGCATCAGAACGTCCCATTCGCCGCCGGGAGGAATGCGGACAAGACTGGACACGTTGGTATCGCCCGTCGTGCGCAAAGACGAAAGGGCGATATCCGCTTCCTGGATCAGGGAATCGGTTCCCAACAGAACGGCTCGTTCAATGACGTTTTTCAGTTCGCGGATGTTTCCCGGCCATCGGTATTCCTGCAAAAGCCGCATGGCTCTCTGCGAAAAGCCATCGATTTTGCGACCGGTTTCGATGCGGAAGCGCTCCAGAAAATGCCGGGCCAGGACGGCGATGTCTTCTTTCCGTTTTCGCAAGGGTGGCACGATGATTTCCAGGACGCGGAGCCGGAAGAACAAATCGTGGCGGAACCGGCTTTCGGCGACCTCTTTTTCGAGATCGCGGTTGGTCGCGGCGACGACGCGCACATCGACCGAAATGGGCGTGTTCCCGCCGACGCGTTCAAAGGGATGTCCTTCGAGAACCCGCAGGAATTTCGCCTGGAGCAAGGGGGGCATTTCGCCGATTTCGTCGAGGAACAAGGTTCCGAGATGGGCCGCCTCGAACTTGCCGACCTTGCGTTCGGTCGCGCCGGTAAAAGCCCCCTTTTCATGTCCGAACAGTTCGCTGGCCAGCAGGCTTTCGGAAATCGCCGCGCAGTTGAGACACACGAAGGGCTTCGATTTCCGCGGGCCGGCGAAGTGGGCCGCCCGGGCGATGAGTTCCTTGCCCGTCCCGCTTTCCCCGCGAATGAGCAGAGTCGCCTTGCCTTCACTGGCCCGTTCCACCAGTTTGCCGACGTGAAGCATCGCCGCACTGACGCCGATGATCTCCGTGTCCTTGTTGAGCAATTCGCGCAAAATGATGTTTTCCTGCTTCGCGTCGTCGAGATGGGCGATCAATTCCCGCTCGCGGGTCAGATGCGAGAGTGCGGCTCCCAGCGTGTCGGCGACGGCCAGCGTGTATTCCAGGTCTTCCGATGAAAACGATTTCTCCGGCGATTCGCCGTACAGGTGCAACAGGCCGAGAATATTTTCCTGAAATCGCACGGGGGCGACGAGCGCGTGGCTTGGGAGGCTTTCGCCGGTGGACGTTTCGGCGGCGTTGCCTTGTTCCCGATGCTTGAAGTCATTGGTCAGGATCGCCTCGCGATTTTCGATGGCCGTTTTCGCAAGGGATTCGGGGATGTGCAAATAATCGCTGCCGTTCGGAGCGGCGTGGGCCACCAGGCGGAGCTGGGAAACGCGAAAGGTCGATTTGACTTCCTGCGGCAAAAGCCAGATCGCCGCGGCATCGGCGTCCGTGGCCCTCAGCAGGCCGTCGATGGTCATGCGGGAAGCCTCTTTCAGGCTGTTGGCCTTGCCCAGTTGAAAGGCCAACTGACACAGGTTCCCCGAATCGTGCCCGGTGTGCGTGACGTGATCGACAACGGTGCTGCCGTCCGAATCAAAAAAAGACGTTTTGGCCCGACGCGCGATGATTTTATCCGGATCAAAAAACGAGTCGCTCGGGGCCACGCCGTGGGCTTCGGAAATGCCGAAAACCCCCGTTCCGCCCACCGAGGTGGTCCGCGATTCATCGGCTTCGCCTCCCAAAAAGCGTCCGGCATCGTTCCCGGCCAGCCGAAACTCGATTTTGCAATAGCCGATCCCGATGACATCGCCGTCAACGAGCGGCATGTCCCCGTCAACCAATTGATTGCGCAACACGGTTCCGTTGCGGCTTTTCAAATCACGGACGAACCAATGACCGTTCCGGAAGAAAAGAACGGCGTGTTTCCGGCTGGCGCGATCGTCCTCCAGGACGACGGTACATTCGGAGGCTCGTCCCAAAACCGTTTCGGACGACGGGAAAAGCGTCGCGAAGAACGGACTTTTTCCTTCGGGTTTGACTGTCAAGACGGCGTGATGCATGGAACCGACCCGTGTTTATTCCAACGTTGAATAGTCCGTGCCGTAAACGCGTTCATCATAAATACGAAGGGCGTGTAATCCGACGGTGATTCCTTCCAGTTGTCGGCAACTCATTTGGGACAGCGGCGTGTTGACGCCTTTTTGCGCAATAATGGCCGCCACGGCCGCGACGCCGCGTTGGATCCGCGGGTCATTCAATTGATCCTGCGGCAGCGAATACGCCAGCATCCTCAAAATATGGGCGCTTGCGTACAGCACCGCGTCGGCATCGGTGTCCGCGCCTTTGCTGACGAAGAACAGGGGATGCCAGGTTCCGTTGCTGTTTTGAATGGAAAGGGCGAATTGCTGATACGTTTCGAGTTGTTCGACGGCATCGGCGAGCGATCCCGCAAGCGGCCGGTCGGCGGCCCGGTAAGTCCGGACGGCGGCGGCCAGGCCGAGCAACTGGTTGGTCACGTCGGCGTTGCTTTGATCGGCGCGACGAGCCACTTCTTCCGCGACAAGCCGCTCAAGCGACCAGGTTTCGCCGAACGCGTTGGCCCATTGTTCGTCCGGCGACACGTAAGAGGCAAGCCCGGCCAGAACCAGTCCGAGGTTTTGCCCCCGCGTACAATTGTGTTTTTCCGTTGCGATCAGGTGGGCAAGCGTCCGGGACTCGTTACCGTCTTTGATTTCATAATCGGGCGAGATTTCGGATAAGGCTAGCATGGCCAGGAAGGAACCGGGATAGGGCTGGTACTCGCAACCCACTCGGGCGATCACCCGGTCGCCGTTGACGCGGAACAGCGTTTTGTCCTGGCAGGGAATATTCCAACAGAGTGCCCCGACGGCATACACGGGCCGGTTGCCCGTGGCGGTTGCCATCGCCCGACCGCCGTAGGGATAGCAGTAGGCGAGTACCATGTTCGGCGTGCAATCGCCCAGACCGGGACGACGTCGCGCATGGGCGACCAACAGCCGTTGAATTGCACCGTGCCGGTCGGCGGCGATGGTTTGTGCGTCCAGCGGCGGCAACGGCTGTTGGGGTTGTGATCGTTGCGGCTGCGGGTTTTGTTGAGGTTGCGGTCGAGACGCCGGTTGTTGCGAAGACGTTGAGGGTTGCAAAGTTCGCAGGTTTTGCCCTTGCGCCGGAAGAAAATCGCAACAGGACGCGACAACCAACGCGGTTACCGACATCAAAATGACATACCTTAACCGAATCAGGCGGGGCGGTATGAACATGCGGGATCACTCCTGAAATAGGCTTTATCCGTTCAAAGGATGATTGATTTTCGATTGTTGGCAAGCGTTCACGGGTTGATTTCACGCAAAGACACAAAGAAAACAAGGTACGCAAAGAGCGGACGCGAATGATTCCCATTCCTTTGCGATCCTGGTCTGTTTCGCGTCTCCGCGTGAAATCTCTCCTCCGGCGTGAACGGACGCGCATTGATGCCACGAGCGCAACAACACGGGACATCTCAATGGGTCGTGGTGGTATAATACGCCTGTTACCGGCGTTGTGGGGGTTGCGGTCGCACCGGCGGCCGTTGCAGGGGTTGCGGTCGCGGTTGAGTTTGTGGTTGCGGTCGTGGTTGAGCCTGGGGAGGCGCGGGCGGCGGCTCTTGCGGTTCGGTTTCGAGCGGTCGGTCAATCAAAAAGCCGGAAGCACTGCCGCGCGTGTTGTATGAGTTGTTTTTCGCACCGGTGCTGTAGGTGTCTTTTCCGCCGTAATCGACCAAAAAGCTGAAATTTCCGCCGCATTGTGCGGTATTATGGTATTTGGGATCGACGGTCGGACTGGCGTATCCCTGTGAACCGCCCTGGTAGGTGTCATTGCCGAAGTAATTGAGCAATATCCCCAAACTCCCGTTGGCTCCGGCCCCCTGCATGAGGCCGCCGTAAGCCCGGTACGAATCGTTGCCGCCGAAGTCGCACAGGCAACCGATGGACAGGTCCCAGCCCATGCCCATGCCCATGATGCAACCTTCGTAGTAATCGTCCCCCTCGTCATCGAAGCAGAAACCGATGGCGAAGTGACAGCCGAAACCGCTGCTGAACCGTTGCCATCGCGGTTGAACGCCCGAGCGCGGAGAGCTGCTCACTCCGGGACGCGGATTGCCCTGATAATCCTGTTTCGTCGCGGCGATGTGTTGATCATTGCCGCCGAAATCACGCAAAATGCCGACGCCCATCCAATAACCGCCGCCGTGTGCGATGTAGTCGAATTCATAAACGTCATCACAGCCGCCGTCAAGCAACATGCCGATTCCGCCGCAGGCGCTTCCGGACTTGCCGCGAAATCCGGCGCCAAGTCCCTGCCCCCAGCCTTCGTAGCCTGCGTGTTCGGGGTACGAGTCTTCATACATCCCGCCGAGGTAATAATGATCGCGTCCGTCAACGTCTTCCAGAACGCCGAATCCGGCGCTGTGCCCGAATCCCTGGGACCACAGGGCCGCGTGATAACGGTCGTTGCCGCCCTGATCGATCAACATGCCCACCCCGGCGAATGCCGAACCTTGCGCCCTGCGGAGAGCGTGGTAACTGTCGTTGCCGCCCTTGTCGATCAGGATTCCGACTCCGCCGATGCTTGAACCTTGCGCCACATCGACGGCCTTGTACGAATCGTTGCCGGCACAGTCGATCAACAGGGAAACGCCGAGCAGCGAACCGCCCTGCACGCCGGGTTTGGTCGCGATGTATTTATCGTCCCCGTCGAGGTCGATGAGGACGAAGACTGGGCGATTGAAGTTGCACGTCCCTTCGTAATACGTGTCGTTTCCGCCGAGGTCGATGACGCAGACAACGTCCGTCATTCCGGGATCGTCAAGATTGTAGGTGTTGTTCCCGCGACCGCCGATGAGAATCGTTCCCGCCGGGGTCACGATCTGGTTCATCGGCTGACCGTTCCGTACTACCGCTTGAAACTGGCTCGGGTTGAGTTGTTTCAAACATTCCAGCAACCGGTCGTCCGAAAGCGGGATCAGGGCTTCCGCCGCGTCGTGAATCGCGCTGCGATCGACTTTGAGAAGCAAGTTCAGCATTTGCACGGCGGCCGCGTTATTGTTGAAGGTGTGGCCGTGGGTCTCGCGCGCGCAAAGCACGTTGTACACTTGCGTGTTGATCGTATTGCGTTCGGCCGGCGTCAGCCTGGAAACGGCTCTCGCGTGATGCGATTGCGCCAGCGAGATGCAGCGAATGACTTCCTGGATGGCCTGTTCCGGCGTGTCAACCCGCACGAATTTCAGTCCGTCGTCCTCCCGTTTCCGCACGTCGAGTTTCCTGCGGATTTCGCCCATCGCTTCGGCAAGGTGCATACTGTTCCCCGACGAAAGTCCCGCGTGCAGATAGCGGCTGAACTGTTCCGTCTTGAACATGGACGTGAGCGGGTCGAGGTACAATTCCTCATACCAGGAGAGCCTGGCCAGGGCGTTGACCTCCGTACCGGTTCTCAGGGAATTGCTGTTGTTCAAGGTGGAACGCATGTAACTCCGCCATGTATTGAAACGCCCCGTCACGTTGCGACCGTTGAGACCATTGACGATTTCGTCGTACAAAACCTTGAGCATTTGCGGGGCGAACGGACAGCCGACCGTCGAATCATCAATCGGAACGTAAGCGCCCGGCGCAAGGGCCGACGGAGCATTCGGCCTTGCCGGTTTGACCGGTTGATTGAAAACCGGTTCCGGCGTTTGTTTCAAAATCCGCGGGCGTCCGGACTCCAATCCGCCGGACAAAGTCCGGGGTTTCGTCGTTTCCAGCATTTGTTCGTCTTCGTCGTCCTCGTGCAACGGTGCATCCATGGAATCTTCCAAATCGCTTTCGTCGTCCGCTTCATCAACGGGCACCATGTTGCCTCTGTGGATCGCCGGGGCGCCGGGAGAGATGATCGGCTGATCGTCGGATTCCTCCAAATCCCGGGGTTCTTCGTCCTCGGAGGAGTTTTCCTGCATCCGCCGGAGCAACGCGTTCAGCGAGTCTTCGTCATCCTGGGAAAAAACAGGATGACCGTATCCATGAACAAGCAATACAAACGAAAATACGAAAGCCAATACCTTGATGATAACCAATTGACAATAATTCATTGCTGATCCCGGCGTGATTTCATTCGACAAATTCATTTTATAACATGAACCGCACAATATTATATAATTCCTA
>Ga0123353_10005173_pt1 | contig 17044 bp, 12 predicted proteins | sample TergutLab28metaG_3_FD_92763 | JGI IMG/M metagenome (GOLD analysis project Ga0123353, IMG submission 92763) | Labiotermes labralis P3 segment gut microbial communities from Petit-Saut dam, French Guiana - Lab288 P3 | ecosystem: Host-associated > Arthropoda: Insects > Digestive system > Gut ...
CACCCGCACAATATTGTGTGAGGAGTACAGATCATTTAGCTCCTCGTTATGCAATCTCCTCCATTCCCCCGTTACCTCGTCCCTCCTAGGTCCAAATATTCTCCTCAACACCATGTTCTCAAAACATCCTCAGCTTCCTTTCCTCCCTCAATGTCAGCGACCAAGCTTCACACCCATACAAAACTCAGCAGACAATGCATTATTAAAAGCAAAACTGTCCTACCTACCTTTTGTAATAGCTACAGACTAATTATTTCGGTAAAATCTTACATCATTGGATTTTGAGACCGCTACTACTGCGGAATAAAAAAAACACAATCGGAATATATATTAACATTGATTTCAATCATTTAGAAAAATTAACTTTTACGTACTATTCGTTAATTTTTTCATTTTACAGCTTGATTGTAGTACTAATATTTTGATGTGCGATCGCATAAGAAACGCAAACAAAAATCATTATGTAATACGATGTGCATTTTACATGTAATTCAAGTCTGATGATGGATTATTCAATCCGAAACTCGTAGCGTTTTTCTAAGAATGTATGAATATATATATATATATATATATATATATATAATATGCGTACACACATACATGTGTTGGACTAATGATGGTGGTAATGTTTTGATGTACATTATTAACTGCTCAGAGCCACCGTAGCTGCCTACATTGTGACCCCTGAAGATGGCCAGAAGTGGCCGAAAGATGTAGAGGCAAATAAAAGCAGTATTGTTTTATGTGTTTATGTTATGTTATTACACATTCTCCAAATATTATTTTGGATATTAAATAAAAGAGGTTGAGACGATCAGGGCATGTAGCACGCATGGGGTATTGAACACATTTTAGCTGGAAAAGTGAATTGGTCAGACTGAGGTTTTAGGCACAGGCGGGAGGTTAATAGTAAACTGAATGTTATTGATTTTGAGTGGCAAGATGTGGATTGGATTCATCCGGTACAGAGTAGTTCGCTACAAGTAGCTGAACGAGGGATTGCGTTTCAACAAGTACAGCGTGACGTCACTCGAGCTGCCATAAACTAGGCGCTGTATTCGAATATGGTTGAATACTTGCACTGTGATCATGCTGCTCTAGGAACTTCATAAGTTGACAATATCCTGGAATGCCACGACGTGTGGGTGTAAGTAGCGAAGTGCGTGAGTCATGCCGTTTAGAACTGAAGAGAGGGAACGAAGATCACCCGCACGCTCCAGGAAGAAAATTGCGTAATTTTGGGCGGCTCGTCAGCGGTGATGACACGACAGCCTGGCATGTTTTGCGCGGAAAAGTTCTTTTTTTTTTTTTTTTTTTTGTTGGCAAAGTGAATCTCTATGACGGAGTGAGATGCCAAGTTGGATTGTGACGTGGAGTAGACTGCACGTTCCAGCGATTGCTGGTGCGTATGTGTCATGTCTATTATCTTTGACACTGAACTTGCATTTACGTTGAATAAATAGTGGCGTAAGTCCACATAACACCACCTGGTTTTTAATGTGGCAAAATGTAGAAAGGAGCTGCGCGTGGGTCTGCGACAGTTCGCTTGTTGGGTTTGCGATTTCGAATCCCGTAGGGCGCGTGGTTGTCTCTTTCTTGTGAGTGTTGTGTGTTGTCCGGTAGAGACGACCTCTCGTCCGAAGGAATCCTACCGAGCGTGGTGTGTCTGAGTGCGATCTCGAAACCTCAACAGTGAGGTAGCCTAGGCCCACTAGGGCTGTCGAGCCATGAATAAATAAAGGTAAATTTCCAGTGCATGGTTAAGTACATAGCAACAAAGACACATGGGAGATTGAACATGTGGCTCCACGCATTCCTAAACTTCTGTTGAGAACAGCTCCAGTCATCGGGGTAAGAGCCGATGTGGGCGGAAACCGTTTTATAGCAGGCTGCGGGATTAATTGTTGCTCATGTAATTGATGTATGTGCACATTTTTCGTTAATGTGGATTCTGTGTACGTCACTGTATTGAGTTCGTGTCTTTTACACGCTTCATGGAACTGCTCGCTGATGTGTTTCTGTTGCACGCGGTGCACAGTTTTCTCGGTATAATTATACATTTTTTATTTTTTACATTTGTTATTTTGTTTTCCCATTTACTCCTTTGTCGAAATGTGTTTTTAAGGTCCCGTATTTTTTTTTGTACACTGAATTAGTTTTATGTATGTTAACCCCTTTTCCGTATCTGGCTTGGTTTTTTTTTACACAGAAGAAGAGCTTTAGAGAAGAGTTGTTGATTGTTCACAATATCACATACCTAGCTCAAAGTATTTATTAATAGTCACCTTGTAATTGGAGGCTAAAATATACATCTTGTCAGACCATACTTGGGTTTTATATTCTACTAAAATGTGAACTCAGTGAATGTGGCCTGTTTCCCGAGATACATTGCTGCACTGTTAGTTGAGTGCCTGTTTTATATCGGAAGTTCTCAGTGACGCCTGCGTTAATCAGAAGTATCCGTCTTACCCTTCGGCCGAAGCCCGTTCTTACCTGCTGGAAGCGATGATTGGTAATTCTGATTGGGTTAAGCTGTTTTTGTCGGTTTTCGTGGCGTAGTTTACAGACGTTTCGGGGGAGCGTGTTGTGTGCTTGATCAGGGCTAGCAGTCTGGATTACAATCCACGCGGCCTTGTACCCATGTTTACTTGTGACGCCAAAGATTTGTATCGTTTCGCTTCCTGTCATTCACGTTGTATGTCACGTGCATTTGTTTGGACGTCGAATGATGAAAGAATGAGTTGTTCCCACGGTGTGTTGACAGTTGCATCTAGGTATGTTTTTTGGTCCGTGATGACGTTGGTATGTGTGTGCGAGTGCGTGCGTGCGGAGCTTCTGATGGCGCCATATTGAATGTGGCTCTTCCGCCGGCCGGTGTATTGCGCAATTATATTGTGGTATACTCCATTCACTGCCGCCATTGCGTGGTTGTGAGCGTGTGGACGTGGTGACGTCACTAGCCGCTTATTGCCGTCTCAACCTCAGCTGACCGAGCGGCACAAATTGGTTAGATCCTGTCTGCGCGCGCATCCATCAAGGTTGGTAGTTCCACACATACTGCAGTGAATCAAACATCCTTTTGTAGACTATTGTGTGGTAATTCTGATACTTTTAAAAATAGAACCTCCCCTACTTACTGGAAATTGCATAATGAGAGCTAAATTTGGAACAGGCACCGTTTCTGCTAACTGAATCTTCCTAGTTAAGTAATTTTTTTGTCGGTTTTTTTGTCTCTGTCGGGACTGCAGAAGAAATTTTTCGTTGAAGTGTTTGGCGATTTTGATTCACACACTGCTATGGAAAACGAACACGTTTATCACCACATCGGAAAGTAACAGCCAACTTCGTGAAGCGAATGCTCCCGTTTATAGAAGCCGAAGGCTCACTAGCATGTTCACAGGAGCCCGCTACTGGGTCGTATCCTGATTATAATACTGTATACTCCCCCTCGCCTTCTGTTTTTTGAAGATCCATTTTAATACGATTTGCACCTAGGTATTAAGTTGCTTTATGATTTCGCACTAACGTGTATTTTTCGTACGCCGTGTGTGTTAACATGCCCCGCACTGTGGGCTTTCAAAGTGTTTCGGGCGCCGCTCGCAGTGGGTTTCGTTACAAATTCTGTACATTGTGTCGTAAATTAAACCGTGTTGGAAGCATCTGCTGTTGTACTTGAGAATGCGTTTATTTTTCGAATAGCACCCAAGTTGCATTTATATATTGTGTGCTCTTTGAGCAGTGAAGAAACAGCGGATATTATTAATCGGACATCCCTTAACACAGTATTTTAATTTGGAGAGATTTTCCAGTTTGATTTTAAGAAGTCAAAAACTTTTGTTAAATTGCAGATTAACTTTATTTTTTTTAAACAAATCTGAGGAATACCCGTACTGTGTTGCACTCATCACACGGGCAGTGAGGGGCCATTAGATACTGTTGTCAAATTTAGTATCTTCTATAATGAGAGACCAGGCCGTTGCTTTATGTCCGCCTGTTAAATTGAACATCATCTGATGTTTCTGCAGACACGGATGAAGTAGTCTGTGGTTTTTTGTAACGGCGACTTCATTTAGTGTCTTCCTGCGTCTAGTGAATGGAATGCAAGAGGCTGGCCTTGAACTTCTCGAAATTCTGGTGGGAAAGTTTGTGCGTCACTCAGTCTCATTCATGGAGCATGTTGGCAGTATGGGCAATACATTAGCTGAGCATCAGAAAATTTAGTTTTGAGATATGGATCTTACAGGCCGACCCAGTGCAACGAGAGGTTGTTGGCACAAACATCCTTTAGTATGGTATGAAGTTCATGCGTTTTGGACACTTTTGTCTGTGTCTTCAGGAGCTGATGCGATGGATGACAGACGTTGGTGTTGCACAGAATTATTACTTTAAATACTGCAGTTGTGGTCATGTTTAGGAAGTTTCCATTGAACACACTGTAGTGAGACCTTCCGTGGCGAAGGGTGCACGAAAACAAACTCGAATCTTCAGACATTCAGTTAGTCGGTTTCCGTTGATTCTTTTGCCTTGAGACTGTGAAACTTCAGACATTCAATCAAGGAGTTTCCATTCTAATGCCTGCAGGTTGTGAAACTGCGGGCATTCAGTCGAGTTTCCATTGATTTCAGTGCCTGCAGGTTGTGAAACTTGAGACATTCAGTCAAGGAGTTTACATTGATTCTAGTGCCAGCAGGTTGTGAAACTTGAGACATTCAATCAAGGAGTTTACTTTGATTCTAGCGCCTGCAAGTTTCCGGAGGTGGAAAGAAATTTTGCCTGTTTATTTTATAATTTCTACTCATATTGAGGCTTGAACTGAAGGAGTACATTTACGGCAGTGGTATATATTCCTTTATGAGATCCGATTTTGGGCTTCGGGGTTGATATATCCTGTAATCTGATACATGTTTACCATCCTTTTTGAGTAACCTGCCGCTTCCATCTTCAGGGGAACACTATTGTGCAGAATATCGAGACATGTTACGGGATGCGATACCGTGTAGAAATGCGCCTGCCCGTAAGATGGACGCAACAGGTAACCACCGTACCGGACTGCAGGATTGTCGACGCTGCGAAAAAAAAAACTTGTTTTCTTGCAGAACAAGAACGACTCAGGACAGTTGATAGCGTCTTATTCCTCATTTTGTGCGTGTTTTGCCATACAGGCCTTGTATACTGTCAATTTGGAGTTTGCAGTGTGTGTAGGGTGCATTTCACATTAGTCCGTGCTGCCAGCCAGTACGACCGCCCGGCAAGAAGTCCAATCACACTGCGGACTAGAGGCCTTTCCAGTTACGAGTACTCGACTGCAGACTCATGATGGAATGCGGTGGCTGTGGAATGTAGTTGGCGATGCCTCGGGGGGCCTTGGAACTTGGCGTGTTTGTTGGGGGGCCTTGAAAGGGGAATTGCTCTGCTGCTGCTGCTGCTGCTGCTATTCCAATGGGGAGGGGAGTGGCACTGTTAAATATATCAGTGCTTGTTTTTCTGTTTCCATATGGGTTTTCCTTTTCCTTTACAGATGTTCGTAACGTTTGCGGTTTTATCGTCACACCACGTTCTGCGAGATATGAGGTTCACGAAGCGGTTAAAGAGGACCCGTGTCTTGTGCGATTTGACGCCGTGTTGGACAGGGAAATGGTAACGAGACAGATTGGAGCACCTTGCATCCATCGTCGGGGGTGTCAGATCGTGGCGTTCGAGTTAGTTGAACACCGGGTAGTTGTAATACCTGCAATGTGGTGGCAGCAAACTACGACGAAGCGTCAGTATTTACCTGTTGACGTGGCATCATATTCCAGAATACATTAATCTTCGGTTCACATTCCGACACAGGCGAATTTGCATATTAGATTACGGGAAAAGATTTTTGTGGTTTGCATTTTCGTACTTCCCGCAGAGGCGTCGAAATTGCGGTAGGGGGTTACTGCGGAGTGCAGCTGGGTCATTCGCCTCGGCGCCTAGCGTTCTCTCTCCCTCTCACTTCGAGGTCCCGGGCTTATAATCTGAATCGTGGGCATGACACATTTTTACAGGTCGGTGTATTTGTGCTTACCCTCTAGAGTACATCTCTGTACTTAACGTTTACAGTTTTGTCGATCGTTTCACAGCTAGGCCGTAAGTCGTTTTTTGGCTTATCTATAACTGTCTCTCGGATGTTTTTAATTTATGATTTCCTGTCTGCTGTTAATGTATCTACATTTGGTTTTTCTGATAACCGTATTAACCCCGCTATGTCCAGCTTGGATGTGAGAAGGGGTTGGGCGGACACTTGAGGGGAATCAGAGTTATCTTCCGGCCCCACCCGGTGTTAGCATGGTGGCGTGCCGGCATAGCTGGCGTCTGTTCCACTCGGGAGATCGACCGCATTGCGTCACAGCGCATGACCAGCTGATGTGGTGGTACATACGCAAGGTCATCACACGGTGTAAGACATTTGTTGTGGTGGCTGGTGGGTAAACGACCCGGCCTAGAGTCGAAGAAGGGCCCCCGCTAAACGCATCCAGCTGGCCTGTAGATTGTGTTCAACACAGAAGGCGATTTAAATCTCATTTCTGCTATGCTTGGTATTCTGAGCGTTGGTGAGTGCTAAATACTCTCTTGGGATGTGACGCAGTGTATTCTGGTAGAAATTACTGACATTTAAGAGGAATGTGCTGCCTCCATCTTTGGGATTGAAATGTAGTCTGCATGTTCCTCCGAAACGTCGGTCAGTTTATTTCAGGCTATAAAACGCCACGTCGCAGACGACCATTTTTTCCCCCGTGTCCACGGAAGCACATGTGAGGCGTAGAGGTGCGGCTGTACTCGTTCTTAGCCTAGGCACTAGATGTAGATAAATGGTGAACTTCAGACCCGTACCACTTTACCCCCGGGAAAGAACCGCCGTGCTTCTTGAGTAGGATGCTTGATGGGCCATGCAGAAGGTCTCGACAGTTTTGGGAAGATATGTGCTTAGAACAATGGCCGGTGCCCGTGGTTTAGTTGACGATAATGGGAGTGGTGTAATGGAATTCTGAGTAATGACTGAGAAGGCCACTTCCGACTGCCGCATGTAGAATTGTCTAGGATTTTCGTTTTGTTTTAATAATGTTCATCTAGAATTTGTGTGCCCTGTAGCCATCTGCCAAATTTCTAAGCGTGACTTACAAGGTAATAATATAATAGGTTACTTTCATGGTGCTTAGATTTAAAATAGGAAATATGTGGTTTTGACTCTAGAATGGCTGGTTACTATCCGAAACATGTAGTAGCCGTTTTTATTGTTGTACATTTTCCGTGCAGCTATATTAACTAAAACTAAACTCAGTGGCCTTAGTCCGCACGCGTACTATACCGACAGAGCGGCCGCCGCCGGTCGGCGAAGTTAGTGCCAACTTTTGCGGATAGAGGGGTGTCACGTGGTCAGCGCAACGGGTCCCCACAGCCATTAATCTCTGTGCAGCTATATTACATGTACAATATTTATTACCGACTTGCTGCACGGTGTTATTATTGTTATTAATTATTGCTCCTAAACGTTTTGGCCACAGCTCTCGGCCATCTTCAGGGAGCTCGCAAAATTTTCGGCTTATGTGTCACCTTATGTGGGAGAGATTCTACACATCATTGCCCCGTTGTAATTAAAATGAAAATATCAACACCCTTAAAATCAATTTATGGCAATAGAAAATTCTTTTAATTTGACACCGTTGTAATTTGCTGTGTCCAAACACCTGTGTTTTAACATTTCTGTACTCAGCGCATTCATTCATAGCATGAACAGGAAATACCTGCAACTTGATTCCATGATTTATTTCAAGTGAAGAATTGCAGTCATGTTTTCCATCACTTTTGAGGATTTTGATCAGTAACGTATCCGAAGTGCAGGAGAGTTGTTTTGCCGCAGACCACATGTGAATCGTTTTTCATTAAGTCCTACAGGCAGACAACTCGGCTGTTTTTTTTTTTTTTTTTTTTTTATCAATTTCCCAACCCCCTCCAGTGCCCCCACTACAAATCTGGATACACCTACTAAGAATATGCAAAATATCAAAGACATACATGCTGATCAGCCCGCTAAAAAACGCGCTACACCCTACAGCATCCACGTGTTGCCTCTGTTGAACAGTTGTAGGTGGCAATAACTCATTTTCAAACGTGTGTATGTATATGTATGTATGTATATATACGTGTGTGTGTAAGATGGTTAGTGCAGTGTTTATAGTGCATTATGTAATTAAAGTGCTGATATTGTGGTCCTGACAAAGGCACTTTTTATATTTATGCATGTGTGTATATATATATATATATATATATACACATATACATACACACAGTATATGAATACTGCAGCATTATATACATATATAAACGTATCTTCATATATGCACCCGCGCTGGTAGCCGCTGCACCCACTGTGTTCATCATGGTTTGGCCCCTCGGGCCTGTCCTTGCACTTCGCAGTTCTTTGACTCACACTAGATGCTAAAGTACCTGTAATCTACACAGTTAACGCCAGTTACTGTATCCGTGCTGGGTGACTTTACAGGAGGGTGGAGTTGCAGTGCGTTTCTTTCATCGCTGTCCTGAGCACCACGGTTGTGAAGCATTACTCGGCGGATGCAGGCCTTCTGTGCGATAAAGCTGCTGTGCGCGGTGTAGAGATGTAAGGAAGACTGCGCAATGCTGTGCAGGCCCGTGGTGTGGTTTTTCCCTGCTTTCTTTATCTCCATATTTTGGCACCTTTTAAAGGTGTGAAATTTGTTTGCAGCTTGGCAAAATAGCAGCGATGTTCTGAGCGGTCGCAGGGAGAGCGCGGTCTGCAGACAGAAGTCTCTGGTCCTGTAGACCTTTAAAAATGATGCGGACTCTTTGCCAAAATAAATAAAGAGTCGGATATAAATATTATTGTAAAACGCTCATTACAGACGATTGGGTCATTGAACCGATCTCCGTACCTTCAACGTTGTACGCCGTGAGAGGAACGCAGATGCTTTGCTAAATTAACAGAAGTCAGCCAAACTGCAGTGTAAATATGAGTAAAGTGCTGTCCTTTTTTTTACAGGGCAGGGCTTACGAAAAAAAGGAGTACTTAGCAACGGTTGAGTAGACGTGACGTAATAAATTTGTACTGAAATATACAGAGTTTTAGTTGAAGAATAAAAGACCAAATTTGCTATATTTTATTTCACTTCTTGTGTGGTATCCGTGTTGCAGACTGAAGCCTGCAACACGGATACCACTCCAACACACATCGAACCAAGAACAAAACGACCAATGTGGTAATTCAGCAGCACAGTCGCAAGCTCCTGATGATGGATATATTAATGTCCGAAACATGTTGAGCACATAAGAAGTGAAATAAAATATAGCAAAGTTGGCCTTTTATTCTTGAACTATCACAATGATGCACGGTCCAATAAACATAAGACACTGAGTTTTGTCTGGATCAGTACCATTTAACATCGCCTTGTCGTGCATGCCCTGCGTTTCTTATGGCAGTGGAAATTAATTTGTTAATATATTCCATATCCTTGCATTAAGGAATAAAAATCTTACGTATTAAAACCAACAAATGCAGGTGTATACAATATGTTGTATCAGATACTATTAATTACCAACATGTTTCGATCGCTTTTGCAATCGTCATCAGGGTAGCTTTACAAGAGTGTTAAGAATACGATTAACTCCCAAACTGTGAAGGTGGAACCTCTCGGTGTTATAATAAATGTCTCAAACTCTCCATATGGTCACAAAAGTCAGCTTATATATAACTGAAAACAGTTAAAATTTAGTTTCTAAAAACAAAGAAAACTGGACGTATTGTTGTGCCCTTAATATACCCCCTGTAACAAAGATCAGAATAACAACAACATACTTATAAATACAGGCCGATCAGAAGTATAAATAAACAATTGCAGTGTATGCAACAATATCGAATATATATAATTGTGTTTGAGAGCGGTATCTCCGTGATGATGGTTTAGTAATAGCCGCAACATTTTGGACGTACAGCAGTCCAAGTAATAAGGTATGTAGAGAAACTGATCATTGTATTTGGTTGGATTCTAATAAAATATCATGCAATAAACGTACTGTGAAGAGCATTAATATTCTAGTAGTAGTAGTAGCAGCAGCAGCAGCAGCATATGTACTTTCTCAGAATGTGGGTAACTGTTTTTCCACTGCAACAACGATTGCACGAACGCGCCTTATTGTTGCGTTCTACGTGCATTGCCTATCTTGTTGAATAGTATAGTAGTAAGCTAAGCACAAGATCAGCGTACAGGGATGTATAATCATCTCCTTTAGACGGGATTATAGGTAACTACCGAAACGTCGTGCGCAATATAATTGTTTTGTAACGGCGCCGTCGGTAGTTCAGGCTGTATAGCGTCGAATTGTGAGATGAGTAATGACTGATGAATTGGACTGGATGTGGTATGAAGCGGCTGTGGACGAGTTCCAAATACTGCTCAGTAATTCGCCCGGTGTGACGGAGGAAAACCGAGAAAGCTCAGTGACGATAGCCGATTTCCGGGCCTGTTTTAATGCGGAAAGTTCCTGCACTCGGCAGCCTGTTGATCGCCACGCCTGGTGTTCACCTCAGGCACACAGGAGTTGCTCGTGCAAAGATATTCAGAGACAAAGACTAGCGGCAGAGGGAGGCAGTAGATGGAGTGGGGTAGCAATTGAATGGGAACTGGGCGGTCCGCAGCGTCTGTCTAGACTCCTCGAAGGGAAGAAAAATTCCCCATGCCGGGAATCGAACCACCATGCCTTGGTCGTTCACCCCATTACCTAGTCACCAAACCGACCGAGCTGCCCTGGTCGCCGCTGTGATCTCTTAGACGGTAATCTGATATTCCCGTACGTCTGATTACTTTGTTGTGCCCAGAATTGACGGCGCATGCCCCTGTTTAGCTGTGAACACGTCGTCTCATCCTGTCAAATCCGGCGTTGTGAATGAACCAGTCACCTGCATGTCAGTACGGACGTGTCCGCTTTTATTCACGTCAGCCATGTGTCACGGTCTTGCGTGGGATGTACTACGGCTTTGCTTTGCAATTTGTGGGCCCCGTAACGAACGAAACAGGCGGGACGACAGTGCACTGACTTTTGTGACGTAACACCGCATATGACAGGCCTCGTAAATTGTACCCTTTCAGGATAAGCGAATGGAGACGGGTGACGGCTTAGGAACGTAGCATGCAAGAGACATACGAGAAAATGTATACGGTATATTAGTCGGAAAACTCTTAAGTAAGGCATAGGCATAGGTTTTTTGGATACTTTTTCTATCATTCTTAAACGAATAGGGCATGAGGTACGTTGGATTTTAGTCTCTCAGGATAGGGTCCACTGTTGGGCAGGCGGTAATACCCTGAAGACGGATGTAGAAATTTCCTTTGAAACGTAAGTTCCGATGTATCAGACTGCACGGCGTCATATACCAGGAGGGCTACTGTTAACATTCAGCGTTGGGTGAACCTCATGTATCACAACACAAATAAATCCTTGAACACAATTGGCGATGAATGCTTTAGTTGCCGGTTAGTAGCGACTTACGGATAAGATGGAGTTAGAAAACGCTGCGCTATAATTTTAACAGTGTCTGTCTCATTAACATACGGACCAAATTTTGTGTGGCCTCTCCAGATTTTAACAGCAGTGCCAGGGCACAGATGGGAGGCGGAGGTGTACTCCAACCCATTCGCATCTCGGCACTGGAAGGAAGTGGGTAATAACACCACGCCCCGGCATTTTTACCGCCGGGTGTGACGCGGTACCCATTGGTACAAGAGGCTGGGTGGGCTCCAGGGCCGGTCTGTACGGCACGGACTCGCTGTAACCAGGTTTCGATATCCGGACCGTCTAGCCCGTGGCGAGTTGCTGCACCCACTGAGCTATCCCGGCCGCCATGTGCTGGCTGTGCGGTTAAAAGAAGTTAAGGCCTTGGGATTATTTTTCACTTGTGTGTAGTTCGCACGAAATTTCACAGAATCCAGTCTGTGTTGGTCGAAGGTGCTGAGTGACGGGTTAGCAGCGCAACAGACTTGCACGTGATGTCACAAAAATACCGGAGAAATAAGTCAACGTGTTTGCGGGTTACATGATTCAGCTGGCGTGTTGTATTACGTTCTTTGCGACGCTTTTCACTTGTTTGAACATCTGTCTTCTGGAAGTATATTTAAAGCACATTTCGTCATATCTACATGTTTTCTCCGTTCGTTGCAGTTGTGTCATTGTAACTTACATACTTTATTTTGCAGGGGTATGGGTAACGTGGCGCTGAGAGCGGTAAGATGCGGAACTATTTGTAGGGGTTAGGCGTGGTTCCCAGATATGTTCGCATTCGCCGTCGCGGCGCGATTGGTTGGATGAGACAACTCGTTGTGACGTCATGTCTCGCCGACGGTTGTGTACGTTTGTGGGAAGAGACTGCCTCGTACAATCGATCCATGTGTGTTTGGCAGTGGCGTCTGGTGACGTCATTCAGCCATGCGACGAAAGGCGACTACCGATCGTTACTCTTCATCTTATGGGAGGCTGCAACAATTCATCTTCCCTCGAGCTGCATTTATTTTTTGAATAGCTGCAAGCTTGGTTGTTGTTTTGATATTAACGTGGTTGAAAGACGGTCATGCCCAGCTAGTTGCCAGTTCCTACACTTACAGGGGTTACATTGTGGCTCGGTCTTGATATTCAGTTACATCGTGATAAATAACATGCCCTTAGGCATTATCGTAAAGCGATTTGCTCCATCTTCGAGTTCTTTCGGATTTCAAAGGTTGACTCCGCTGTAGAATGCACTAGAATGTTGAACAGGTCAGTTGTCGTTACGCACGCCATGAATGCGAATTTTCTGCAGAAGCTAGAGATGTTTTCTGTACTGTAAAACGGCCGGAGCTTTAAGCTCCATATGCCTTCGTGGCGTACACAGGCACAACTTTACTATTCTCTTCAATGCAGAAAACTTTCTGTTTGGTTATGTCTTGTTTAACAATGCTGTCAATTCTTGTCATTCTGTAGCATCATTGATGGATGAATGAATATGTAGCAGTGGTGGAGTGACACTGATAGGGGAAGACCGAAGTACTCGGATAAAAACTTGCCCCTGTACAGGTCAGTAATGTAGTACGTAACAGAAATATAGCAACGTGATATTTTGCCTGTTCATTTTCTGTGGCTGTGAAACTTGCCCTGTCAATGAGAGAGGAACATAGGCCGATGGTGGTTGTGTGTAATAGAGAAGGGGCAACGGTGATGGGCGGGGCATGTGGCAGGTACAGAGGGGAGGTACATACACACTTTTGGTAAGGAAACCTGAGACCCCATGGAAGACGTAAGCGTAGAAGGAAGGATAATATTGAAATGTATTTTCAGGAAACGGGATGGGGGCGTGGATTGGGTTGATATGGCTCAGGATAGGGACATATGGTGGGCTTATGTGATCACGGTGATGTATCTTCGGTTTCCGTAAAATGCGGGAAAATGTCTTGATTAGATTAGTAACTCCGTCTTAATTATCGGGATTTTGTACATACAACCAATTAACCGTCTTACGCAGCATTTATTTGTCAGAATCCAGTAACAGCTACAAGTTCCGGCTATGTTAAGCCCATTCTAGGTCTTTTTATGGCTTGACCGCCCCTATAGGGTCACGGCCTCATTATCGAGGCTTCACGATCACAGACGCACCACACTCGGTAGGACATCTCTGGGCGAGTGATCAGCTTGTTGCCGAGACCTGACAACACACAACACTCACAGTAGACATCCATGCCTCCGACGGGATACGAACCCACGATCCCAGCAAGCGAGCGGCCGCAGACCCATGCGTTAGACCTCGCGGCCACTGGTATCGGCCTGTATACAACAACTGTGTAAAACAATAATGCGCAACTGTTCACGTGATATTCTTCCAACCTGAGATATCTCATATAGAGATGACTTAACATTACCGAAACATGTAGATGATCGTGAATTTTTTAACAAGTGTTGTGTTAGGCGGTTAATCATCGGCGTGCGTGTGTGTGTATAAATGAAATTGTGCTTACTAATTTAATATCCATAGCTTTCTAGACATTGTATGAATGCTGAAATAGTACAAAGTTTGCGCAAGTTTAAATGCTGATTTGCTTTCCCATTCCTCGCTCTGTACGGGTCTGAAGTTATAACCTTGAATTGGGTCATTCAGCTTCCACAGTTTAGCAACTCTACTGACCACAAGATTATACGTCCGGTCGTCAGCTGGCGCCGCGCTCTGCCGCGTAATTTGTCAGTCAGCATTGGAGTTGCAACGTGAATATAGTCGTTAGTTAGTACATTATTTGGTATGCGTTCCAGAACACAGTTGAGCAAGTGGAGCTAGTTGCGCAGTGCGGACCTGCACAAATCCGTGCACGTCACAAAATATTATATCGGTCAACAGATGAAGGATTAAATGATCTTGTACCTTGGCGCGTATGGGACTTTTGAGTACTACGTGAATGTAAAACGTTCTTGTGCATGCCGTGAGGGCATATGCTTAAAACTTCGTAGAGTTGAACGGCTAGCTTTGCGCCCCGGCCACACTACCTTCCAAGGAAAACGTCCCTTCAACTGAACAGGAAGGCTGCTGAGCCACAAGAGCTGATACGAACGTTTCGAAATAGAATATACATTTTATCTTGTGCCGGGTTTCCTCGGCCATCCAGTCCGTAATCATGTGGACTGAGCTATCCTAGGTTCGGGGAGGAATGGCCGCAAAATTTGGCTGAGTTAGGGCGGAAGAGTTGAACGGGGTCAGTACGGGATAAATTGCGTAACAGTGGCTTCTACTGGGTGGAAACTCTAAAACTTTGATGAAAGCTCCCGTTTCCTTATTTTCCTCTTCAATGTAATCTTTTAAAGCATAGCAAAGGGGTGCACAAATCACTGTACAATCGCTCGTAACACGTGGGTCCTCGGTGCGGAACTTACTTCGTGGCACCCATCTGGCGGCTTCTGGATTTTTAGAAAATTCGTGCTACCCAGTCGTAGCGGTAACTTTTTCATGCCACCTTTTGCAGCTCTAAGGTACTTGTTCATTTTGCTTGCTCGATGTATTTGGTGCGATTCTCACAATATGTTATATTCGCGAGGTGTTAACCGATTGGTCCTTCTAATGAGCATGGAATGTGTTCTCTGTGAGGTAGGAACAAGTTTTATTCATGAATCACATTGACGCCATTCTCTGTTCTCTTAATATCCCTCTGTACTGTCCGTGCCATTCTAACGCCATGCCACGCCTTTCTTCGTACATCGCAGTCTCACACGCTCAGGCGTAGCCACGTGACATTCCTTGAATATCTATGGGTTTTCCTGTACCAGTCTGTTGGGCACTCTAAGGGGCGTCATTAAATGACTCGGCATTCCAGAACGGGCGAGAGGATGGAATAAGGCGTGCTGGTTCTGGTGTGAATGCGACACAGGTGCATGCCTTACGAATCCGTAATTATGACTGCTGATGCCACCAAGCTAGCTGCAGCAAGGGGACACACGTAGAAGGACGTTGGTTCCTTCACCTGCCCTTATCCTGTTGGTTGCCTTTGCGGACGTTGCCACTTCTACCACGCTTTCGTTTAGCTTCGTCGAGTAAAGAAGTAAGGTCGGTGCTGCTGTGTCCTTCACCGCGGCCAGGACATGAAGGGGAAACCAACTGCTATGTGACTTGATCACGTGGTTCGTGTTTTGAAATCTAGCCGCGCTCAGCCACCCAATTAGAACTTTCCCGTATCGTGTAATCAGCGTACCTTGACGTGACGTTCAAGGGACAAGCTGATGACGGAAACGCTGCGATATAAATATGCTGTCGAACTTGTAAGACGTTCTCCCCGTATAATGTACAGCTTTCCCTCACCGTCCGCAGGTATCAGCTTGTGTCCGTTTTCCCCCATGTATCCCGTGAGGCTAATGTTAACATTGATCTTTAGGTAGTGGGATGTGGGGGCATGGACTGGATCGATTGGGCTCAGGATGGTGACAGTGTTGGGCGCTTGTGAATGTGGTAGTAAACCTTCGGGTTCCATAAAATGGGGGGGAATTTCTTCAGTAACTGAGGACCGGTTAGCCTGTCCAGAAGGACTGTACTCCAGGGTGTAAGGAAGTAAGTATCCCGAGGTTTCTAAGGTATGTATCACACGCAAGGAGTGATCGCACCAGCAGACACGTATTTTTCAGCGGGTTGGACTACAGTGATATTCAAAACTAATTTTTATAGCTCCTAGGTCCTATTGCCTTGTGTCATTACGTGACAGTTCCTGCAGGTTATAGGAAGCCGGGGGGGGGGAGGTTCATTAGATGCAGGGCTACAGGCTAGAAGACCGAGGCAAGAGATTTGTATTTTTCTTTGAAGCGTAGAGAGAAACTCTGGGGCCCGCGAAGCCTAGCACTCATTGGCTACTGTCGGTGGGCGGAGAGGGGGGCGCTTTTTCGTCGGGTGTAGAGAGGACAGAGCGTTAAGCTGATCTCCCTATCGGACCGAGGTTAAAACTTGGAGCCATTATTTGCTGCTTCTGTATGCTTGTGTGGCATGGTACAAAAACTATGGACTTCATACCTTTGTACATGTGTCAAAATTTATTTTATACATGTAACACATTTGGTGTTTTAGTGAATGAAAAGGCGACTTAGTTTGCTCAAAGTCGCCAGTGACGGGGGTTTCCCGAATCTCGAGCGTCTCCTGAAGACCTCGCCAGCCGCGGTGTTGTTCAGGAAAGTGACCCCTGCTGTTGAAAGAACCACGCGTGTGTATGTATGTATATATGTATGTATGTTTATGGCGCGACAGCCCACAGTGGTCCACGGCCTTCTCATTCACGAGGTTTCTAGATCACACACGACGACGCACGACAGTCGGTAGGACTCCTCTGGACGAGTGATCAACTCGTCGAAGAGACCTCTACCGGCGTCACGCAACACTCACAACATACAAACATTCATGCCCCCGGTGGGATTCGAACCCACAATCTCAGGAGGCGAGCGGCCGCAGACCTACGCCTTAGACCGCGCGGCCACTGGGACCGGCACCACGTTTATGTAC
>Ga0123353_10005175_pt1 | contig 17041 bp, 3 predicted proteins | sample TergutLab28metaG_3_FD_92763 | JGI IMG/M metagenome (GOLD analysis project Ga0123353, IMG submission 92763) | Labiotermes labralis P3 segment gut microbial communities from Petit-Saut dam, French Guiana - Lab288 P3 | ecosystem: Host-associated > Arthropoda: Insects > Digestive system > Gut ...
ATGCAAAGATTGATGATTGTTCCGGAGTAGAGCTCTATGCGAGATATTACTGGGTGCATCAAGAGGGTAAAGATGTAATGGTATTGGGAGATCGGGTATCTTTAAGTGATGCAGACTCTCACAGGATAAAAACAGGAGCCAAGTATTATTATAAAGCTACGAATATGGTTACCCCGTATATTGGAGCTGGATTTGAATATGAGTTTGACGGAAGATTAAATGGAACTGTTAACGGTATCGATATTACTCCTGCGAGTTTAAGAGGCGGTTCCGGGTTTGGCGAAGTTGGCCTGCGGATGATCCCGATTAGTGATAAGACTCAAAACTTACTGATTGATATGAATGTTACCGGTCATGTCGGCGAACGAACTGGCGTGATGGGTACTGTAAAAATAAAATATAAGTTCTAAAGTTTTTATTAGGTAATAAAAACCCCCTGAATTCAAGCTTGAATCCAGGGGGTTTTTTATTGGTTTAGAACTTAAACCGAATGCCGATGTCTCCGGCAAATCCGTAATTATGACTTATGTTACTTAAGCCTGCTTTCGTTCCTAGCTCACCATATAAAGAAACACGGTCGTTATTAAAGTTATGCGTTGCGCCGATTCCTACCCCTGCCCAAACTTCATTGGGTTTTGCATGGAATTGCGTTGTATCGATAAGAATTTTAGATCCGTTTAAAAATTCGTAATAGAGATTTAGAATTGCATATACATGCGTGCGACTATTTGCCGAACCGTTTGTGGCTTTACAAACAAAATCTCTATTTATCGAAACACCCAAACGTCCTAGTAGGCTTCTGGCTTTTTCCAAAGAAACATTTAAATTTTGCGTATCGACAAATTCGTCAAATTTTATTTGGGAATATACCAATTGTGCTTGCGGTGTAATCGTCCATGTGGAAGGAAGAACAACTTCTTTTCCGACTTCTAGTCCCATTGCAAAGGCCATTCCTTTATTATCGCTCACTTGTTCAGAATCAAACAACAGCTCCGATAAAATTTTACCTTTGGTCCAAGTTACTTTTCCGTGCGCATCTGCATAAAATCCATTTTGCGCATACCAAGTTAATGTTGCGCCGAGACCTATGCCTGTCGTATCGATTTTGCCTAAAGAATTATATCCTTTCACTTTGGCATACGCGCCGCCGACATGAGCGGTACATCCGGCAATTAAAGAAGATCCGTCATTAAAAGTTCCGAGCGGCACTTCCACGCCCAATTCGACTTGCCATAAATTTAAATTATAGTAGGTTTCGTCATTGGATTCTAATTTTGGCTGATACGTACCGGTAGATCCGTTTGTACGAATCCACAAGCCGACGTCAGATCCTTCAATTGTTTGTTTGGTCGCTGATTCAGCCCAACTTCTGTTTCCAACGCGTTGTTGTAACGTACCTAGGTCGTTATACGTTGCTAAAATATACGGATATAATTCGTATAACGGAACTGCCGGGTTTATTAAAAAATTTCTCAAGTACCAATTATTTCCGACACCCGAACTATCGCCTTTCAATAAGCCGTAAACATTTAGCCCGAGACAAATACCTTGTTCTCCGTTTGGTAGCCACATGTTTCCGTCCGTCAATCTAAATGCGCTAGTATCGCTTATTCCGGTTACGCCTACCACTAAAATACCATTTACAGTCGCCGCACCCAATCCATCTTTATTTCGAACGGACAGATACGTTGTTCCCAACGCATCGCCGGTGATGTTTAGTTTGTCCGTTAAAGACGCATCGTCTCCCAACACCGTATCAATTTTTAATATGCCGCCTAGCCCCGTATAAGCACCTTGGAACGATAGGGTTTTCCCGACCGCAGTCACATCGCTTTGTAGCAGAAGTTCTCCTGCATTTTGAATGATCGGAGAAATAATCGTGTAGTTTCTGTCGTTGGCAATAATCGTACTTGAATTATCTAAAGACAAAAAAGACATTGTAGAAGTTGAGTGTGCGGCATTGGCTTGAAGATTCCAAGTTGCAAAATCACTGAGCGCTACCGTTAGTGTTGTATTTCCGGTTTTGGTAATTCCGCCGATCATCATTGTGCCTTGAACGTCAAATAAAAAATCACTTTCTTTATTTCGATTTGGCGTCTGTGTCGGAATCGGAGAACCGGATAGGGTAACGCCGGCGTAGTTCGTATCCGTCAGCACTCTATCAGTCATTGAAAGTAGCCAGCCGTTTGAGGCCGCTGTCGATGTTCCGCCAATCAGTGTAAGACTTGAATTTGTAACCGCACCACCGACCTCAAATAAATGTGCCGTCGTACTGGTCGTGCGAATGGTTGCATCTTTTAAGCTTACAGTTGCGATTGTATCCGGATCAGACGCCGTAGCAGAGCCACCAAATACAATGGCGCGATCGTTGGTAACGATGTTTGTTGAACTTGTTTCGTAATCTGCTTTAAAAGAAGAATTGACTCCTTCAATCCAAATTGCCGGAGCTCTATAGGGCATCACAATCATAACGGTACTGTTGTTCTGATTAATTTCCAAATGACCGGTAGATGTTACCGTTCCCGATCCAACCGCGCCGCCTGCTCTGGATTTTCCAACTTGTATCGCAGGGGAAAGATAACTTCTATTGCCGGTGGATGGGCCTATTGCAATAGTCGTATTATGTAAGTTAATTGTTCCGCCGTCGGAAGCATATGCGCCTCGACTTCCCAAACCGTTTGTCGTAATGCTTAACGTATCGCTTACATTAATTACGCCGGTTGTGCCTGTCGCCCGTAATGCGGAATTACTGGCGTTACCGGTGGAAAATGCTGCGCCGGCATCGGCAATACTAACTGTACCGCCGACGATATTAATTTCGCCATACTCCGCCAATATTCCGTACGAATAGGTGCTTGTGGGTTGAATTAAAATATCCACAAGCCCTGCATTAATCGTACCGCCGCTTCCAGTGCGCATGCCGTCCGAGTTGCTGTATCGACCTGTTCTGATTCTGACGTCTTGCAAATTAATTTGAGCATTCGTATGCGCATAAATACCGGGAATATGGCTTCCGCCCAGAATTCCGGCACCTGCTGAAATATCCGTAAATCCGCTTACAGTAATTTCGGCTCCGTCTCCGGCTTCAAGCCCTGACGAAAAATCATTCCAGCCAGTACCGCCCAACGTTGACACCGTTAAATCGCCGTCGATAGTAATACTGGAATTTGTGCCGGTGGCTAAAATGCCTTTAGAATTAGGACCCATCGTAGAGATACTTACCGTATCAAATGTAATGCTGCCGCCGGAAGCCACGTACACGCCGTGAGCGCCTGATGTGGTCATCGTCGTCGTTATTATGCTGGTTACGCCCCGTGCATTAATGCTTCCGCCGGTCAGCGCGCTAATCACACCGGTATTTGACGTTTGACTCATAAGAAGAAAGCTTGTCAAACTTGTCGTATGGCTATCGCCATCCGTAACGAGCAACCTCTGTGATCCGGGCGTTGTTAGTTCCGTAATTGCCGCTTGGATTTGAAACGGACTTATGAAAAGAAATAAAAGAACAAAGAAAATAAATCGAGACTTCATTTTTCTACATAGAAATTTCATAAAAAGTTCCTTTCTGTATGTCCTTATTTATGAGAAAAAATATTTTAAAATTAACATTTAGCACATGTTAAACTATGCTTTAAAAAAATGAAATTAAAAAAATAAAACACACGTTTGGAATTTTCATTTTTTCGATAAAACGCATCAATGATTTTTTGAAAACAGCGACAAAACGAACCTGTCAAAATTGAAACAAATTTGGACTTAAAATAGGTATTTATTTTTACGTAAAAAACGACAATTTTCAGTCGATAAAGAGAGATATTAAAGAGAGATATTTCTGAAAGACGGGGTTTTGCCGGCGGTTTAATAATTTTTACATTAAATTCATATGGTTATGTGTTTTTTAAAAAAAAATGACACAAAACTCATAAATTTTCATCAAATGAAACATTTTTCTTGACCATTGTTGTAGATTATGTTGATACTCCTTCTAATAATTGTGAGGATTTAATGGATTTTTGATGAAAGATTGTTTCTTTAAAACATATGCACTTTTCTGTTAAAAAAAAGAGGAAAATATGAAAAATTGCCAGGCGCATAAATTAATCATTTTGATCGCTGTTTTGTTCGCGCTAACGATACCTTCACTAAGTTGGGCAGACGAAGACATTTTTGAAGATACAATCATTGTGACTCCATGGACTACAGGTCCGACTGCAGTGTGGTCCGATGGGATTGTAACAAACAATAGCACATTGAATCTGTCGGGTCTGGGTACAGTGATAACAAGCCCTACTAGGTTTTACTCAAGCGCAAGCAACGGAACACTAAACATTCAAAGCGGCACTACGTTTCAAATTAATGTGGCAGGCGCCCAAACGTATTCCGCAGGCACGTTTAATGTTAATAGCGGCGGTCAGTTTTCTTTAGGTGCAGGCTCTATTACCGGCGGCGCTACGCTGAATGTCGATAGCGGCGGAACGTTTATCCTAACGGGTGCAGGAGTTGTGGGCGCCGGCACGCTAGGAACATGGGGCGGTGCGATTCAAAATACGGGCACCAACAGCGTATTTAATTATAGCGGTTCTCATAGCACCACCACCGATGCCTCTTATCTTCAAGATACTGCAGGCAGCAAATTAAATTTCTCGGGTAGCGGAAGTCTTGTTCTAAATAGCGGAAGTAGCATTACCAACGGTTCTGTAGATTTATCAGATACCGCAACTCTTAACTTTAGTAACGCTACAAACAATACAGCAAGCATTACAGCCGGCGCTGGTACGACACTAGAGACAACGGGTACGGCGAATTTAACGTTAACAGGTGGCTCCGACATTGATATGGGTGCCAATGTGGCGATTGGTTCCGGCACGACCTGGACGGTACAAGCGGGCGCTACGTTAAATATGGGGAGTATATCTAGTGGCGATATTTGGAGCGGTAATTTAGCAAATACCGGCGGAGAAATCTTCCTACGGGATCGAACTGAAACCGTCGGAACCGGACAAAACTATACTCAAACAGCGGGCACATTAAGTTTAGACAATTCTCATTTCACCCTTATGTCGGGTAGTAGTATCACCGGCGGAACTGTGGATTTAGCTCCTATCGGTTACACACCCTCAACCCTTATTATAAGTAATAACGTTGCAAATACAGCGGCAGTACGCGCAATTACTGGCTCAGTGTTGGAATTGACGGGCACTTCTGTATTAAACTTAAGTGCTAACACAAGCATTACGGCGGCGGCGGTTGTAATAATTAATGAAGGCACGAGATTAAATGTCAATGGCGGCACTGTACACATTGATAGTGTTAATGATGTTTGGGACGGTCACTTAAGCAAATCAGGTACTGGAACTTTATGGCTAGAGGGTATAACAAAAACCACTACGACCAACAATACCTATAATCAAGCAAGTGGTACATTAAATTTAGCCAATTCTCATTTAACCCTTATGTCGGGTAGCAGTATCACCGGCGGAACCGTGCAATTCAATCCTCTCGGTTACGAAACCACACCCTCAACCCTTATTATAAGCAATAACGCTGCAAATACAGCAGCAGTACTTGCAAGTACTGGTGCTGTATTGGAATTGACGGGCACTTCTATATTAACCGTAAATGGCACCACAAATATTACGGAGGCGGCGGTTGTAAAAATTAATACCGGCACGACATTAAATGTCAATGGCGGCACTGTACACATCGATGATGCCAATGATGTTTGGGCCGGTCGCATAAGCACAGCCGGTGGAATTTTGTGGCTACATGATATAACGAAAACGACCACTGCCGATAACACCTATAATCAAACAAGTGGCACATTAAATTTAGCCTATTCTCATTTAACCCTTACGTCGGGTAGCGAAATCCGTGGCGGAAGCGTGAATTTAAGTCCTACCGACCATGCAAGCCCAGGCGTAACTTCGTCGCTTATTGTAAATAACAATAGTACTTTAAATTCAGCGGGAATAACCGCACTGCATAGCGGCGCGCTATTGGAAGTTATGAGCGGTTCTCGGTTAAATTTACTTTCTGGAACAAATATTCAAGAAGCGGCTCAGGTAAAAATTTATGAAGGTGCAACTGTAAATAATGGCGGCGGCGTTCTACACATTGATGCTGCCAATGATGTTTGGCTCGGTCATTTATCAATGAACAGTACGATGGGAAGCACAACACTACATGATATAACGAAAACGACCACACTTACAAACACCTATAATCAAACCCTTGGCACATTAAATTTAGCCTATTCTCATTTAACCCTTACGTCGGGTAGCGTTATAAGCGGCGGAAACGTGAATTTAAGTCCTACCGGCCATACAACCCCAGGCGTAACTTCGTCACTTACTTTAAACAATAACACTACAAACACAATGGGAGTGATCGCAACGCATGACGGTGCGCTATTGGATGTCAAGAGCGGTTCTAATTTAGTTTTAACTGCCACAACAAATATTCTAGAGGCGGCTCAGGTAAAAATTAATTCTGGCACGAACGTGACATTAGAAGGTGGCATCATGCACTTAAATTATAACGGCGCCGCCAGTACGCAAGATATCTGGGACGGAAATTTATATCTTACCGGCGGAACGTTATATTTCCATGACATCGATAAATCTACCGCTACCGGAAATATCTACGAGCAAACCGGCGGAACTTTGTATTTACAAGATGGTTCTGACCTAACCATTAACAGTAGCGCCGGACGTATCTATGGAACGGCAGCATGGGTACTTATTGAGGATACCAGCCAACTTCATTTGAATAATGGCGTTGACAACCGGGCGGCAATTATCGCCTATGGCGGGACAGAAGTAACGACAACGAATAATTCAAACTTAATTTTAAATTCCGGATCTAATATTTTTCGGGGCTCTTATTCAAACATTGCCAGCGGTTCAACATGGACGACGTTGTCGGGTGCCACACTAAATTTAGATGGCGTTACGGATGATTGGGACGGCGATTTGGTTAACAATGGCGGCACTATCGTTATGTATGATGTAAACAAAGGTACTGCTAGCGGAAATGCCTTTACGCAAACAGATGGTACTCTTGCTTTAAGAGAAGGTTCTGAACTTACCATTAATGTGTCCGGCGGAGCCATTACCGGTGGTTGGGTGGATTTACAAGACGACTCTTATCTGACGCTTCAAAATAATCTGGCGACGAACGCAGCTCGAGTAACCACCACGGCGGGTTCTCATTTAATAATTGGAGATGGATCGCTTGCCACCACGTTAACATTAAATGATCTGACATACATTAGTGCAGGCACCATTGTAGATCTTAAGACGAATTCTACATTAAACGTTACCGGTGCGTCCACCCTTGTACATTTACAGCATGACTCAAATGTGAACTGGGATGGATCCATTCATTTGACTGGTGGCACGCTGCTTTTAGATGACATTAATAAAGTTACCACCGCTACAAGCACATTCAATCAAACGGGTGGCGTCTTAGGATTGATTAATGATACTGAACTGACCTTAATTGCCGGAAGCGACATTACCGGCGGTGAGGTAGGTATTGATAGTACCAGTATTTTAAATTTAGACGGCGGTTCTTTAATGGCGGCTGCCACCGTAGAATTTTATGGTACGATTAATGTAAATACCGATGGGCTACTTCAACTGGATACAGGAGATATCTGGAGGGGAACTCTTAATTTAAATAGCGGCGGTACTTTAGATTTATATGCCGGCTATACTAGGGTTATCCCTGGTTCTGTCTTTACGATGGATCCCGGTGGCAAATTGAATTTAATAAGCACCACCTTTAATTTATATACCGGAGATATGATTCGTATGGGGTCTGCCGTTAACATTTCAGGCACTAGCACTTTAGGAGTTCTTGGCGGCGAATTAAATCTAGATGGAAGCGTGGCAGGGTATGATTGGTCTGGCAATATTTATATGGGCGAAGACCCGTACGTTATCGGCAGTTTCGGTACGACGAAGTTGGAAAACATAACGAAAACCACTACCGCGACCTCTGTATATCAACAAGCCGGCGGCGATTTAACGCTCAGTAACAGTAAGTTGATATTAGGCAGTGATGATAGCGGGATTGTCGGCGGCAGTGTGCTTCTGACCAATAATAGCATACTGACTATACAAAACACTGTTGTTCAAAATACCGATGTAAAAGTAACTGCGAACAATACCGTCAATGTAAATTCGGGTGGTACTTTAGGTGTTGGCGGGCTCGTTACATTGGAAGCAGATTCCAATCTCAATGTTAATGGTGGAAATGCCTATCTGACCTCTGCAATTTGGGACGGCGCCATCAGCATGGGCGAAGGAAATACCGGCGGTATGTTAGTTCTCAGTAATGTAACGCAAGGCGCAACCTCTCAGCTAACCACACTAGGGGGTGAGTTGCATTTGACGCATGGCACCTTAATCTTGCGTGGAACTGATAATGTCGATGCAACGACCGATGTGTTTTTATATGAAACTACCATCACCGACATTCAAGGCGGTAAACTTACATTAAATACAGGAGATTACTGGGAAGGCCTCATTCAACTAAACGGCGGCACGTTAGATCTCGATGCAGGATTTAACAGACCCTCTACCGCCGGATTGACTGCAACTACCGGAAATCTAAACCTGTTGGCGAATAGTGTTCTTAACCTATATACCGGCGATTTGGTTGCGTATGCGGTTAACTTAAATATCGGCGCAGGCGCTTGGCTGTCTGTCTTTGGCGGCGAATTAAATATGGATAGTACGGATGTCTGGGATGGCACTATATCTGTAACCCTTCCTTCCGGCGTCAGTACTAGTACAGTAAATTTTAATAATGTAACGAAAACAACTACTGCGACTTCTCAATTTAAACAAGATGCCGGTAATACAACGATGAATGCCAGTACGCTGACATTTACTGATAGCGGCAGCTTTTTTAACGGCGGGGAACTCACTTTAAATTCTGACAGTACGCTAAATCTAAGTGGCGGCGCTGGTGTTGGAAACACCAACACAACGATTAACGGCAGTACGATTAATGTAAATACAGACGGTTATTTAGATGGACTCAATGGACTCATTACGATCGCATCAGATGCTACTGTTAATGTGAACGGCGGGACTACCTACTTAATCAATGATATCTGGGACGGTGCTGTTACCATGACTTCCGGATATCTGAATTTACAAAATGTAACGCAAGGCGCAACCTCTAGTCTGAATGCCACCGGCGGATGGCTGGATTTAGAAAGTGGCAGCTTATACATTCGTACAGGCGATATTGTTGCTTCTGCTGCTCAAGTACAGTTAAGAGAGGGCACCAACACATACATTCAAGGCGGTAATCTTACGTTAGATAATGTTGGCGGTCCTTCGGATTACTGGGGCGGAAGTATCGATATGACCAGCGGTGTCTTAACGTTTAATGCGCCGACCCCAATCCAGGATACGAACAGCAGATTAACAGCTTCGGGCGGCGACTTGAATGTTGCCGGCGGTAGTTTGTTTTTAATAAACGATTCTTACGTTATGGACCTGGTAAAAGTAGATATTAGTTCCGGCGCAGAGATTGTCGTATCGGATACGAGCCAATTGTTTTTAGATACGGATGATACATGGGACGGCTCAATTTATAACCAAGGCACCACGAATTCTACCGGCCATGTAACGCTCACCGGTCTTACCAAAGACACTACGGCAACAAGCCTATATAGACAGATATCTGGTCAATTGAATTTAAAGAGTGGCGCAACGTTGCGTTTGTTAACACCGCAGAGCTTTATTGATGGTGGCAATGTGGATATTAACAATTCTAGTTTGGTTTTACATAACGACATTCAAAACTCTGCAATGGTTACATCTACTGCCACAAGTTCTAATGGGTCTTTGTTGGAAATTGGTGATGGAGCGGACGATACAGTCTTATTTTTATTAGCGAATTCAAATATTGATAAAAATACACAGTTAGTTGTCGCTAAGGGGGCTATTTTAGGTATTATCGGTGACAACAGTGTCGTGAATTTTAATGATAATGATATATGGGCGGGCAGCGTTTTTTTAACCGCGGCTACCGCTACGATGAACTATACGGATGATATACAAACAACCGATGCTTATTTGTATGCCGACGCTGGCACCTTAAATGTAGGCGATAGCGCAAACACATCGACTCATTTAAAACTCTATGGCGCATCAGCCATTTACCAAGACACTACATTAAATATTTATCAAAATGCGAAAATTTCTGTTCTCGGTAGTACCGCGCAACTTTTCATCAATGCCGGCGATACCTGGAATGGGGATGTGTTCATGGAAAATGGATTCACTTTCATTGATGACTTCACCAAAGTAACCTCTGCTACGTCGACCTATAATCAAACAGGCGGTAACTTGATATTAGGAAACTCCACAATTCCTGCCAGTTTAACATTAAATGCCGACAGTATAATTAGTGGCGGGTATGTGCAAGTAGGTGCTTCTGGTTCTGTTGGTTCTTCCTTAACCGTTCAAAATGGTACGGCAAACCAAGCAGAAACAGTCGTTACAGACGGAAACTCTTTCACGGTAACCGGTGCGACACCGACAACCTATACGCTAACGGGTGATTCGTGGATAGACCAAGGGGCTACGGTTACTTTGGGGACGAGTTCGGTTTTAAACATTACGGATGACTCAATTGTTTCCATAAATACAGGGGATACGTGGAACGGCATTGTTAATCAAACCTCAGCAACTAGCTTTTTAGTTTACGATGGCGATGGTAGCACTATTCAGTCTACGGATGCTCGCTTATATGCCGATAGAGGTGCGTTGGTGGTTGGTTCGGCAGGCGAATCCAACACGAATCTCTTTTTATATGGTGATTCTTATGTAGCGTACGATGTAGATGTTACACTACAAACAGATGCTATGATTACGGTTACAGATATGGCCGTATTGAATTTAAACAATACCACGAGCGCGCTTACGGATGCGCTATTGGCCGGATCAATGGTTAGAATTCAAGAAAACGGAATCTTGAATCTGCTGGGCACGGTTCAACAGGCCAATGCGTATATCTATGGCGATAGCGGCACGATGAATATAGGAGACGGAACGACCGAAACCAACTTACTATTAGATGGTGTTGGTACGTTAGGAGACAAGGCGTCTTATATCGCAAAAGATGTAACGTTGAACTTAAAAGAAAAAGCAACGATTTGGGTGTCTGAAAGTGCTGAATTAAACTTTAATGATTACGATTTGACCGGCGGAGATGTTTGGGAAGGCGCTGTTGTTATGAGCGATAGTAACGCCGTGAATAAAGCGACTGTTAAGTTGACACAGTACTATCACGCAACCACTACGACGGCGAAGTATAATCAATTTGACGGATTCCTTTGGTTAGATCAGTCCACCTTGATTATAGATCCGGATAGCGGCATCTACGGCGGTAGTGTTCTGGTTGATGACGGATCAATCCTTCAAGTTCAAAACGGCGATGTAAACATGTCGGCTTTGGATGTGGTAAATACCGGAACCTTCTCGTTACTCTCTAGGTCTTTAACTCCGACAGACGGGTCGGCTTATATCATGACCGGCGGTACCGTTGCGATCGATTCGAGTGTTACGATTGATGAAAACAGCATGCTGATGTTAAAGGGAACCAGCTTGTCAGATCCGAAGGTAGGATTAAATGTAACTGATGACTGGAGCGGTGCGATTATTTTAAATGGCGGCGGCTTGGCGCTATATGGCGTTACTATTAATACGGCAACACCGTCCCCTTACTTTAGTATGATCGGGAATAATCCAAATTGGCTGGAATTGTTAGATGATGGTACTGGCGATGGCTCAATCATGACATTGGCGGATGCCAGTGTTATTGACTTCACCAATGGTACGATCGATATTGATGATTTCTCTACATTGAAGTTACTTTCCGGTTCGATGAAAGCAGATAAGATTCGTATGTCCGGTTTAATCGATATGATTAGCGGTGCTTTTGAAACGCATTACATAAATGAATATTATATTGCCAACAGCGCAACAACGCTGGATATGTTTGACAACGCAATTGAGTTCGGTGGCGTAGCGAATCATACAATCGATATTGTTTTCCGTAGCGATGCCATAACAGAAAAAAACAGCGATCTTTTTGTTATTAATAATTTAAGTACCTTGGGCGATCCTGGTACGTTCCACGTGTCTGATTGGGAAGTCGTGGGGGATGTCTTTGGTTCTGAAGCTCCGATTGATAAGGTAATTACTTTAAAAGTCGTAGATGCAACAACGATAGATTCAGGAATTACGTTTACGTCAACGGATAAAGAAATTGATACAGCGTTAGGAACCTATACAATGGTTCCGAACGAGACTCCGGGATTTTACGATATGGTGCTTGTTGCGTATAGCCCGAAAGCGTTCCGCGGTCCATTATCGTTAATGGGAATGTATTTAAGCCAATTAACGGTAAATGATTTGTTATTTCAACATGCACATGACAATCGTTTCATAGGCAAACAAATTGCGCCGAAAGAATGCGGTCTATTGGGCAACACCCGCGGTGTGGATTTATGGATTCGTCCGTACGGTGGTTTTGAAAAAGTAAAAACAAATCAAGACTTCGATTTTGATAATACTTACTATGGCGCCATGATTGGAGCAGACTTCTATACGGATCTTGAGCATGGATGGGGCTTTATGGGAACGCCGTATCTTGGATACATCGCAGCTTCTCAAAAATATCAAGATATGACAGCGACCGAAAACGGATTGCGTGCTGGTGTGATGGGAACGTTCTACGCAGGTCCCTTCAGAACTTCTTTAGATCTGTATGGCGGATTCTATCAAACCAGTATCAGTCTCAACACAGGAACAGACAAGCTGCCTACGAATACATTTGCGGGCGCAGCTGTGAAAGTTGGGTATGATGTTTACGTTGACGGCGGATGGTCAATTACACCGACCGTAATGGCAAGCTATACTTGGTTTAACAAACAAGAATGGGAAACCACTTACGGTAGCATGACCATGTCCTTTGAAGATTCTTTTAGTGGTTTTGTCGTAGCTCCCGGTATAACGATTAGCTATTTGTCAGATTCTTTTGGCGTGGATATTACAGCACAATACTTCTTAGCTTCCGGAGCCATTAAGGCTAAAGGCGGCAATGTCTCCTTGCCGGATTTGGAATTAAAGAGCAATTCGTTCTTTGAAGTAGGTGCAAATGTAAGTATTCCATTAACAGAAACCTTAACCGGTTATATCCGCGCACTATATTACGGAATTGATCGTAGCGGTGTGTCCGGTCAAGTGGGCTTAAGCTGGAAGTTCTAGTTTAGGCTAGGTTAGGTTTATTATAAACAAAAGAGTCGCTTTTTGTGACTCTTTTGTTTTATATACGAAATGGATTAAGTGTGAAAACTCACTTTTTTGATATTAGAATTCGCTATCTCTTGGCTATTTCTGTTGTTTGTCTGGGTATAAACGCGTTTTTAAGATTGTTTTTACAAATTCAATTTCCAGCAGACCTTCCGTTTTTTACGAGCCAAACACTCTCCAATCTTCTTGCCGGCGTTATAAATGATTTGGGCGCACTTGTTTTTTTATTGGCGCCATCCATTTTCTTTTTATGTTTTGCAACGGATCGTTTTTTACATCGGAAACCAGGAAAATTCGTTTGTATCTTTTTATTATTTTGTTATTTTGCCCAGTTTGCGTTTGGAGCGGTTGCGGAATATTATTTCTGGGAAGAATTTCAAACTCGTTTTAACTTTATTGCGGTAGATTATTTAATTTATACGACGGAAGTTACTCAAAATATGATTGAGTCGTATCCATTGCCGTTGATTTTAACGATTGTAGCAATTACCGGAATTGTTTTAACGTTTTTAACATGGCGATTTTTCGTATCTCCTAGAAAAAAAACAAACGTCAACGCACCCACACGAATTCGAAAACGCCTTCTTTATTTGCTTGGCTATGTCGTGTTTGGCGCGTTGGTGTTTTTGTTTTTTAATCCGCTCATTGTATCAGACAACCGATATTGGAAAGAATATTCTAAAAACGGAACTTACGAACTGTTTTCTGCATATCTGCATAATCAATTGGATTATCGCTTGTTTTATCCAACGATGGAAAAAGAAAAAGCCTTTCAAGTTCTAAAAAAGGATTTGGGGATTAAAGAAAATTTGTATCCGAAAGAAGATAATTTAATTTATGACGTTCCTTCAAAAGGCGCATTTAAAACACCCAACGTGGTTTTGGTGATTTTAGAAAGCACAGGCATCGAATGGCTTGACGATACGTATATGCCGAACTTACGAAAACTTTCTGGTGAAGGGCTTTCGTTTACGAACATGCTGTCTACCGGCACTCGTACCGTACGAGGGCTTGAGGCGGTGATGTTAAGTGTGCCGCCGACGCCTGGAAGTTCTATTGTGCGTAGACCGGATAATAAAGAGTTATTTAGTTTGGCGACACTTTTTAAAAAACACAATTATACGCTTACTTTTGTTTATGGCGGGTACGGATATTTTGACAATATGAACGCCTTTTATGCCAATAATGGATATAAGGTATTGGATCGCTTAACCTATGACGCACAGAATAAAACGTTTGCCAATGCATGGGGGCAATGTGATGAAGATATGTATTCTCAAAGTCTTTCTGAAGCAGATCTTTCCTATGCGGCGAAAAAACCGTTTCATCAGGTACTGTTAAGTACATCCAACCATCGTCCGTTTACATATCCGGAAGGCAAGGTAAAATTACCGTCTGGCAGCGGCAGGGAAGGGGCGGTGATGTATTCGGATTATGCAATCGGAGCATATATCGAAAAGGCGAAACAAAAACCTTGGTTTGAAAATACCATTTTTATTTTTATTGGTGACCATCCGCACGGCATTGCCGGTAAAACGGATCTGCCGCCGGATGCGTACGGAATTGTATGTACGATGTACGGGCCTAAATTTTTTACGCCGCAAAAAGTAGAAACCTTATGTAGCCAAATTGATGTAGCGCCGACACTATTAGCAAAACTAGGCTGGGGGTATCGATCCCAATTTTTCGGAAAAGATATTTTATCTATGAAGCCGGAAGAAGGGCGTGCGTGGATTGCGACGTATCAGTTGTTGGGGTTTCGAGATAATACCGGTCTGGTGGTATTGGCACCCAATAGTAAACCGGAATTTTTTCTCTTTAAAACAACAAAATCGAATGATAAATGGCGTTCACAAATGTTAGAAAGAACTATTTCTTCGTACCAGTGTGCGTATGACTTATTTACACAAGGGCACATGAAGGAGTCATATGTGCTAAAGAATGAAAAGTAAAATTATAAAAAGAGGCTTTATTATGAATCGTTTAAAGATTTTTGTTTGTTCCTTATCTTTGTCAATTGGATTTGGTTTCTTGCCTATTACATCCGCACAGGCAGAAACTATTGTCTATGACGGTAGCGACACAAGTATATTACAAACTATTTATGGAACCCCCAACTCTTTAGGTCCGAGTGGTAGTATTTCCGGTAGGAGTACGAGTCTTTCCGGAAACACCGTTACCGTGAAAAGAGGCATTACTGCTACTACGGTGCCGGGGAATGTCTATGGAGCAATAAATACAACTAATAATGATCCTGTTATCGGCAATATGGTTACCATTACTGAGGGGAGTACAACGGGTTCTGTCTATGGCGGATACGCTTATAGATCCTCTGGTGCTACCACGGCCTCGGATAATAGCATAGTCATTACTGAGGGGAGTACTGTGGGTTCTGTTTACGGCGGGTATGCTTATGCCTCTGGTGCTGCCACGGCCTCGGATAATAGCATAGTCATTACTGAGGGCGACACTGCGGGTTCTGTTTACGGCGGATATGCTTATGCATCTGGTGCTGCCACTGCCTCGGATAATAGCATAGTCATTACTGAGGGCGACATTGCGGGGTTTGTCTACGGCGGATACGCTTATAGTTCCTCTGGTACTGCCACTGCCTCGGATAATAGCATAGTCATTACTGAGGGCGACACTGCGGGGCGGTCTGTTTACGGCGGCTATGCTTATACCGGTGCTACTACTGGTATTACCACGGCATCCAACAATACCGCAACTGTCACTAACAGTGCAGTGGGTACTGTTTACGGCGGGTATGCCTATATGAACTGGGGTACTATTGGCACGGCATCAAACAATACTGTAACTGTCAGCGAAAATAGCACTGCGGGGGTTGTCTACGGTGGATATGTCCGTCTTAATATCGGTACTATTGCCACGGCCTCGGAGAATAGAGTAGTCATTACTGACAGTGCAGTGAGTTCTGTTTACGGCGGGTATGCCTTTATCAACCTCAATTGGAGCACAAATCCTGATATTGCCACTGCCTCGGATAATAGCGCAATCATTACTGACAGTGAAGTGAATGGAAATGTTTACGGCGGGTATGCTGTTGGTGGAGCCTCCACTGGTCTTACCGAGGCTGCCACGGCATTAAATAATATCGTAACTATTACGAATAGTACTGTGAATGGGAGGGTCTCCGGCGGGTATGCCGACACCAGAACTGGTATTGCCACGGCAAGTGACAACCAGGTAACTATCACGAACAGTACGATAGCTATAAGTATTGAGCTCTACGGCGGCTATGCTTATAGTGCCTCCTCTGGTGCTTCTGCTGCTGCCACGGCATTAAATAATATCGTAACTATTGCGAATAGTACAGTGAGAAGTGTTTACGGCGGGTATGCCAATAGCAGGGCTGATATTGCCACGGCAAGTGACAACCAGGTAACTATCACGAACAGTACAATGAGTTCTGTTTACGGCGGATATGCTTATGGTACCACCTCCTCTGCTACTGCCACGGCAAATAACAATATAGTGTACATCACGAACAGTACGACAACTGGTGACATTTACGGTGGATATATTCAGGGCGGCTCTACTACGACTAACACGGCTACCAACAATTCAATCACTCTTGGCAGCGGATCCAATTTGTCCTCAGCTCGTCTGTACGGTAATAATCTTTCTTCTAACTGGCTAACTGCCGGGAACACCTTAAACGTAGACGGCTTTCATGGTTC
>Ga0123353_10005179_pt1 | contig 17036 bp, 11 predicted proteins | sample TergutLab28metaG_3_FD_92763 | JGI IMG/M metagenome (GOLD analysis project Ga0123353, IMG submission 92763) | Labiotermes labralis P3 segment gut microbial communities from Petit-Saut dam, French Guiana - Lab288 P3 | ecosystem: Host-associated > Arthropoda: Insects > Digestive system > Gut ...
AACCCTTTTCCAAATCTTTTTTTTTTTTTCCCTTTTTCGTAAAAAAAAAAAATCCCCCGCCCCTACCAATGATTTTATTTCCCCCCCCCCCTCTCCCAAGCTAACTTCCTGTACATTTACTAAATCTAATTTATACCTTGCTAATTCCCTGGCAACTGTTGTGTGGGAACCTGACCTACACAGGCTCCTTGAATTCCATATACCAAATCTTGTGTCCGTTTTCCATTGGTTAGATCGAACCAAAGGATCAGTCCCGGCCCGGGTCACGTGTATCCGTTTCGTAAGAAGGCCAGTTTTTTTTTAGGTGAGGAGTTGTTAGTGTGTCGCCCAAACCTCAAGCTGGAAGATCACTGCTTGTCAGCTGTCCGCGACTGCTTATTCAACATATTCGCTGCTACCCTACATGCTGGAGGCCGTTCCTCCATTTGCAACCTGAGGACGCGCCATGTCCTGGTGACAGGGACCTACTTATAATGGATCAACTACAGCGCATAGTTATTAGTTTGGAAGGCTTTTAGTAATATACAGAAATTAAGTTTAGTCTGTGCCTTGTGCAAATATATCATTATGTTCGTTGAATGCTTCCGAAGCGCGAGCAGAAATCAGTGACTTCTGTCAGACACACCCGTACTTCGATAAAGATTTATGGTTTCTTTCAGTTGAGACTGTCATTTTTATGCTACCAGCTGCGTCTGTAAGTTCGATGGTTATGCAAGTTGTGTCGTAGGTCATACTGCCGATTACCGAACATGAAATGTGACCTGCAATTGGGTCACGATTTTCAATAAGGAAACTGAAATTTAGTGAGTTGGTCGAGTTACGGTCGTGTTGTGATTGGCGATGAAAACGTAATTATATCCTGTACAACAAGGCACTAGGAAGGCGATATAACGCCGGAGAATTCATGTTTGTTTGTGTGAACTGTGTTTTATCTTTAAAAGCTGTTTCCTCTAGACTGCTGTATTAGCGTAGTCAGCAGAGTGACTAGGCTACAGGTTGGATGATCCGGGATTTGAATCCTGGCCGGAACAAGATATGTCTGTTCTTCAAAACATCCACAAGTGTTTTTGGGATCCAACCAGCCTCCTAGTGAATGGGTAACAACGTTCGTTCCCGGAGTTAAAGCAGCCGGAACGTAAAGGTGTGCACCTACTTCCTCCTAGTCCTAAGATTTAGAATAAGTGAAGATACAGTTTAGTTGCCCTGCATACCTTAATGACGTGGACAGGGATAAGAATACCTTTACCTTTCATCCTTTAAGCTACTTAAGTTGCTGTGTATAATAATGATAAAACATCGCTCTCACAATCAGTATTCTTGCGTTATGAATGGCCATAAAATATTTTGTCTTTAAGGGGAGATGATGGTCTTTATACCACCGAAACATGTAGCTCAAGTAATTTTCTTCCACCGCGTTATTAATACAGTATCTTTGTTGTTTTTGAGGAACGTTTTATCGACACTGACCTCGTACATTCTGTATGGTTGTCATCCTGCTTCATTCGTTACGATATGGCACGGTAACAAATGTATTGCAGTTGGACACAGCTGTTGTGGTTTAACACATATTCTTCGCATCCTGAAGACTACGACTTCAGTTTGGGGAAAGGAGAACTGCCTTCCCTATAGGGGTTTCCTGTCCTATATTCTGAACCACAATAGTGACTCTCAGTGCACACGATTGAACGAATATTCGGTTTTGTAAGGTCTATTAGACTGTGAGTGCTTGGTGAAAAGTGCTAAAGTCAGAATGATACAAACAACAAGTTAATTTCAGATATTTATTCTAATGAGACATCATTATTTCAGACTGACGGCCTAGGCACTGGCCGAGTAACGTCCGTTGTTTGAGGGTTGGACTTAATAATACCGCAGTTCCCTTTTGTTTTACTATGGCACAACAGCCCTAGGGGGCCAAGGCCTCCTCATTGTGGAGTATTCATGATTACACTCAGCAAACCACAGACGGTAGGACTCCGCTGGACGAGTGACCAGCCCCACGCAGAGACTTCTACCTGACCACAAACAACACTCACAAGAGACAGACATCCATACTCCGGCGGAATTCGAACCCACAATCCCAGTAAGCGAGCGGCTGCAGACCCACGCCTTGAACCGCGCGGCCACTGGGATCGGCGTAATACCTTAAAATGGGAAAATAAATGTGTAAATTATATGTATTACTGTTGTCACTGAGTCAGAATTCACAAAATGATACTTAACATTCGTAATTCTTAAGGTACGTTGAAGACAAAACATCGAATGAGATGGGGAAAAAAAATTCTATATGAATAGAAAGAGTCTTCATGTTTGCATCGTGCATCAGTGACAATTAAACATTATTATCCAACAAATGCACAAATATATAATTCGTAGATATGATTAAAATTATAAAATATTTAAAGGTGCTCCAACATTTTTCGGATCATAAAGGATCCATCATCAGGGAGCCTTACACATTTCTTGGCTAAAATTTCAAGAATGGTTCTATCGTGTCTGTTGGCATGGACGTAGTCGGTTTTATGGCAACATATTCTGCCCGTGGTGCGTGCACTGTAGTTCACTGTAGAGGAAGGCAGTGCCTTCCTCTACAGTGAACTACACACTCTGCCTCCGCCGCACTTCCCTGTGTTCACCTTCAGTCTTTACGCATTCTGTAGACAGGAATGATGGTAGTGTTAGCCACATGGTGAACTTCGCTCGCGACAAATGTTCTGGGCTATAGACCAGAGGGAGTTCTAGGTGAATGCAAGAACAGGCGTGCCGAAGTGATTTCTTGCCTTGGTCCCAGCGTAGTAGGTTACCGCGTAATATTTCAGATCCCAAGAGCCATATCTTTCCATCTGATTAATGCAGGGTGGAGCATGGTTTTGTGTAATATACATAATTGGACCCCCGTATAATGTAAGTAGTTTCGTTAGTTGTAGATGACTCTATTATACTGTAATCTTAGCATATTCATGCGGGTTCTGAGTGTGTTATGTTGCACGACCCTGTGTGATGTTCTTTACCGCAAATAACTTTCAATAGAATTAATGTACAGGTACTTGAGGATGTAATTGTTGAAATCAGTAAAAACTAAACGTGTAATACGGGCTAAAGAATTCGGGACGGATTGAGAGTAGATAGGTATCTCCTGACAAGAAACACACAAGAAGAAACACACACACACACACACACACACACACACACACACTAAACTGACTAATCAACCAGCTAGCCAATCAACAAAATGTGGGATTATTTCCATGAAACATAGTCCTTCCTAAGGATTTAACTGCCTCTTATACATAGTGAGGAAATATTCTGCATCCTGTAGAAATTGCAGTTTCATAACCACATTCATATGACCCCACAACCCATACCCCTCGTGAGGCTAATGAATCCAGTCCACACGTTTCTATCTTTTTTATTTATTATCCACTTTAATAATATCATTTCATTCATACCTATAACTTTAAAATTGTCTCTTGCATTCCGGAATTTGAATTGCAATTTGGTATGCAATTTTGTATCGCCTACTCATGGTAAGCCCATGTTTTCTTTCGTAAACTTATTTTGTCTCCCGTAATATGGAGACAGTCAAATATTGGCCAGGTTAGGGCAGGTAGTTTACCATTATAGACAAATTCTTTATCTTCACTGATTTCATAGGTAGCAGGATCAGCAGCGGTAGCGAATTCTTTGTAGGTTCGAATACATACTTAATTTTCGCCTCCGAATTTATTTATACTAATATTGAAGACATTTAACCTGTAACTATACAACGTGTTATAACTGAATTCAAAAGGAAGTTTGGACTATCCTTCCTCTGAGTTGGTATTCGTCGAACATTTTCGGGATAATGATTTTAATTTTTCATACATGTTTCAATTGTATTCGTTCTCATTCTGCCAGTTTATTGTAAACGTTAAGCTGTAAGAAGCTATTGAGTATGGGGTCCGATTCCTGGCATTAAGGAGAAATTTAACTTGTTTTGAGCTTTTCGCGGTAATGCTTGATGACATGGTGGTTGTCTTATGGGGTTTTATAGTATGCAGTGATTTAATGTTCCGACAATTAAGAGGAACGGCGGAACATTAATCACTACACGGTATAAAAACTCGCAAGATATCCATAATTTAAAGACACTTTATCAGTTGACCAAGAGTATGCATGGATGATAACTTCACGGCATTGAATCGATAGGAGACGGCTTAGCGATTGACTGTGTTATGGCTATCGTAGCCATTTGCAAGGAAATAGAGTTGTCTGTTATTTTCACCCGTGGCAACTCTGTTGGAAACTGTGCTGTTTGAAGGGTAAGAGACTTAACGAAATCGACTGTTTTAATTAAAAGCAGATAAGAATTTCTAAGGAAAGGGGAAGGTTAGATATGCATAAGGAAATGTGTTAAAGACTGAAGTATTGAAATCGAACGAGCGTTTTCAATATAAACACTCCGGTCTGTAATAGGAAGTTATGTGTGATGATTGTATAAAAAGGAACTCGTTATTTTCCTGAACTAGTCCCTTTTTCATAGCCCTGTTTTGGCTAGAAATTATATTGAGTATGCTTTGAAATAAGGTTTTGTGCGGTGAATTGGAAAGGACGTAACAGGAAGTGGTCGTGAACTTTTAGTAGACTAAAAACCTATTATTGTCGATCCCAATGGCCGCACGGACTACGGCGTGGGTGTGCGGCCGCTCGCTTGTTGGGATTGTGGGTCGAATCCCGCCGGGGCGTGGATGTCTGTCTCTTATGAGTGTTGTGTGTTGTTAGGTAGAGGACTCTGAGTCTTGCTGATCACTCGTCCAGAGGAGTCCTACCGAGTGTGGTGTGTCTAAGTGAGTGTGATCGTGAATCCTCGATAATGAGGAGGCCTTGGCCCATTATGGCTGTTGCGCAATGGTAAAAAAAAAAACTATTATTAAATCAGCAGTCGTTGTCAATGAACTCGCATTCTATTCAGCACAACACCCATTTCCGGGTCGCAGCGGTCACGATAAAAGGGGAAACCGTACGTTGGCTGAAAGAGGAGGACATGGCGAATCTCTGTTAATTCACAGAGTCCTTAGAATAACTGCCGCGGCCCCTCTGGATCGGCGGGTTGGGAATTTCGTTCAGTGAAAGAAGGATCGAGTTGTGTGCCCCTTGTCACCATGGCATGGCTCGTCTTGCAGCGCTGCTAGAAAAGGTGGTTTCCAGGCTTCGTGGAGGACGCAGCTGACGTACTGAGTAAGCGGTACACGCAACGTACAAGGGGTGCTTGTTTGGCTTGTGTGCGAGGCAGGGGATAAAGGAGTGCCACTGTATCATAGTACCTCGAACTAAGATAAATTTTTGGATTCGTCTTACTCGTGGTTAGGGTCGAGCGGTGGGCTATTTCACCCTTACTTACTTACTTACTTACTGCATGGTGCAGAGTCCTTCTTGAGAAGCTAACTGGTTTGCAACTAGTCAAGAAATTCCCCGCATTTCACGGAATCCGAAGGTTCATTACCGCACTCACAAGCGTCCGTCACCTCTCTCTATCCTGGGCCAGCCCAATCCAGTCCATATACCCACATCCCACCTCCTGGAGATCCGTCCTAATATTATCCATCCATCTACGCCTAGGTCTCCCCAGTGGTCTTTTTCCCTCTGGTTACCCCACCAAGACCCTATACACCCCCTCTACTCACCCATACGCGCCACATGACCAGCCCATCTCATTCTTCTCAATTTTATCACCCGCACAATATTGGGTGAGGAGTACAAATCATTTAGTTCTTTGTTATGCAGTCTCTTCAATTTCCCCGTTACCTCGTCCCTCCTAGGTCCAAATATTCTCCTCAACACCATTTTCTCAAACACTTTCAGCTTCCTTCCCTCCCGCAATGTCAACGACCAAGTTTCACACACATACAAAACAACAGGCAAAATTTCACCCTTGGTAGTGAAGACTTGACTTCCTTAGATTACGAAGATATTTGTCACCAACTGGGCAATTATCAGCACCACAAGAAGGGGTTTTCCATGGAGTTATGTTAAATTGATTAACGGTGTGTAAATGCATAGTTGGAATGGTATTCATAGGAAGGATTTTACTGTGGTTAATAAGTACCAAAGTTTGAAGGCATACGAGTATTCTCATCTCTGTCTTGAAGGTCGATCCCGAAGGTGGAAGCACTACACACTATAGCGAATCACGTAACAGGAGATGGCAGTCTTAATAAGCTACCCATCACTTTGAAAAACTCATGTCTTATCTTATTATACTGAGGCCAGGGGACAGCAGTCCCTTCTAGTTGTTACGCTTTCCCCTCCATCTTACTTCCCGCTGATGTACCCCTCCAATCTTACGGTCACTCACTGCACACAATGTTGATAGCGATCTTGATATAAATTTCAGTAGTGTCACGCCCCTTGGACTTGATATATTAGGGCTAAGAAGGCCGGAAAAGATTACATCTGTAAGGCAGAGAACGATCGGCCACGACTGCCACCATCCCCACCATTCATGTACTTCTTTCCGTGACCTTGGTTTAGTGGAGATAGCAAATTTTAATTGAAGTCAATTCTAGACTGACATAAAAGTGTTTTGGGCAAAACTTTGTGTACAGTTTGCTTGCAGTAGGTTATGATACAGTTGTTACTGAGGTAAGAAAGCGTAGATTTGACTGTGCCCGTTCCTGTACGTGACAAGTGTACGGGAACTTCACGACGCAGTTTTTGGCTTCTTTATTTCGTCAATAAAAAGGTTTCTAATACTCTATGAGACGTTTTTTTTTAACAGGCTGCATTGTTTGTTATTTATGTATTCACGACTTGGCTTAAGTGTTAAACACTGCAACGTTTAAACACTTCTATCACACGACAGCACAACGTGTGCTTGTGTTGAGTTTCTCAAGACTTGTTCAGTTCTTGTTAACCTGGGTCAATAAAAAGAGAGTGGGCCTGTAGTAATAAACTATGGCACGTACTAAAGTACTGTTCTTTTTGAAAACATCAGTGTTAATGATGTTTTTTAAATACCATTTGCAGCTTCTGTATATTTAAGACGTTTTTAGCAGGCGTAAGCAATGACGACTGAGATTTTAAGCAACATTAAACTAATACAGAACGGATTATAGTAATTGTATTGATGCCGAAATTTGCCATTGGGGCAACATTGTCTCTGGAATATACAGTAGGCTTACTTTTATATCTAAACAAGCTTTTATAGCAAATATAAGCGGTAATTTGCTGTAATTACTTAGAGTTACGTTTTTATGGATTATTTATACTTGAGACCCAAGTAGCTCAGTCAGTATAGTGACTATGACACGGGCTTGACCATTTGCTTTTCAAATCCTGACAGGAATAAGTGGCATATCTATTCTCCAACACGTGCAGACCCCACTGGTATCCAGCCAGCCCCTGCTAAATGGTTGGGGGAAAGGTTACTGTTAGTTTTTTTATTTGTTCAAGAGCTGGCCCAAACAAGTCTGTTGCAGCTGACATTGCAAATGGAAACAGTTTGTTTAAATTTTAGTGCATATGTCTTCTTTTATTTTGGTGCGAAGTGGCCGGCCCCCAAAAAAACTACTGACTGTTTTACATACGCTATTCACCAAATCGAAGAACTAAGAACTCCTTTGTCAGTGCGTGAAATTTGGTAGGGCAATTGGGAATGCTCATGGTTATTCGGTTTTCTAGCATCGCTGTAGAGAGTTACACATGATCAGGTGATGAGGGCAGATCACTAAACGACGCTCATTTGCGGAAAGTTAAACTTTAATGAAAGGTGTAAGTACATAAATTTATAACTGGCTGCATTTTATTAAACAGTTTGTCGAGTTTCTTCACCAACAAATTTCTTTTGGTCTTTTTTAAATATACTAGCCTACTTTAGAATAATCTGATATGGAACTTAGGTCAATGTGTGAAGAAATTAATATCTTACAGAGGAGTAGTTCTTATAAATGGTTAGAGATTGACACACTGGCTAGATAAGACCCCTTTAGACCCCGTGGTGTGGACCTCCTGGGTCAGAGGGCCCACGAAATGGTAGAATACTACAATTTTTTTTTTTGGTTATCTCGGGCTGGATCCCTTTCTTCTGACAAAAGACAGTGTGCTGAATCCCTGCTGTGGGATCTAGGAGTAACTTTGCTAATAATCAATTGAGCGGTCCCCACCCGGCTGTCTTTGCCACTAATTGTACACAATAGTACAATATATAACTGTTGATAACTTTAGAATTTCTTAAAATCAGAAATAGGTTGTGGTAAACAGTTAACGTTATGGCCCGGTCGCTTTACATTTGGGACACGAAACCATTACGCTTATTGGCTGGAAGGTATATAGGTTGCGCCTAGACCCAGTCTAGACCCGCTAAAGAAGAGAAAATTTCTGACCATGCAGGAAAATAACACCAAGGCGTCCGTCCTCCAGGCACTGACGCTCTCACTATGCTGACTGAGCTACCCGATTTCTATTAGGCTGGACACATGACATAAAACGTAGAAGTGTTTGAACTGTACAACGTGTGTATGAAATTATCTTCAATGTAATGAATATTTAAAGAAAAAAATGTTAATAAAGGAATAGTTAATCGTCTCAGAAAGGACTCCGAACATTATTACAGGCTTCCGCCGCGACGTAGATGTCTGCGTTCTTTTGGGATATTACGCAATGAGTGATAATTCCTTACCGATGTTTCGGGACAACCTATCGGTACCATCTTCTCGGATTGATTTACTCTTGAAGTTGGACTGGTGGGTTATCCCGAAACGTCGTTAAGAAGTCACCACTCTACGCTGCTTTCATACAATTTCCAAGTCTGTCTTCGAATAAGATTCCGGAATTCATTGTGCCATGCGATAGTTAACAAATCGCCATAACCTGTTTCAGTTGTTCAACTGCAATTATAAAAGGATTTCATTGATGTACCGCAGTATAGCATCTAGGATGCGAAGCACACGCCTTCCTAATCGAAGTGTGCGACTTTACAACCCGATGAAGCAACGCGGAATGAAGTGGTCGTAACTACGTACTTGGTTCTGTCCCGACATTTGCCTGCAAGGAGTAACACAGCCGTGAAAATGTCACTGAAAATAACGGTTCTCTTGACTGTGCACTAAATGCCCTGAAATGATACGACTGCGTATAGTTTAAGCTACATATTATATTTCCTGGAATAGAAGTAGTGTTATGAAGATTAGGGCTTCTTAAAGGTAAGAAAAGCATGCGATTTGTGCCGCGGGGGTTCAGGTTTTCTCTTATACAGGAGCCTTACATTAAGAAACTGATAGGAAATCTTGTTGACATAACCAGTAAAAACCGGTTCGGCACGCTTTTTGTACTCATGTGAGCGATTCTTTAGTCCTTCTTGAATTCGTTTTCCTGGCCGTATAAGTGGACAGAAGTCACGCTGTGTGCATGACTTAGCTGTCATCAGTCATTGCTTCCCGGAATCTTACTTGTGAAAATATTATGGTACTGGGAGATTAAATCCTTGTTTATAACGCAAAAATGTTACACCTGTGGGTCAGTCCATGAAGCGCTAGTGGGAACTTTTTAAGGAGAAAAGCAGTGCCTTGCATACGAATGGCACAAGCAGGTTTGCTGTAGGTGCTGACACAGAATTCACAAGTCGTCTCAATGCCGTCCTGGGATATCCATTCGTCATTCTAGCAACGTACTTCGAATTCTCTTGACAACTGTGTCGAAAATTCTGCACCGCTTTTAAAGCTACGTACACGAGGTGGCGCAGTTGGTTGAGGCATTGCGCTTCAAGCTGGGAGGTCGCGGGTTCGATTCCCCGATATTGTCATTGGAACATTTCATTGACATAATCCTTCCGGCCGCACTAGAACCCTGGGGTTGACTCAGCCCCTAACAGAAATGATTACCAGGAATATTTCCTGGGAGATAAAGGCAGCCGGTGCGTGGAGCTGATAACCTTACCACCTTCGTGTGCCTCAACTTCCTGGAACCCTCAGGGCCTGTCCAGGCCTATCTATAATGGGGTTACTTTACCTTTACAACTGCTAAAACTAGAGGGTCAGCCTCGTCGGAAACTATTTGAACAGTTTCGCTTATTATTTTAAACCCAACACACAGTTTAAAGATATCTTCTCTGTTGTGTTTTTCGTGCTCTTGAAATACCAATAAATTATGACCACTCGGTATGACTAGGACAATTTAAAAACACAGTGCAGTCAAGGAGAGTTTCAAGAGCGAAATATGATAAAATGCGTACAGGTGTACATAGTGTGAGCCGGGATAGAGCAGTCGGTATAGCGACCCGCTAGGGGTTGGGAGGTCCGAAGATCGAATCCCGGTGAGTGCGAGATTTTTTTCTCACCCGTCCAGACCGCCACCTAGGGCCCACCCAGCCTCCTATACAATGAGTATCGTGTCTTTCCCGGGGGTAAAGTGGACAGGGCGTGGCGTTGACCAGCCATCTAGCGCCGAGGTTAAAGAAAGAGCAGAGCTATACTTCTACTCCACCTCCGGACCTTCTTGGACTGTTATAGCGTGAACTGTATCGTTACTGGTGTGTACAGTATGAATGGACATACACTCCAAATACTTACAACAAAAACCGTCTTCGCAGTTCGTAAACGTAACAGAAGGTAATTATAAAGCTCCACTGCTCTAGCCCATTTTTAGACAACTATTGTTTTCATTTTGGTCCAAAAGAGTAAACCTATCCCTTAGCATAAGTATGTTGCCTATAGGTCTACTGACTTGGGGACACAAATGCTCCATGCTTATCCTCGGCATTATACGGCATATTGGTGGCTAAGTTCACACACAAATTTTTTTTTTGGGGGGGGGCGGGGGAGGTAATAAAAAGGCTTCAGCGCCATGGCCGCTTTTTACACAGATGGAGCGGAAATAGGTTTAGTCTTCTTTTCCTACCAAGAGTCCAACTCCATATTTCCGTCGTTAAGTTCCACACTGAATCAAAGTGTGTGTGATTTCCTTCATCTATCAGCCGTCGTACAAATCTGTACTTGTTCTCAGTCTCGAGATCAGCTGTTCGCTTTTTTTTTCAACACACGAGCGGTTGTGGTGCAATATAATATACTTTGCTAGTACAAATATTGTTCATCAAACAACCAAACACCTAACGTGTAAGTTTACGACTGATGTTATTTAAGAAAAGCAAACACTTTCCGAAAGTTTCAAAGAAACTATGTTATAGGCTTAAGTCAAGGTTTTAACGGTTTTTTTTTTGGTTTGCATGGGTTTACAATGTGTACAATGGGTCGTCCGCTTGTAATTCTAGGGTACAGGATAAACTAACTACAATTCATTCACGATATCCGTGGAATGGGTACGAATGCGGAAAAGGAAAGAAAAAGGAAAAAGGTAAACTTAATCCACAGTGAGCTGTCGGTTGTATTAGAACACTTTACAACATTAATTTCTTCCAAATCATCCCGTTGTGTTTCTGAAAGTTTCAAAGACAAATGTTTTAATATTCTGTCCAACACAACATTTTTTTTTAAATTTCAGAACATCCACATGTTCCTGTCTCAACAGACCGACATCAGGGCATCTGTATATTGTTTAAAAACAATGTAAAATCTAATATGCTGAATCCTTATGCATTACGTTTTTACTCTGTTTTGAAACATTATACGGAATGCCTGATGATGATTTGCTAAGACCGAAACATGTAGGTGCTCTTAAATAAAGACACGCGGTTGTGCTGGACGGAATATGAGAATATTTGTCACTGAAACTTGAAAACTAAGGAATGCCGCTTATCATACTAACTACTAGTCTGTGACGTAATGACACTAATACATTTAACAATTTGAACACGAAGCGCAGACTGCTTTATTTAAAGACCCAGTTCGTACCGCACAGTAAACATTTTTCATCTCGGTTATTTTATATGGGGCAGAATCCGCTGTTTGTTCTGAGATAAATACAAAACAAATAAATACAGTGTGGGCAGAATATCAATTATAAAGTTTTAAACCTGTTGGTTCACGCAACCAGTAGGCTTTAAAAGGTTAAACTGTATGTCACCGAGTTTCCCACGAAGAAAAATAAAAGGCTTGCATTCGTCTGGATTTGAAACCCTTGCGGGGCATATTCAGCGATTTAGTTTTTCTATCCCGTAAATTTTGTGGTAATCATGCATTCTTGTTTGTTCAGCAGGAGTTTTAGTAGTAATGAGGTGTAACAGATGGAGCAATTGCGGTCATTAGGATGCTAATCGGGGGTTAATTTGACGTGCAGTGGCGACAGTTGGAAACTTGATCCCACGAAGCACTTCGTAGTGTGATTCGGTATTTATGGGCGAATAATATTTCCGGTCATCGAAATTAGTTATGTTATGGTGGGGCCGTCAGATTGCCGCATGGCCGATAATGGCGCGATGAGTTCGAAATTTGTCGAATGGATTTTCAAGACGACTATTACACCAGTCAGCCCGGCACACTGGTCAACAAAGATTTTGTCCAAAGGGGAAAAATATCTTTCTCCGATGTATTTTTGGACGCTGAATTCAAATATGTTTCCAGAATTTCTCTATCACCCACATCTTTCGCTGCAGGTTAAAGGGCTGGAATCTTCTGCTCCAGGACACTGTTTGTTTTTACCATGTGCGCCATGAAGAATTCAAGGAATTCTTCTCCCTGGAAGATAGTGTCATGTTTTGCAATGATATTTGTTCCGTCATGGAAGTACTTGGCCATGAATATAACCCAGATCAGTGGCGCTTGTTCATTGATTCATCAAAGGTGAACACGAAGGTGGTTCTACTCCACAACGGAAATAGATTCCCCTCCGTTCCTTTGGCTCATGCAGTCAACACGAAGGAAAGTTATGAAAACATGAAGCTGCTGTTGGGAACGATTAAGTATGACTAATTTAAGTGGAATTTATGTGGCGATCTCAAGGTTGTGGCACTGTTACTCGGAATGCAACTCGGTTACACAAAATACTGATGTTTCCTGTGCGAGTGGTACAGAAGGGACAAGAAGAATCATTATGTAAATAAACTGTGGCCTAAATGAACATCACTGACGCTAGGGGACGAAAATGTCGTCAGTCCTCTTGTTCTTTCGGAGAAAATTTATCTGCCCCCTTTGCACATAAAGCTGGGCCTCATGAAAAACTTTGTGGACGGTATGGACAAAACCGGCCGTGAATTCGAATATGTGAGGAATAAGTTCCCAAATGTGAGTGACGCAAAAATCAAGGAGGTTATATTTATAGGACCCCAGATCAAGAAACTGATGCAAGAAAAACAGTTGGATGAAGACCTGAATGAGACTGAAAGAAATGCATGGTTGTCATTTAAGAGGATCTGCAACGACTTCTTAGGAAATCACAAAGCAGCCAACTAACAGGACGTTGTGCAGGACCTGTTGACTTCGTACAAAGCTATGGGGATGCAATATGAGTCTGAAAATACACTCCCTGGAGTCACACTTGGATTTTTTCCCAGAAAACCTCGGCCAAGTCTGTGGCGAACACGGTGAAATATTTCACCAAGACATTGTGGTTATGGAAAAGCGGTTCCAAGGCAAGTGGACCTCAAGTATATTGACAGACTATTGCTGGACACTGAAGATGGGTGTACCAGACGCCAAATACCGGCGAAAGTCATAAGCCTCTACATTTTAGAGGACGTTTCTGCCTGTTTCATAAGCACGTAAAGTACTATTTTGCACATTAAATTCCTCTGTATCATTGAAACCGTGCCAGATAGAAAAATTCTGTATACATATATGAATTGAGCATAAAAAGTACTGCTAAGTTCATCTATTGAAGTTTGTGGGACAAAAAAGTTAAATTTCTTTGACCAGTGTTATTAGTTGTGGAACCCATTCTGGAAAACCGAAGGGTCACAATGCGAAATTTATCCACTGCATTGGAGTTGTTCAGTGGAACTCTACACATTGTCCACGACGATTCTGATACCGCAATATTTATGCACGATATAAAAAAGATGTCTGACGAAATATCATAAAAATCGTAGCGTTGAAGATGCGTTGTGATTGATGTTTCACATCGGCAACAATTTAAAAAAAAAATAATGGAACAAGATCATGTAATTTATCGTGGCAGGGAATGAGACAAGTGCACAACGCTACTTCTCAGACATAAGCCGAAATGCAGTGGAAACGCTCAAATTCTCCCGTATTCTGAATTTTGAAGTGTTTAAGTCTGCTCGTATAGTTACGGAATATTTATTTGATGACGCAGAAGAGTCATGCACGTTGAATTCGTGTTTCGAGTAGAACAGTGATCGCGAAAGCCTACTGCGACATATCGCGACGAATGTGCGGAGCTATTCGAAGTGCAGTCTTGCAGCACAACAATGTAACCCCACACAGAGTATGTAGGGCACTATGTTTATTGCATTCGTTTTACAGCGAACCTGTGAACTATTGACAGTATACTCCTCACTTTGCACCATCGGAATTGTTATTTTTTTTAGAACCTGCGAAGTCACACTTGGAACTTCACCGATTCTGCAAAAATGAGGAAGGAGAAACAACTTTTCGTGATTAGCTGCAAATGCAGGACCTTGATTGGTAGTTCGACGGAATGTTGAAACTTGTGCCGAGATGGATAAGTATCACTGTCGTCGGGGAAATTATCTTTAAAAATAAGGATATCTGAACTGAAAGTTTAGCTTCATTTAACCTTGTAATGATTCTATGGCTAATTTTTATTATCTGGAAAATGTTAATAGTTGATCATCCTTGGTAGGTTTGTTGATTTTCCTGCGAAAACCAAATATAACGGTGTCACATTCCAGAATGCCTTAGACTGTATAAATATCCTAACCTTGTTTTGTTAATTCACCGACACTAAGCCAGCCTTTAGTTTTGATTGAAGAAGTGGAGCTGCGGATTGACTGATTCGCTCTAATGCACTCCGGCTAGTGATCAGTAAAAGCTTTAGGACAAATTCGCTAAAGAAGCAGCTGTGTAGGTAGTAGTTAAATTACTTTCTTGCCTTAGAAGTTTGTAATTTTTATCCTCCACTACCTGCATGATAAAGGTTTTCTTTCTTTCCCCATGGCGCAACATCCCCTAGTGGGCTAGGGCATTCACGATCACACATCAGCTAGACACACCACACTCTGTGCGACTTACCCGGCCGAGTGACCAGCCCGACGCAGAGACCTCTATCTGACAAACCACAACAGTCACAAACAGAGACTTCCGTGACCCAGGCGGGATTTGAACCCGCAATCGAAACAAGTGAGCGGGTGGAGATCCACTTCTTAGACCGCGTGGCCATTGGGATCGGCGATAGAGATCTATAGCTGTGTTTAGTCTATAAGAGCTCGCAAAATTAGGAAATGCAAAATATTGCTCTTGTACTCAGTTTCGTCTTTCCGCTTGATGTCAAAATGTGACCAATCAGAGAACTATTATAGAAACAAACACGCAATAAGGGCGAAGTACTGGTATTATGATTCCGCTAGCTCGACAGGCGGTAAAGACCTCACGTTTATCCTATGCTCCCCGCATGAAATGATATTTGGCAACATACGTGACTCCGCCTGGCAGTTACAGTGCTGTAAATATTTCGAGGCAGGGGCAAGTGACTCTCTCTTCTCCAAAACCGTCCAGTCCGGATAAGCGATCCACTCCTCCTATTCATTGAGTCCCAGGGGTTTTCCGGGGGTAAAGCGGCCAGGGCATGAAGTTGACCACTCACCTCCATCTAATACCAATGTTAAGAATAAGTGAACCTTTACGTGCTCTTCTCCTATATACCTTCATGCCATGAAGAGAGCAACTTTGCCTTGACCGTCTACGAAGACACCTGTATCATCATTTTTCAGCTAGTTAGTAAAAGTTACAGCTACATGGGAATTGGCTACATCCAGACAATGTCCAGAGGGAAAAGGGGCCCGTCAAGGAGAAATCTTGGGTATAAAAACGATTCTGGAGTGGGGATTCGTGTACTTTTTGTGACGGGACAGGTCCATTGTGCGACAAATATGGAATATATTATGATATATTTGTTAACTGCAATTGGGTTGACATCCGGTGGCAGTAGTACTGTACACGTTTACACACAAACAATACACAGAACAACACAATTAACAACTTTAGTTGAAAGGCTTTCTGGGATTCGAACCCAGACTGGTCAAACTAAAATTAACGATGAACTAACCGCGTAGAAATTATCGCCTAATTGGGAAGAGTGCGGGCCGTGTTGAAACAGAAATTGTATCATTAGATAAACTAACAGGCCTATTCTATATCTAAACAGTGTCGTTTACAAGACTTATTAAAGCTTTGAAATGCCAGTGTTGAGAAGTAATAAGGTAAAGTTGTTCCTGGGCGCGCTATGAAGGTATGTAGGAAGATTAGAGTTGTAGATACTCACTCTTAACTTTGGCACTAATGGAGGTGCGTGGTAGAATTCATGCCCCGCACGCTTTACCCCCCTGAAAGAACCCCGGCATCCATTGAACAGTCGGTTGAGTGGATCCCATAGCCTGTCTGGACGTTACGGAAACAAGTAAAATCTCCTTCTCATCCCGGGATTCGATCGTGGGGTTTCCAATCCGTAGCTAAGTCATTACACCGGCAACGCTGTCCTGTCTGTGCTGTTGGAGATGTGCTTTCTGGGACTTACTGCAGTGAAGGGAACGAAAATATTTGTAAATGTGTATTTCAAGTTTAACATTTGCCTCTTATTAGAAGTTTAATTAATTGAGCAGCTACACCTTAGCTGAAAATGTGACTGATAGTAGCCACTGAGGTACATCGAACTTGGACTGTTGAATGGTCAAAAATATAATGAAAGAAACGCGACTTTTGATTTTTTTTCCACTACAGCGGCTAAATTCCACCACAGTATTAGTAATGTCCATGATTTAAGTGCAAGAAAACAGATTATTAGACTACATATCGCTCATTTGCGACAAGAGTGTCACAACTCAAAATTTTTTTATTTTCAGGAGAAACTTTTAAAGGTTTTGAAGTGCTATAATTTTCTATGAGTGCAACGACGACACAGCTGCTCTCCAGCGGCGAGTTTTGCAAACTGCGTTATGACACTATACCTGTTAAAAGTGCATCTGCAAACGT
>Ga0123353_10005180_pt1 | contig 17035 bp, 13 predicted proteins | sample TergutLab28metaG_3_FD_92763 | JGI IMG/M metagenome (GOLD analysis project Ga0123353, IMG submission 92763) | Labiotermes labralis P3 segment gut microbial communities from Petit-Saut dam, French Guiana - Lab288 P3 | ecosystem: Host-associated > Arthropoda: Insects > Digestive system > Gut ...
CGAAGATTTCCACGACACCAACTCCCTCGGCCCACGCCGAACAGCCGAATTCCTCTTCGGCCGCCCGGACGAACCAACACAAGCCGATGTGATGGGCTTCGTCCACGACCTGCTCAACGCCTGCTCATCGTAGCTGAACGGGCTATTGCATGCCGTGGCTAACCTTATGTGATCGCAAGCATTAGGAACGAACGAGGAAAATTTTTCCGATTTTTTCTTGCGGGTCGTAATCTTTTTTCGCATCATTCGTGGCGATGTTTCTTTGGCGGCGCGTATGGATTTTCCCGGATTGTTAGACTTTCCTTAAGCCTTTATACTAGCGAGTCGATAATGAGTGCGGAAGCGCTACAATTTAACGACATGGGTTCATCTATAAAAACGGAAAATCCAATTCTGCAAAGGCTCCTGGAGCTTTTGCCCGTTTTTCAAAACGAGTACGCAAATCGGCTGAACGAGGCGGTTGCGAGCAATAGTCAGCAAAAAATCGGAAATTGCTACCCTTGGCATACGAAAATCGCCATGAGTGTGTTGTTGAAGGTAGCCAGTGAAAAACGCCACGACGTCAAGATCGTTAGTGGCGGATTCGGGGAATTCTACGACGACGCTTTTGCGGAAAAGCTGCAGGCGGTCTTGGACGCGGGAAACGATGTTTCCATCATCGTTTGGCACGATGATCCCTCGGTAATCGAAGAGCCGATCAAATCATTTTTGTCGAAAGCACAAAAAGATTCCGCTGGCGCGAAGCGCGGGAAATTGAAACTAAAAATTGCAGGAAAACTGGCTAGTCCTTCAACCAAGCCAATTATGCATTTCTGTTTAGTCGGCGATTTTGCCTATCGCCGCGAAATGCCTCACGGGGATTTCAAGGGACAAAAGTTCGACGATTTCAGTCCAAAAGTTGCCGCGACCATCTGCTTCAACGATTCTGCGGGTGGCAAACAACTCTGCAATCTGTTTGATCTGGCGTGGGAAGCCCTGCCGTCTGTTGCTTAATCCGTAGGTGCTCATATGCCAGTAAAGGAACCTTCTCATAATTCGAGTGTCCTGTCGACTATTCTAACGATACTTGGTAGCAGTGTTCTGGGGATAGTCATCAGCGTTTACAGCGGTGTTGTCGATTGGGTCGATTGCGAAATCTACGAAGATCGTCGCTTGTTCAGCGTCAGTCCCGTGTATTACACGTCCGATGGATGGTGTTCTCAAGACGTAGTTGTGGTGAATAGTTACTGCAAAGACACTGAACCATTAGTTGTTTGTGTTACCTTTCGCAACGAACCAACTCTTGACGCAACCATTGGTGCAGCATCGTCTAATTCTGACCTACGCGTCGTGATCGATCCGAATAACCAGTGGACCTATACCAAGGATGGGACGTCTGTTCGGGTCGAACCACGACATAAAAAAGGGAAGCCGGTTCTTCCGCCGTTTCTTGCGGCAAGGTTTACCGTCTCCGTGAATGACAAAAATCATGTACCCGGAAAAGAGAATTTTGTACTGATCGACAGTAATACTGGAAGTAAGATGTTTCCGTCAAGCCATGCTTCTCTGGATGAGATTTCGACTAATATAAGGGGATCGGCAAGGTATGTCCATTATATCGTTCGATTGGGAATAGTCGTCGTGTTTGTTGCCATTGGAATGACCGTACTAGCTATCTACTACGGTCGCTCTGCGAGCAAACTCCGGTCTCAATCGCCTGAAGCACTCGTGCGTGCTCTTCAAAAAGAAGAAGACAGTGCCCAGCAAGAGGAGCAGAAATCCTTTACTATGTCGCTTGAGGAATTTGCGAGCATGCTTCGGTTATGTGGGGTGAAGACCGGGGTTTCCTCTGTGATGAAAAAAGACAAACCTGCCCCCAAAAAGAAGAGAAATCGACGCCGATAATACCCGTGTCGTGTATCTCAGTCTCTGGCACGCATCTCGTAGCGGGCCGTCAGGCCAGCGAGGGTCATTTGGTCTTGGATTTGGTCGTGGGGAATCAGGATGTAACGCCACGGTTTGCCGCCGTTTTCGTTGGCGTGGGCGTTGGCGTGCTGGCACCAGGTCGCGGCTGCCGCGGCTTTGGCGAGGACGATTTCGTCCGTCATCTCGTTGGCTCGTTTGGGTTCGCAGAGGAACTTCGCCGTTTTTGTTTCGACGACGAAATCCGGTTCATACGATTCCTCGTGGCTGTGATGAATCTGGAAGTCGCCTTTGGCGGGTTTGAACCATTTCAGCACTTCATCGTCATTCTCCAGGATCACCGCGAAGCGGCGTTCCGGGTCGGAATCGAATTTTTGGATTGGGTACAAGCACTTGCCGAAACCGCCAAAGACCATCGTGCCGATGCGGTTGCGCTGGCCGTCGGGAATCGCGATACGGAAGTCGCGCACGTCTTCATCGGCGGCGGCTGAGTAATTGTTGGCCCGCAGCGTGCGGAAGCCTCGGGTCACATGGGCTTCGTACTCGCTGGCAGATTCGACAAAATGCTGCTGCATCTGCGAGTGGACCAGGTTCACCAGCGCCTGCTGGTGGTACTGAAGAACGTTGACGACCTCGTTTTCTTCCGTCAGATACGACCGCAGCCGCGTCACGACCTGGCCTGCCAGTTTGTACAGCAACTTGGCGTGTTCGTCGTAGCAGATGTCGTCGAAGTCGATCAGGCCGCGAACGAGATAATCCTCGGGCCGTTTTTCCTGGATAATGCCCGAGCCGTCCCGAAGGCGGTATCGCTGATTCTCGTGCAGGTGTTGAATCAAAATGTCCTGGGCGACCGGCTGGAGGTGAATGTTTCGTGTGTCGAGGTCGAAATCCTCGTACCGGCAGCAGACATCGCCCTTCGGCACGACCACAATGTTCGGCACGTCGATGGATAATTCACGGTAGAGTTCGGTTGTTTGTTGCACTACCTCGGCGACGTTGACTGGCTCGACTACACATTCGAACGTGCCCTGACTCTGTGCGGGCCTGACGATTTCCTGAACTTTCTGCACGATCTCTCGCTGGACCTCGGCGTCTTGTAACTGCTCGCTGCCCTTAAGATGCTCGTATTGCCGGATGACCTGGAACGCCGCCTTGGCGACTTGCTGTTCTTCAGGCCGTTCGAAGAGTTTTCGCTGCTGGACGGCGGGTTGCTCGCCCGCGACAGATTGGCCGCTTGCGACGGGCCGGGCTGGGACAATCCCGCCAGAAATGGCCTGTTCGAATGCGCTCTTGACCTCGACCGCCTTTCGGCCGGCTTCAGGAATATCGCGCCCAATCACCACACCCGCTCGAATGATCGAGTTCGGATCGTTGGCGTGATCCACGATTTCCTGGAATTTGTCGTGCGATACAATCGTCAGCCGATCCACCGCGGGCACGCCCACCCGTTTGCCGTACGGCAGCCGCAACCCGCGGCCGATGGATTGCTCCACCAGCGTCCGCGAATTGGCTGCCCGCAGCGGGACAATTGTGTACAGATTCGTCACGTCCCAGCCCTCCTTGAGCATGTTGACGTGAACGACAATCTCCACCGGATTGTCCGCGTGCTCGACGGTCAGAAGCTGTTGAACAACGTCATCCTTCTCCTCGCCGCGGATGTTCGAATGAACCTGAATAACCTTGCCCTTGTAACGGCCCTCAAAAAACGCATCGCCTTCGATGATCTGTTGCAACGCATTGGCGTGAGTCGTGTCCGTGGCTACAACCAGCATGAACGGTTTGACGATGGGCTTGTCGTTGTTGCGAGCGTACACTTCCAACTCGATCTTGGTGTTCTCGTGAATCCGCACACCGTCTTCGAGTTTGACCTTCTCCAATCCGTCGGGCGTGTAGGCGGCGGAATCAAAATTCTCGCGGGTTGCCACGGCGGGTTCTTTTACGAACCCGTCCGTCATCGCCGATGCCAGTGGGTAACTATAGATTACATTTTTGAATGGCACCGACCGGCTGCCCGCCTCCACCTGTGGCGTGGCGGTCAGTTCCAGGCCAAGGATCGGCTTGAGTTCGTTAATCGCACGCACGCCAGCCGTCGCACGGTAGCGGTGACTTTCGTCCATCAAAATCACGAGATCATCCAGGCCGGCGAGGTAATCGAAATAACTCTGGCCGATGTACTCGCTCAATCGCTTGATGCGGGGAGCGTTGCCGCCACGAACCTCGCTGTTGATCTTCGAAATGTTGAAAATGTTGATGCGGACGCTGCTTTCATCGTACAGCCATTTTTCGCGAGCGCCCTCGCCGGATTCGTAGTTGTCCCCGGTGATGAGTACCGGCGGGGTCGTCGTGAATTCGCCGATGCCTTTGAACACGTATTTTGGCGTGTTGGGGGTGAAATCGGCGATTAACTTGTTATAGATCGTCAGGTTTGGCGCGAGCACGAAGAAGTTACGGATGCCCTCGGACTGAAAGAGGTATGAAATGAACGCGCCCATCAGCCGCGTTTTGCCCACGCCAGTAGCCAGGGCGAAACACAGCGACGGAAATTCCCGTTCGAAATCCTCGATGGTCGGAAACTCGCTCTTGAGTACCGCCAGCGCCGTGGCTGGGTCGGCGTCTTTGGATAACTCAATGATCTCGCACACACGGGCGAGGATTTCCAACGAATCCCGCTGCGGCGGCCGAAGGCTCAGGCGGTTACTGATGGCATTAACATGCTGGATCGCCATGATTATCTGCCTCCCTTCGCGCCGGTTGTGCCCATGTCAAACAAAGCAGGCCCGTCGTTTTTGCCCTTGCCGAACTTCCGGGTGGGTTTGCGGGTATTTCCCCGGCCAGTCCGTTCGGCATTGTCCGACGACAAACCCGACTCGAACAACGCAGCCTCTTCCGGCGGTGCTGCCGGCGGGGCGGGGAGGTTTTTGATCTCCAGCGAGTAATCATCATGGCCCCACTCGCATTTTTTGAGGACGGCCTTGGGAATCTTCTTCACCGTCAAATTCTCGAACCCGTCCACGTCGCAACGGAACGCGCTACAGCAGATCAGCAGGCTGCGATTGGGCCCGACCTCGTCGCTGAGTTTGGTCAGCATTTGACGGGTTAAGGTTTGCGTGGTCACGTAGATAAAATCCGCCTCGGTGCTTCGGCCATGCTGCCAATAAATGTCGGTGTTCGGCTCGAAGGTAAAGCCTTCGATTTTGCACATCGCCTCGGCCAGCATCGCGGCATTAAACTCCGGGTTAATAACCGGATTGCCCCATTCATCCTCCACAATCAACGACGCCCCAAGCCGATAATACCGAAACCCACCCCCACCCTTCCATCCCACCGCATCCGTGATGCCGCCTTTATCTTCCCCGTCAATCACTTTCTTAAGCCGTGGGATAATGTGCGTATGGCAATGCTCGCCCAATTCGACCATGATCCAACGCCGGCCCATCTTGTGCGCCACGGCCCCGGTCGTCCCGGAACCAGCGAAGGAATCGAGAACGATGTCGCCGGGATTTGAAGCGATCTGGACGACACGCTTGAGCAGTCCTTCAGGTTTTGGAGTCTCGAAGAACGCTTTCTCGCCGAAAATCAGTTCAAGTTCACGGGCTGCATGCTGATTGAGCCCAACGTCATCCCAGATTGTCGGTGCAGTCATGCCTGGCTTTGCTTCACTTTTGAATAACTTTCGCATCGGCGTCGTGGCCTTGCCATCTTTGCCCCAAAAAAATCTCCTGTCGGCGATCATGCGTTCCATTTCATCTTTGTGATAGACCCAGCACCTTCCTTTCCTCGGAAAAACCTGTTGCCCCGTGAAAGGATTCGTGACAGGGTAGAACAGACTTTCAACGTATCGCCCACCCTTCGCGTTACCCGTGCTATCTACTTTACGAAACGGCCCGCGTGGGTCACAGCCGAATGGCTCCTCGTAAGACTGATATTGGGAATCGGCCTTTTCGGTGCGTTCCATGAGATTGAAGGATTCTTCGGCATCCGTCTTCTTGGACGTGCCGGTTCGTTGGCGACCATAAACGAGAATGTGATCGTATGTTGTGCCGATTTTTCGATCATTTGGCGCGCCGTCGCGCTTCTTCCAGCAGATGTCGGCAATGAAGCACTCACGACCGAACACTTCGTCGCATAGCACCTTGAAGTAGTGTGCCTCGCTATCGTCCAGACTCGTCCAAAGTGAACCATCGGGAGTCATCAGCCGTCGCAGAAGTTCGAGTCGATCTCGCATCAATGACAGCCAGAGCGAGTGCTCAACACCATCGTCGTATTCAGCGAAGGCAGACCCAGTGTTATACGGCGGGTCGATGAAAATGCACTTGATCCTGCCGGTAAACTCCTGCTCCAACGCCCGCAGGGCGAGCAGGTTGTCACCGAAGATCAGCCGGTTATCGAACAGATCATTCTCACTCACCCGACTGGCGGCATGATACGACCTGCCCGCATCCCCAATCAAAATCCGCGGCTCCAACTTCGGCCGATTCTCCTTGCCGATCCAGGTCAATTCCAATTTCGTTTGTTTCTGCGCCATGCCAGTCTATCCCTGTTTCAGTTGGTCAGCTAACTGGTAGCCTTCCTGGGTCATTTCAAATACAACTCCCGGATAGTCATCGTCTTCGTTCACAAGACCGAAACTGAGCAATTCCCGCACAGCAGCATCCCACTGTGCAATTTCACGGTGCGAGCTGCCGTGATATACGAACTTGTCGGCTGCCTGAAAAGTCGTTGCATCTGTGCCACGGGTGCACAAAATTCGCCCATTGCCTCCCGCCGTCGTGAGGAGGAGGCGCTGAGCATCCTGTGAGATACCCGTTCGCATGGACAGTCGTTTCTCAAGCACATCTGACGCGGGAATTTGTGTCAGTAACGTATCCTGCACCTTCTGCACAAGCTGACGTGTAAAGGTTGTTTTGAACTCTTCTGCCGATCCATACTCTTGATAGAGGCTCCTGCCTTTAACGTTATTCTTGAACTCCGTCAAGGCGGCATACTGAGCCTGGTCGATGCTATTGAGCACGACGGGGGTGTTGGAAAAATAGAGCATCGCGGGCTTACCGGCATCGACATGCTCGTTGATCTCTTCAACGGTCCCGCTCTCGGCCTTGCCCGTATCGGTGCCAAGTCTCGTCCAAAATACAGCCACGAGAAGGTCGCAGTCCCGGACCATTTGGTTGTTCAACGCCTCCTGCGGCCGCTCTCCGATGGTTGGTACACTGTGCGTTTCCCAGCCGACCGGGAGCAGGACCGCCCGTCGCTCTTGCGAATGCACGACGTTCCACTCGTGAATAACCTCACGAATAACGTCCCGCTCGTCCTGCACGTCATTTGGCGTAGCAATCATAACCCGAAACACCATCGCGGGGTAACTCATCGCGACACCTCGCTTGCCAGACCGAGGACACAGCACTGCCCACAGGTCTCCGCCAGAATCCAAGGTTTCCGCTTCGGTCGGGTTTCCTTGCCGATCCAAATGAGTTCCAAGCGTGTATTGCTCTTGGCCATTATCTTTTTATCCGTTTACAGGGACGGAGGTCGCCGGGTTCGTCGCCATCCGTTCGGGCCCGGCTGTCAGGTTTTCCTGTGCTGACGCGGTCGTCACAAGCGACTATGATAGCGATGAAATGACGGCGGTGGAAGAGGCTGGGATGGCTGAGTTGCCTGCCCAGTACCGCCACTCGTCGAATGACGCCAGTACGACGGCGTATGCGTCGCACATGCGGTCGTCGAAGAGGACGAACCGCAACAATCCTCATGTTTGCCTTGCTCGTGTGGACAGGGCGTCAAACGGCGCAGAGGGATGAGCCGTTGTCCCGGATTCGGCCGTTCGTCTGTTCGAGGTTCAGGGCGTCGTCGATGGCGGCAGCGATGTTTGGGCCGGTGTTGTTGAAGCCCAGGGCGCGGGCGGCTTGGGTGATGAGGTCGGGGCGGCTCATGCCGAATTGGGCTTTGATCAGCAGCCAGGCTTGGCCGATTTCTTCGAGGCAGATGTCCGGGGGTTTGCGGCGAGTTCCTTTGACCGTTTTATTTTCATCCTCATTTTTTTGCCGCTGACTGATTCGAGTTCGAAGAGGTTTAACGTGGGATCGGTGGCGTGGCAATGTAGCAGCAAGTCGCTGTGATCCAGAAGAAACTGCTTCGTGGTTCGGTGCTGCATAAGATTAAGCAGCGTCGGCCCGTGGCAGTTTCGGAGCTTCTTTCCGGTGTTACAGGGGCAAAGCGTGTGGCCAAGGTAGCTGTCGTCCGCAAGCATTCGGAGCAGGTTCATGGTTGCAACGATGTCGCTTGTACCAAACAAATCCTGATAGGACTGTAAAATCCCGGCTGAACCATGTGCCCGCTCTCCAAATGGCATCACCTTGAATTTCTCCCAGCAGGCGTAGGAAAACAGATAAGGGATCAACAGACGCTCAACGAATCCAAGGAGTGAAGGGGTTTCGGAAAATTTTAACGCCATTTCTAACGGCGAGCCAAGGCACAGGCTCCTATCTGTCATCATGTGGAAATCTTTCGGAATTTTTCCGCCAATCTCGAATGCTCTTGGGAGCGTATCCGGGTAGTCGGAGGGAATCACGATCTTGACCAGGTACTCGTCCTGGATGGCATATTCTCCGTAGCTGGTGTTGAACCCCAGCATTCCGGCCACGACAGCGTAGCCATCGTCGCGCACATGCAGACCAAGCCCTGGGAATCGTTCCTGGAGAGCGAGAATCTGGGACTGTATTATCGGGCTGACCTCAGGCATTGCGTCCCCAAGGTTTGGTCGGGGATGTAATCGCCACGGCCGTATGCACGGTCACTCGTTGGGGTGCTGGTTTGCCGGAATCGCTGACACCATGGCGAAGCAGTGTTTCAAAAAACGACCGCATGTCCGTTTGGCGAGGAAGGCTGGCACCAATACGAAGGTCTTCCTGTACCCAGTCAAGCCACTGGAAGAATGCCTCGGCCCGATGGTTGCCGTCGTCGTTCCAGCGGTCGGCGAAATTTTCAGCCGGGTTGACGGGGTTGGGGATATACCATTGGCCGTCGTGGCGTTGGATCAGGCGTGATGGCAGATCAATATTTTCGTTCCGGCGATCCAGCAGCAGCCCGTGACTGGCAAGACGATCTATGATTCCTCGAAGAGCCGAATAGACATCGCTTTCGCCTTGATAAGCCTGTGCCGCCAGCGTGGTGATGATGATCGAGATCGGTTTGTCGTCTTCCCATCTGTGTTTGAGAAATCGCACATCCCGATGTCGTTTCAATATCTGAATGGCACGTTGTAACGGGGTTCGAACCAGCGCATCGGGGACGTCGTCAACGCTGGCGAAAATGACCCGCTGGTTCTCCACGATCAAACGCTTCTGGGTGGGCGCGACTTTCACGAACATGGGGCTGTTGATGTCCTCAAACCAGGCGGCATAGCCAGCAGGGTTTGAACCACCTGTTTTCCACGAATAGCCTTCATCCTGCTTTTCCGTGATCGCGATGGCATGCATGGCATACCGTGAGGAGATGCCTTGGGTGGCCAAGTCCCTTTTGACGGTGTCAATATCGGGCACCGCAGGCAATATGTCCATGTGGAAGCCCACACCATCCTCTTCGGCATAGTTGAGGGTCCAGCAGCGCCGACCTTCCTGGTCCAGCATGCGGGCATAGGTGCCATGCTCTTTTAAACGGTCGCCAATGTTGTTCTTGAGCGTCCTCGGACTGGTGGCCGCTGTGGGCATGTTCAGACGACACACGAGATCGATATCGTAGTTTCCATCTTTCCCGTCACGCAGTGGCTTGACCACGGTTCCCAGGCGGAACGACCCTTGGGGAGAGACCTCGGGCTGGCCGAGGCAGCCCTCATATTCACCACCCTCAAGCCATTCTCCGACGGCTTGATATCGTTCCACCGCCTGCTTGTATTTGCTTGGCGAAATGTCCAGCGACTCAGCCATTTCGTCGAGGGTCGAATTAAATTCCAGTTCTCGTCCGGTCAGCATAATGATCTCCTAATCAATGGAACCGATGTTAAAAGCGTGGATAAAGCCACCCCTCTTGCGGTTCTGGTCATATATTTTCATGGGAAGGTCCGCCTTGGGCACCCAGGTCCGGCCGATTTCGACGGCCACCGACACGGGAACGGCGGGGAATACGTGAATTTCAGCATCTTGGCCGTGCTCGGCTTTTATATCGTTGAGTAGCGTCCTGAACTTCTGGCGAAATGCCTGCAACTGCTGCCTGCTCTTCAGATAATCGTTGTCGGGCGAGTCGATTGTCATCGTCCATGTGGAATGGTCGCACGACAAAACGGCCGCAATTCGGTCGGGGGTAATGGTGGCGCTGAGTGACAGGTTGAGGGCCACGCATTTGTACCGCGTCTGCGGCCGTTGCACGGTGTACACCTGATCAACCGGCTCGGCCTTCCACTTCCAGTCCTGCTGAGGCTCACGGTGGAGTTGATAAACCTCAGCGGTAGGGATATCGCTCAACAGCCTCCCCAATTCCATGAGCAGCGGCTGGGGTGCCAGAGCGAAAATGGAAAAATGATGGGCGTCCCCGCCACTAAGTCGTGGCTTGACCGAGTTGGCGAACTGCTTATTGAGGCTTTTTCGCTCCACTTCCCACATGAAGTCATCATCATCCGTGAGTGGGCTGTTTTCCAGCCCCAGTTGAATAGGCAGCACGTCCGCCGGGTAGTGATTTGGCTGCATGGCCTGGAAAGCCAAGGTTTTGTTCTGTTGTGCTTGGTGATCGCCGATGTTCGCCCCGTAGAGGACTACGTGACTTTTCCGGTCGTCCCCCAATGACGTCAGCATCTCAATCCGGGTTTCGTGTGTAGTCTTCATGGCTCTCAGCCGGTCGACCGGATGGTTAGCGACACCCTCCCGGTCGATCAGTCGGTGGTGTTCGTCGCACAACAGCATGAGATTGGAGAAATCACGGGCAAGTTTCGACGAAAATTTCTTATCGCCACGCGGGCCGTTTGGACTGTCGGCAACGATGTGGGCGATATAGGCGGTGTTCATGTCTGTCATTGTTAAGTCATCCCGCCACAACGGTTTATTGCATCCATCGTACTGGCATCGTCCGCCAGCGGCGACCCATAGGCGGGTGCGGGTATTCGCAGGAATTTTAGCTACTGACATTTCGTTTCCTTTTTCCGGGACCGAGGCCGCGTGCGGCCTACTCAATACTAATTACGTAAGGCCGTTACAGCCCCCGTGTACTCTACCGCTCTAGTAATGGATACGACAAGGCGTTACAATGCCTCCGCCGTTCACGAACGCATGGTTGTAACGGGCAGTCGTATAAGGGAATGTAGGGAACGCGACCCCCGGAGGTCAAGATGGTACGCTCCGCAGCGGAACAGGAACTGCAAGACAACATAGCATTGAAGGTTTTCGACGGCGACGAATCGGCGCTGGAGGACATACTCGCTCATTACGGGCCGCAATTGTCGGAGTGGTTGCTTAGCACATACTCGGGGGCAATGACTGCGGAAGACGTTGAGGAGATTCTCTGCGACACAGTGCGGAAATTTTGGTCTTGCCGAACAACTTACGACGATAGAAAAGGCAGCATCCGGACTCTCTTGTTTACAATCGCCAAGAACTTGACAATTGATGTGCTCCACAAGGGATGGCAACAGACCCGGAAGCAGGAGACCAATGTCGACATGGAACTTCTGGCCTGGCAGAACGTCAAGCAATGTCAGGCAGAGTCGCCTGACACGTCTGAGAAGATATCGGATAGTCAGAAAAAGTTATACCGGGCTGTTCGCGAGACGCTGGCGGAACTCCCGGAATTACAGCGGAAGATACTGGAGCACGACGCATTGGCCGAGGACGACGCCGATGCAAATGAACTTGGCCGCCGGCTTGGAGGCATAGCTGGGGCAATAGCTGGTGGAACAATTCGAGCCAATAGGCTCAGAGGCAAGGAAGCATTTCGCAGGGGCATGAAGAATCGTGGTTACGACTTTGGTCGTGGAGAAGAATGATGCCGAACGAAAATGCCAATAAACTGAATTTGATCATACGTGATGCTCTCGTCCCGAAAGGGTATCGTCCCACGACAATTGATGACGTGGAGGCAATGCTCGATTCCATCGGCGGCGAGCGCTTCAGCGATGACAAGATCGCCCGAATGCTTCGGAAGGTCCGCGGTGAGGAAATAGCCGTGGATTGGACGGAGAGCCTCGAGGAAATCACCGAATCCTTGAATGCCGAAGAGCACAAGCTGGCCGTATTCTACCGCGCAAAGGGAAAGGAGATACCTCCCGAAGTGCAGGCGAAGCTCGAGGAGATGCGCCGCCGCGCCAAGGAGAAAGGCGGCGCAGCCGATGGCCAATGAATTGCCGTGGAAATTTATCCAAAACATCCGTGATCACGCGACACGGCAGGGAGAGGAGATTGCGCTGGCCTATGCCCTTCGGGAGCCGCCTATTGATCCTTTCTTCATTGTTCGCGAGGAGGGTTGCATCCACGCGGAAGGGGGCGATCTTGCGGACGCCTTCGACGGTTGCCTGGAGTATGTGGGCAGCGGGCGTTTCCTGCTGGCCTTCAATACCAAGTACAACCAATGGACGCATAGTGGCGATCACCATCCCAAGGTGCGTTTCACCGTAGCTCATGAACTTGGCCACTATTTTCGCGATGAACACCGTAAAATTTTGAAAAATGGTGGGTCGCCCCTCACCTGCACCACCGAGTTTACCGCTGATTTTCAGATGGAGCAGGAAGCGGACTGCTTTGCCGCTGGCCTGCTCATGCCATCGCAACTTTTGGCTCCAATAGTCAACGACGAACCGGAACCCACGCTGGCGACGGTCAGACAGGTTGCGTCAGACTTCGATGTTTCACTTACGAGCATGCTGGTGCGCTGGGTGCGTCTGTCTGACTTCCCCTGTGCGATTTTCGCGATCAAGGATGGCAAAATCAATTGGGGATGTGTCTCCGAAGCTCTTGCCAAAAGGGGCGCTTTCAGGAAAATTCGCGGTCCTGTTTCCTCAAGAGAAGCACAAACATTCTCCCGATCGGGGACGGGCCATTACCGCGAGGGAAAAGGCCTCGGTTTGCTGGGGCAATGGGTTGAAACAGACGCAAATGTGAGCGTCAGTGAACACTACGCCGCGATTCCTTACGCCAATCACATACTGTGTTTCCTGACAGCGCCGGAAGATGAATTCGCCAGCAGAGACTGGGACGATGACGATTGAGAAGCGGTTCTGCTCAGTTTGTCATCGCCAATTCTGATCGAAGCGGTGTTGGTCCGGCGATAGTCGATATCCTGCGGGTAGCAGGTGGACTTCGCCATTGGATTTCATGCGTACCAATTCCACACCCGGCAATTCCAGAGGGGCGTGATTCTCGCGTCGCACAATCACCCCATGGGTTGTTGGGTTGTCCTTCAATAACTCCCAACGCACGGTAGCGATCTCAATGCCGTCGGTGAACAGACACTGCTCGCTGGCCCAGTAGCGGATTTTGACCTCGTCGTCGGGAGTACAGTGAGTCCAGGGAAAGAGGCCTTCACTTTTCTGTAGCCGCGAGCCATCCGGGTGGTCATAACGGTCACGGACGGCACTTGGGCGGAACCCTTTCTGACGTGCGAATTGTTCGATCAATGATTGTGAGGGGGACGTTGATGTTTGGGGCCTCGGGACATATGCCTTTTTGTCGTTAGTATCAGCATCGTCGTTATCGTTGCAGGCGGCTTGTTCTTTTTCTTCCCCAGGCCGTGGCTGCTCGTTGGAATCAGTGCTACCGTTGTCGCCAGGGTTGCCGCCCGGTTCATGGTTTTCGGACGTAGGACCGTCCGTTTCGGCCTGGTCGTCGGACTTGCCGCCCGCTGCCTCGGCGACAGACCCCGACTCCATGTCATCAGTGCCAACCACGGCCTCCGTATCAAACTCAAAATTTTCCTCCATGTACTCGGCCACGATCCTCGCGTCGCGTTCGATGCACATCCTGATTGCTTTGGCGATTTTGGGCACGTCTACAACAGGCTGAGCGATTTCGTCGGCAATAGCGTCGAGGAATTTGCTCAATTTGCCGGCACGAACATAGAGGATGCGTCCATGCCAGAGTACCTCTCGCGGGTAGGATTCGCCAACAGGTTCCCCTTCGATGCAGGGGGTGACGCGAAGTGTGTCCGCATCGAAGGTCTGCCACTTCGTGGCCTCCAGGCGAGCGCCGATGGCTCGCACATGGGCGGTCGTGGCTTCGTCCGACAGTTTCACACGTCGCATCGCCGCACCGAGAGCGGTCATCCATGCCTTGGGTTCGGCGGGTGACGGAAGATTTTGTGGCTTCTCAATGAGCCGGTGCTCGATAACCTTGCCCAGTCCCTTCAACGATGAGAACGGGAGTTGCTCGTACACACCGGCGGAAAACTTCCGCAAATCGGCGGTGCGGGCCTTGATGTCGGGCGAAAGGTCTTTCCATTCGGAGTCGGGCAGTTCCTCCTTCGTGAGACCAAACTCAAGCCGACCTGTGGAAACCCAGGTCTCGTTGAGGCTGATCCAGTGGCCGCATTCCTTCCAGATGCGGCTTGAGTACCGTTGAAGTGCCGCACGAACCCGCGTGAGGCAGGAATCATCCAGCCGCCTCGGCGTCAGCGTCTTGACCCAAGCGACAATGCTGTCCTCCGTGGGACGTTCCGCCACGCCCAAAGTTTTCCAGAGCGTCGTCAACGGCCTGGCACTGGGGTGGATCACCGGCACGCCGGGCATACATTCCTCATCGGCATTCTGAAACACATCTTTCGACGTGGCCCATTTACCGTCCTCGGTAAGAATCAGATGTTCGCTGGCAAATGTATGCTGGACTTTCGAACCATCGGACAGCATCTTGTCGAGCCGGCGATATAAGTCCATCACGTTGTCAATGATTTTGGGTGGTGGATTGGCGACGGCTGCCAATGCGCGTAGTCGAACCATGATCTTGTCTGTACCTGGAGGCGTGTCCCGCACTCCCAGCATGACCAGTAGCGGTTTCAGAGCCGGTGCATTAAACTCCTCTCGTACGAACGGCTCAATGTCGACAAAGGGTGCCGTGGCCGGGGTGAGCATGAGCAATTCATCGGGTTTGTGGAATTCGCCATCTGTGCCTTGCAGGCATGGGTAGTCACGTAGTTTATGAACCCATTGTGCCCGGAAACCTTCGGCGCTTGACTTACGGTTGCCAGAACGTTGAACGACCTGCATGAGCCTGGCCGTGCTTCGATCAAGAAAATGCTGAGATTGCTCCATCAGCTTTTGCATGACTGACCACCACAGTGAAGGATCGGACTTCGATTGTTCCTTCCAGTGGTTCCAAATAGATTCATCAAAGTCCCAGTCACACAGTACGAATTCGCTGGACTTGTGTGGGCGATGCATCTTCTCCGGGTCGAATCCTCGTGTTTCGAGAAATTTTTCCGCCTCGCAGTTCCATCGCCAATCTGAATGGCCCCAACAGTAGCAGTGCATTTGTTCTTCTGGTAGTTGCCTCAGGCTAATAAATGTTCGAAGGCCGCTTTTGGGGCCAGAAGCCCATCCTCTCCATTGCTGAGCGGTACACGAACGGAAGCCGGAATTGTACTCATTGTGGATGATGTGCTGCTGGGCGTACAGTTCAGGGAGCAAAAGCTCTGCCGTACCGTCAAGGTCAACGATTAATCCGCTCTCAATCGTCACGCCGGTTTTTTCGGCGAGTGGCACATATTGAAAAACAGAAGGCACCTGAACGTCAAGTGCCGCCATGATGTGAACAAGACGCACATGGTCTTCAAGAAGGAACGCCTGACGCATCATGTTTTCGTGGACCCGCTGCATCAGTTTGTCCGACGGTGTGTGGTCTTTGAGACCGATCGCTTCAAGCAGTTCCCTGGCGGCCAGCCATGCGGCATCGGCTTTTTGCTCTTCGCTGTGCTGCGGTGGAAAGAGATGGCTTATCCAGTCCCGGTCCAAAATTTTCACTCGTTCGGAAATGAACTTCCAATCCCCATCCGAAAGCTGTTCTTTTTTGGACGACAGTCGTACCGCGTCGTGAGATGACACAAGGCATTCATCGCCTTCGACGGGAAGAATTCGTAGCTTTCGACGCTTGCCATGCCAATCGTGGCCATGCGGAAAGGCGTTCTGAACAAATGCCCATAGACGAACAAGGGATGACCAACCGTCTGGCTTGGGGATGGTGCTGTAATTTTCCAGCCGCAGTAGTGTAGCATCGTCTCGGTTGTCCCGCGAGATCGTTGTGAGCCAGCCCCATCCCTCCAGCCTCCTGCGTTGCGCGTCCTCCACTTCAGCGGCGAGTACCGCCGTCTTGCCTTCACCGCCGAATATCTTGAGCAACTCGGCTGGCGTCCATACATCGTACAAGGGCGCGGGGGGTGCAATACAGCACTCGCGTGAAGAGAGCGTGTCGTCCGTAGTCAGTAACGGGGCTTGGGGAGCGGCTTGGGCGAATGCGTTTCTTACCAGATTCATGCTTTCGGTAGCGATGGCATTGTTGCCGCTTTTATGCCGATCAGGGATCAGGCCGTACGCCTTGACGCGGGTGCTCATGGGCAAGTCTGACTCGTCAAGCCATTGCGTCATCGCCTTTGCAGCCAGAGTGCCCAGACGGGCCAGCAGCCAGCGGTTGGTCGGAGAGAGGCCTGGGTCTTTAATGCCGGTCCGCGCCGAATCCTGCACAAATGGGGCGTTGCAGGAGAACGGCAAGCCGGGGCGAACGTCGGTTGGGAGAACCACGTAAAGGCGTTGTTCTCCATCCAGCCCCATGATCAGTTCAACGTCACACGGTGGTGGTTCGAAGTCATCTCCGCTGCGACGCTCCTTACGCACCTCGTCCAAGGCCTCTTGGGGGAATGGTTCCAAAGCTGACCGGACCACCAAAAGTATCCGTTCGCGATTGTCAACGCCCGTGAGTGTGACCCATTCCGAGTTGTCTATCGGGCCGAGGCCGTGGACGGTACGTTCGATGCTGCGTCCCGCGATGCTGAGTTTCTCGATGTTATCGAAAAAGAGCAGTGAAGCGAGGCTGTTCGACCATTCTTCAAGATTATCCTCCAGTGCCTTCTTACGATCATCGTCCGCTATTCGCACGCGGACATGCGTTGTGGACACCTCGATCGCGTCAGCCAGCCATACGGGTTCGGTAAATCGTTTTTCATCGAAACGCACAGC
>Ga0123353_10005181_pt1 | contig 17035 bp, 22 predicted proteins | sample TergutLab28metaG_3_FD_92763 | JGI IMG/M metagenome (GOLD analysis project Ga0123353, IMG submission 92763) | Labiotermes labralis P3 segment gut microbial communities from Petit-Saut dam, French Guiana - Lab288 P3 | ecosystem: Host-associated > Arthropoda: Insects > Digestive system > Gut ...
CGTCTACCGTGTTCACTTTTCTTATACAGCCGAAGATTCTTAGACTTACAGTTGAAGGGATTGCCGTCGATACATTCTACAAAGTCACCATTTCGATACTTTCTCCAAAGGTGATGTTTTGCTACAAGATTCTTAATAGTATATTCGCGTCCGTTACACTTAACTGTAGCTTGTCCTTTTTTGAGATATACAGCGACCTTATAGTTAACTCCCGAGCTCCTGACACGTCGCCATACCTCACCATTCTCACCAACATAATAGTCGAATATCTTTCCGCTACATATTCTGCTCCACATAACAAGCTTATTCACATTACACGCCCCTTATTCGTTTCTTATATTAAGTATGTGGTTTTTAGAGCAAAGAGATTCTCTCATACAGAAATTACCCAAATCTGAACAGATAGACCGCCGTCCCAAACAAATACCTTGCTTCAGCTAAAAACTCTTCCGGAGCTTCTAACGTAAAGATATAGTGAAACATTCCATTACTAATCAAATGCTGTGAAAAAATGAAGTTGCGACCACCTGCTGTATATATAGCTTCTGCAAAGATTGAGCGTGTGTCGTTATAGTATTCCCTTAAAATGAAACCGCCCCTACCATGTCCGATAAAGTTAGAATATTCAATCTGCGATACACCATCAAAGTTGGTATCATTGAGTTCCACATTTATGTACATGACAGCACCGGAATCGGGATGCGTTGCCAGAAACACACCTTCATCCGTTATAGCTGTACTCCATCCTGCAGGTATACCAAACTCAAAGTTCCCAAACTCGTTATAGAGCATAACAAAATCTTCCGGTATCGGGTTCTGCTTCTCCCACTGGAACGTGTCCAGTATATGCATGAACGTACCGAAATAGTATTCGTAGAACTCCTGGTCTACAGCGAAGTTCAAGCCAACAATAAGTCCTCTATCCCAAGTCAGATATTGAATAGTCTCAACACCGTTCAGATTATAACTATACACGGCTGCGCTATTGTTAAGCTGCACGTAATCGTAGAACATCCCGCCACTAGATGTAATATCCCAACTCACACCGTTCCCGTTCATCATGTTTATATGCGGGCTATAATCACTGATTTGCAGTTGGATTACAGTTCCGTTCTCATGTACGAAACTTGTATTGCCTCTAATCATCGCTTGCCTCCACCCCTCCGGCACTTGCATCACTATTCCAAAATGTTCATCAATATACGGAACAAGCGAATGTACATTTAACGGTTCGGGGTCTTCGTATTCTAATGGCGACGCTATAAACGCCGGCAAAGTATTACTCTGCGACACAAACACCCATATAAGCGCAATTAGCGTAGACACAACCACAGCTATAACTATCCAATTTACGGGTTTTTTCGCATTATTAACCAGGTGTTCTCTTTGGAATCTCGTCATCACGCATCCCTCATTGCAAACATCTGAAAATTCTGCTGAATTAACATTGCTTGGTACGTATGCTGCGATTGCCGTGTCAGCATCCGCCTGTTTTCCTCTTCGTGTTGCCACTGATAATCGTACGCGTTTATAGCCGTTTGCGTTATCGACATTGACGGCATCGTCGAACCTTTCGGCGAATATATACGCATATCTGGTACATCCTGAATAACAGAGGTTGTTTTAGGCATAGCTGAAAATGCCGCATTACTTATAATCGCCTGCTGCCTGTCCCGCATTTCCTGCCGGCTAACGCTTCCATCCGGCGGCTTCTTGTATTTTCTCTTAAATAACATATCGTTCTCCCCTATCTTCTAAAACTCCTAAACCCCTTCGGTGCCATACTTCCAATCGCTTCTATCGCCAATTTACTCCTAACGCATTCATCATCATCGAAAGTAATCTGCCAACAGAGCGGATTGCCTTTCATCTTCTCTGACGCGTAAGTAAGCCCATTTGTTTTTGAGTCGAGGTATAAGTTATCAATCTGCTTCGGGTCGCCTAATAACACTATCTTACTACCCACACCGGCTCTTGTTATAATCCCATACGCTTGTATAGGCGACATATTCTGAGACTCATCAATTATCGTATAACAGGAATGAATTGACCTGCCCCTAAAATACGCAAGAGCCTCCGCTGTGATATAACCGCTCTCAAACAAATCGGTTATTATCGCTTGAATAGTCTTAGCATCTTTCTTTTCTTTGAGCGTATAAAGAGCCTCCAAGTTATCGTATATCGGACGTAAGAGCGGGCTTATCTTCTCCATTTCACTGCCCTTAAGGTATCCGATATCCTCATCGAACTTAACATTAGGCCGCGCTATTAGTATCCTTCTATATGTTTCATCCGCGAACTTGTTATGCACATGCTCCAAGCCCGCAGCAAGCGCGCAGAACGTTTTAGCAGTACCCGCACCACCCTTTATGATAACAAGCGGCGCTTCATCAGCGGAGGTCATCAGCGCTTCAAACGCGAACTTCTGACCCACATTACGAGGCATTACTTCATACGGTTTAGCATCCGCATATTTGAGTGCCACTATCTTCTGTCCATCGTATCTGCCTAACGCACTTTTTCCCGTAATCACATCGGTCATTACCAGAAACTCATTTGTTACCAATGGCGACATCTTATCGTATTCGTATATGGAATCAACATCTATATAATGGCTCTTCTTACTATAGAACTCTGTTATACCCCCAGAGTTCAACTTAATATCTCTACGCCCTCTATACTGTTCAGGCACATCTTTCGCTTTAAGTGTCTTATACTCCTCTGCCGGTACACCCATAATATCCGCTTTAAGGCGCATAATACTATCGCTTGAGACAAGCACCACATTTTTGCCGGCTTTATTCATAGCACTACTTGCACGTAATATACGGTGGTCCGCTTTGTTATCCAGCCAGCCTTCCGGCAGTTTTTCGGCTGCGTGGTTCATCTCAATAAAGAACTTACCTGAATCGTCGTTTATCTTCACGCCTTTGACTATATCGCCCATATCACGCAACTTGTTAAGTTCACGCACGGATGCTCTTGCGTTTGCGCCGACCTCGTCCTGTCTTGTTTTCAGGTTATCGAGTTCTTCCAATGTGATGTCAACGATGCATACGTCATGTTCATCGAACGCGTACATTGCGTGAGGGTCTGATATTAATACGTTTGTATCCAGCACGTAGGTTGTTAATCCTTTTCCTTTTTCGCTCATCAAAAATTTCTCCCTTATTTTTATTTTTGCCTATATAAAGAGTATACGGTTTCATTTTTCCTTTTAGCTCGATTTGCTGACTTATAACATACTATGAAAACACATACTTAGAGTAATACCACTTTATGTTTACAGGAGAGAAGAAAACTTCTGTTTCGTAAAGAGAATTATTATAAGGAGTGTTGAACAATGAGAATCAACCACTTAAAACTGTTGGGGCTTTGCGCCTGCAATGAACAGTTAATGGCGAAATTCACATCAGACCTTGTCGTAGCAAGAGCAGCGGCATCGGCATTGAAGAGTATGCAGCCGCCCGAAGGTGTTGTTGACAACGCTTTCAACTACTTCCATCATACGTTGTATAATGACGCAATCGAGAATTTACGAAATGTCGTTATGGATGTAGAAAAAGCGCTCGGCACTTCAATATTCGTTGATGTACCAAAGAGCGAACGCTTAGACGAATTGCTGGGATACATGGGATGGATAAGTTATCCACTAGAGGACGACCCAACGAGACATCTATTAAGCGAAGCAAGAAGAAGGATTAGAGCTACTGCGTAGTGGCTCTTTTTCTTTTTGTCAGCATGTTCTTGTTGTTAGGTCTCTACCACACATCGGACAATGTCAATTCACTCATGGCTGAAGCCAAAAGCTTGTAACTACCCGGTGGTACAAGGCTACGTTAGTAATGCTCCCACCTTTGGCTTGCGCTTAGCTACCGTGTTACCGGTAATGGTGTTACATCGAGGGAACGTTTGACATACGCCCCTTACAAACCGGTATACCGGCCTGTAACCTGATTGGTACTCAAGCGGTCTGTTCTGACAGATGCTTTATTCCCTTATTGTACAGGTTCATTGCTGCGGCCCTGTCGTCGTTACTGGTATAGCCGCACATTTTACACTTGAATGTGTGTTTCTTTTTGTTCCTGTTAGATGCTTCTACATGACCGCATAGCGGGCATGTCTGACTGGTATACTTTGGGCATACAGTGATTGATTTTGAATCTGCCAGAACTGCCTTGTACTCTATCATTAAGCGTAACTGATAGAATGCCCAGCCAACGTGTACCGCCCTATCCTTAACGCGTACCATTTCAGTAGCGCTACGGATACCGGTCAAGTCCTCTAACACGAACAGTGTATTCGCAGGCTGTGAGTTAACAAGTGCCTTTGATACGCAATGGTTAACATCACGCATCCAACGGTTCTCTCGTTGCCCTATGGCTTTTAGCCTGCTTCTTGCGCTCGGTGTGCCGCGTTTTTGAAGTGATTGCCTTGTCTTTTTGTACTTTGCCTTTTTGTGTTTAACGTGCTTGCCGTTGAAAAATGTTGTTTTACCGTCTTTGTCGTACGACGTTGCCAGAAAGTTCATACCCAAATCAACACCAACGACACCCGTGATTTCACCGTCCTTTATATCCTTGACATCTTTGGTCATTGATATGTGCAAGAACCAGTAGCCATGCTTGAACACCAGCTTTGCTGTACCGTACTTCCATTTGTTGTTACCATCGAAGAAATGTTCCATGCCCTCGTTGTGGAATTTGACTTTTACTCTGCCTTCTAATGTGTTGACTGAGAAAGTATCGCCTTTAAGCGAATAATCGTGATTCCACACAAGGTCACACTCAGGATGTTTGAATTTTATCAGCGTCCATTCATGCCCGTTAGTCTTGGCTGACTTATATCGCGCTATAACGGTTTTGATTACTGACTGCGTCATCTGTGCGCCCAGCCCGAACAATGCCCTTAAATCCTTATAAAGCGTATCGTGAAGAGGTCTGTAACTCAAGCGTTTGTTCTCAAACACGTACATGGATACATAGTTACAGGTCGCAGAGTATATTTTACGTGTTTCTTCAAGCAATGCGGCACTCTTCTCGTCGGGCAATAGCTTTAACTTCGCCGTAATAGATACAGTAGGTTGTTCGTCCTTTTTAGGCTTATCGGACTGCTTATTGTTTTGTGTTTTTTTCTTAGCCATTAGTATTTTACCCCCTATATATAGTATGTGGTTTTACATTACAAAAGGGCGCGTATTCCAATATTATTTTTCAAAAAAAGTAAAAATATTTACCCCAACGACATCAAAAACTACATACTAATAATAGGACGCAACAACAACAAAAAAAATGGAGGATGGCGGTTCCTCCCATGTTTAAAAACACGGGTATCCCCGCCTTAAATTATGAAATATCTACACTGAAATGATGCTCATATCTCTGACTACTAAAAGCTTCTGCTTCTATTTGGGGGAATCTTTTCCCCTGCCCTATTCTGAGAGTCATCCTTCTGTTGCCGTAGTAGTCAGGCTCAACTAAATCATAGATTGGTTTTCTGACACTTGACTCTGCGCAATATTCACACATAACAACACATCATCCTTCCCTTTACAACGCAATCTTTTACAGCGCAAGCTTATACTGCACCTGCGTTTCTGATAATCTCTTTTTCGCTATCTCGACATATTCAGGGTTAATTTCAATACCGACAAACCCACGCTGTTCTTCCATAGCCACCACACCTGTTGTCCCTGCACCGAAGAACGGGTCTACTACAACTCCACCTACCCTGCTACCCGCCAATACACACGGTCTTATTAACTCTTTAGGATATGTTGCGAAATGCGCTCCTTTATAACTATTTGTTGCAACAGACCATACACTGCGTTTATTGCGCATCGCATTGAACTCGTATTCGTTCCCGCTCTTTGTCCGGTTAAACACATCAGGAGATGCACCATATTTATTGCCACCAAATCTTGGTAGATTCTCAGCATTATTGGCTCTCTTAACTGTATTTTCCGATACAGGCTCCTTTATCGCTTCATGGTCGAAATAGTAACGCGGAGCTTTACTTAACAGAAACATATACTCATGTGTTTTTGTACATCTGTCTGTCACGGGTTCGGGCATCGGATTCTGCTTATGGAAGATAATATCTTGCCTCAAGTACCACCCATCATTACGGAGCGCAAACGCTAGCATCCAGGGAATCCCTACAAGGTCTTTTTTTTTACAATTAGCGTATGTTACATTATTAACCGCAGAACTTCCCAAAATGCCACGATTCGTTGACTGCAAATAACCGCCCGCGCTATCGGGATATGATGCACTACCTTTATTTGAGACAGCATAACTATCACCAATAACAACCCACAGCGTACCGTCATCACGCAGTACGCGATACACTTCACGAAACACCTTGATAAGCCGTTCGATGTAAATTTCCGGTGTGTTTTCTAAGCCTATCTGTCCTTCGCAGTTATAATCGCGTAAGGCAAAATATGGCGGTGAAGTTACGCACATATCTGCGATACCGCTATCTACTTGTCGCAAGCCTTGAATGGCATCAGCGCAAATGATTTTCTCAACCATCGTATTCTCCGTAATCATCATAATATCGAAGAGCAGAATCACGCCACACACTAAAATACTGGCAATATTCCGTGAGCGATATCGAATCTCTATGAACCCTGCATCGTAATTCTGTATCGCCCAACGACGCATGAGCGCACGATATGCACATGTGTAGCGGTGTTGGCCTGTTGATTCTCCTTTGTAGTTTTCTTTGCGACGGTCGTAATGTCATTACCATTTTGTTTGCTCCTCATAATTCTTATATTCAGCAACTCTTGCCATGCGATGATTAGTCAAATCCCGAAAGAACTTGTGATTCGGTGCTTTCAATATATACGCGAAAGAATTGTCGAAGAACACAGCATATGTCTCATGTCGGGGCTCTACCGCGACGGTTGTGTAGGCGGTAGTTATTGCTTGTCCGCCAAAACCCTCAAAACCTAACGCGGTGCTTTCCCACACCTGCGGGAACACTGACAGTTCCGGCTCCAGCGTTCCTGTTTCCCCGAATATTTCCTTAACTCGTTCTTTGAAATCATCTTCAATCTTTTGTAGATTTGGTATTCCCATTCGCATTACTCCACCTCCGACCATAACAGACGTTGACCACACGAATCACAGTAATTGGGTTCTCCGTCCTCTGCGTCAAAACTTTTGTTGCAGTTTGGGCACAACTCTCGATAGTATTCGACCGCAGGAAATACTAACTTGCCATTTTTGGCATATACAGGGACTTTGGTAACCGCGACCGCTATAGGCTCAATTGTGTCGGGGTCGATGCGCCAATATGTACCTTTCGGCATTCGCATTGTCGGAATATCGTTGTGCATCGTAATATAGCCTTCCACTACTTTCCCATTATCAACCCGTCTACCCTTTGTCATATATCTCTTATCCATAACTCTTACGCGGACACCACCGCGCGCCCCTTTCCCCAAGCTTTCTCAACAATCTCATTATGATTTTCCGGCGTTTTCGATTTGCTCACCAGTGTAGCTAAACCATTGTCAATAGCATATAGGCTGTATTGTGTTCTCTCTTGGTTCGATATAGTGACATGTGTTGTGGGGCCGTTTTCCCGCTTATAGTGCCACCAATACAGGCTATTTCTTGGTATTCCTTTGTACATAATTTAGAACCCTTCTACTGTGCCGGTATAATCACACTCAGGATTCCTGCACTCATAATCGCCGTCCCCAATTGGATAAGCCCCTACGGTGGTGCATTTTGGACATTCGGCATCTTCAAGAATCTCATCGAAAACTGACTGAACAGACATAATTATTCTCCTATTTTTCTTTCAGATATTTTTGCCTCTGTATATAGTATGTGGTTTTTGGGTTGTGAAAGTGTCTCGTATACAGGAATTTCTTTGATTATTTTCACGTTTTTTTGCTATTTGGCAAAAAGAAGTGCTGTACAAGTGTTGTTCTCGTACAGCATTTTCTTGTATCTTCTTAACGTGCAAACATTTTTAGACAATCGAAAAGCCCTTTGTTTTCAACGTTTTCTTCAAGGCAATTGTAAGTAAAGACTGTCTAACTGAAAAGCATTAGAAAATTTAGACAATTATTTTGCCTAATCTTCGATGGCGGGGTCGGGATAACGCATTATTTCGTGCGGTCCATCTATACGCATTGTGGACAACGAGCCTTCAACAGTTATCGTACTCGTTATGGTTGCCGTATACACAATCACATAATCTAATTGCGGCCACTTATACATCATCTCTTCTGTCTCTGTACGGGAGCCGTCTGCGTGTTCTTCTATTGCAATAGTCGATTCGATTATATGCTCTTCCGCAAATTCGCCGCCATCAATCTTACGTAAGAATAACGCATCGAACAACAACCACGGGTCCAACGCAAAACAAGCGGTATCGCCGCCGTCGTTATAAGAAGGATAATCGTCTTGTTGGTTTTGCTGCTCTCCCTGTTGTTCCATTGGAACGCCTTGCCTTCGTTGTATAGTTGACAATGTTTCAGGCAAAACTTCAGACAATGTCTCAGGGAATACAGGCGGAGGTTGCGATGGCGGGTCACATGCTGCCAATAAAACACACAAGGCAATTACAGCTAGTATAAGGACTATTATTTTTTGCATGCTTTTTCCTCTTTCTCTAGTCATTAAATATCTCCGCAATCAGCAACCATCCGTCCTTTTCCAGTACAACAATTGCTACCTGTGTATATAAGTCCGACATACGTGTCTGACGTGTTCCCGGCAATGTTTGGAACCTCTCATGGATTTGGTCAGCTCCTCTCGACGATGTGCGCCAAAGATGCTCTGACGGCAACAGGCTATGTACACCGAACCTACCCATTAGCTGCTCGACAGTGCCGTACATAGGCGAACTGAAATCTGTGTGATTATATATACCCATATCCGCAGCTTTTATTTGCGCTACATGCATTAAATCACCGGATGCCATAGATAACGGCGCAAGGTTCTCTGCTATACGCGCTGCGTTCAGTAATGCCAACAAATCGTTAGCTATTGACGTATTGCTCCTGAATCCGTCCATTACACGCGCTGATTCCAATGAGAGTGTAGAAGCTATGAGAGCGGGGTTAGGTCTTGCATGTCCGCCTGCGCCCGGTGCGTCCGCGAACCGCGATATTTCGTTCGGGCCGTCCCTGCGTGTTGAGCGTAACGAGCCATCAGAGTTATATACCTTAGTTATAGTTGTTTCCATTATTATTGTATAACCGCCCTGTAACCTCTGTTCAGTAAATGTTTCAATCTCCGTATATGTACCGTCTGAATGTTGTTGAGTCGAGGTCTGGCTGCCGTGGTCGTTTATGTGTACTTGCGCGACACCGCCGCCGGAACCTCCACCGGAACCTCCGCCGCCGAGTATCGTTAAGAAGCCATCGAGCCAGCTACCCTGACCGTCTTGATTATCTTGCTCTTGTCCTGCTCTTTGGTCGTCCATAGATGTGCCTTGCCTATACTGCATATCAGGTGGTTCATCAACCTCGCGCCAGCTATATGTACCGTCTTCGTTCCGTATACGTTCTACATAGCCTATTATTACGCCATGCTCATTGTATACAGCATATATATTGTTACCGACATGCACAAAGTTATCGGGTATCGTGCCGTCGTTGGGGAATATAGCTTGGAGCGGGTTCCCGTTGCTATCAACTTCCTCGAACCAGAATGTACCGTCTGCGTTCCTATGATACCTATAGTACCGCGCTGTACCGTCAGGCCCTACTACCCTGTATACATTATCCAAACCTTCCACAGCTTCCCATTCGTCAGGTATGTCGGGGTTAACATCATGCCATAGCCAAGACCCGTCAGCTTGACGTACCCGTTGTCTGTATCCGATAATATTTCCGCTCTCATCTATTATCATGTACAATTCGTCATGTCCAAGCACAGGTATATAGTTTTCGGGTATTTCAGGGTCTAATCTCCAACTTTCACTTGCGACAATAATAGGTTCCGCACTTGAGCGTACCCACCAAGCGCCGGCTGCGGGGTCAACACCATATGCGAAATGGTCGAGTTCCCCTACAGGGTTATTAATCTTGTAAGCCCAAGCACTGCCAAACACTGTCATTAAAACAAGTAATGTACATATTATTGCTTTCATTTTTATGTTCCTCTCAATTTTCTGTTATATAATTAGTATGCAAGAACATTTTTCGGAATTAGAAAAACGCCTGTAGTGTTACAAGCGTTTCTTTGTTCGGCGGAGCGGTTATTTTTACCGCTACCGGGTTTGAAGACGGAACAATAGCGGCTGGGGAGTTTGGCGATTGCCCGACGCTTCGCTGCTTTTTTTACAGTAAGCCCCCACTGTCGGACAACCTCAGTGTGCCCCGCTTTTTCCTTCCTTATAGGCGCAGGCGGCCTTCTATTTTTAGCATGTGTTTCCATAATTCAATTTTTGTTATTTTCGAGAATCTGTCTATTCTTTTGCAGCAGGCGGAATAGAGCCTGGTCTATCGGAGGCCAATCATAGTCTATAAACAGGTCATCGTCCTTGTGTTCCGACAGATTGCAAGTGCTGCTATTTGTGCATTCCTTCCTGTCGCATAATGGTGTTTCTCTATCATTGTTCATCGGCTTGAAATCTTCGCAAGAGAACCATTCTGTGCCTGCGAACTTCTCGTTAAGCTCATCGCGTGTGTAGGATTGCCAATCGTCAACCACCTTGCAAACTGTGTAGTCTATTATTCCAGAAAAGCATAATTCGTGAACGTGTCGCTTTATAAGCTTACATCCGCCGTGCGGAAGATTTGAAAATATATAAACATTGTCGCCCATCGCGTAATTGGAAGTTACTCTTTCCCCTTTTTTAGCAAATTTTACAGCCCTGTCATATGCATATTTGCTTAGCTTTATGTGCCGTATATTTGCTACTGTAAACGGTCTTCTTTCCTTTCTTCTCCCCATAATAGATATCCCCTTCTCAATAATCTTTTTTCAGTTTTCCGCCGCAATGACAACTGTAACGCGCAGGGTGTTTTACTGCTTCAGTGTTTCTGAGGTATTCCCATGTTTCATTGCAATTAACACAGGATATTCGATGTTTTGCTTTCGGCTTTTCCACCGTGACATTGTAAGCATCTTCTATTTCTTCGTGTGTAACTACTCTCGTAATGTTATATTCCGTATTGCGGTTAATCAGCCCTGCAAGGTACCGCCAATCACTGCCATGACCTCTGTATCTTGCTGTCGGATGCGCATGTAACAGTTCGTGGATTATGGTTTCTTCTACTGCTTTATCTCCAAATTCCAACAGCCTTTCGGAAATAGTAATGGCACTTTTTTTCCCCTTGTGCTTAATGCTCCCCCATTTTCTCTTTGCGTCACTTAACCGTACATTCGTAATATTGTTCGGATTAATTGCGGATTCGCCTTTTGACACCAATATTTCGTTTACTAATTGCAACGCATTTTTATACGGCACTGCCAGTTTTTCGTGTACCATCATGCCATGCTCCCCTGCTCTATCTTGTCGCACACCCAGCACGCTTCTTCAAACGAAGCGCAAGTTCTCACGCCGAACTTCCTGCACCATTCTTCTGCTTCTTTTATCTCTTCTTCCTGATAATCAAAGCCGTTATTCTCCACTTCAGCGTATACAGTTTCAGCATCCTCATCGAACAACAAGACACACGGCACACCGTTATCCGGGCATTGAAAGCCACCTGCGTTTAAGTCCAAAATGTTTTCCTCCTTTGTTTCTTTTTAGTTTTCAGTAGAATCATAATCACATCTGCGTATTACGAATGAATTGATTTCGGTGTTTATCATCTGCCCTGTATATAGTGCATTCAAACGTGTCGGAGCAGCGGCTCTATCCTCTTCGACATCGCGGATAAAATCAATTAACCATGCCAACCGACCTTCTTTTGACGGCTTATACTCCTCTTTCGGTTCCCAAAACTTCTTCTCAAACAAACAATACCCAATCTCTTCAAACCATTCCGCCCAATCTTCTCCTGTCCATTCCTCATAAGTTTTTCCTTCGGGACATGTCTCGTATACGATGTAGTCTCTTAGTTCAACTCTGTTGAATGGTACGAACACAAAGCTACCAACACTGCGCGGCGATATTTCCTCAAGCTTATCTCCTACTACTTTGTGCCAGCCGGACACTTCATCATCATCTATATTGCAGTCGCACCAAACATACTTATCTTGCATATGCTCTAATTTCAGCGTGCTTAAATTGCTGCCCGGTGCTCTGTGAAAGTCACTGTAATAACTTCCCAAATTGTTTTTCCTCCTTTTTCTCTTGTTTTTTTGATTCAGTTTTCAATGTACAAGCATATGATAATTATACCGAAAACGGAAAAAGAGCGTCAACTTTACAAACGCTCATACAAGATTTTTGAAAATTATTTTTGGGTTTTTGCGGATTTTAGGCTTATAAGCACCCATGAAAACGCATACTATATATACTACAATGATTCAGATAACGGGAGTGTGCAATAGCGCGTTCTGGTGTTGTCTGAAGTTAGGGTTCTGTCCGTGTTGATATTGTTCTAACGTGAGGAAACGCCAGATGCATAGGTTGTTTCTTCTTTTTGCGTTAGAGATAGCGTCACGGCTAACCTCATTGTTGAATCTTTTTATAAAAAGGGGAAAACTTATGAGCGCAACATACCACTGCTCCTGCGGAAGCAGGTACGTCCCTGAACAATTCGACGGGGACGGCGACCATATAGAAATATGTGGTTGCAAAAAAGGCTATACCTTCGTTATTAAGAACGGCGATATAGCCGGAGTGAAAGACGCTCCCGAAATGGGGCCGGTATTTCACGGGACATCTCCAGTTAAACTCCGCGAAAACGGAGATTGTCCAATATGCGATGAAACGTCGCATAGAGACAAGTTCGGAAAACCACGCCCCTGTTATGTCAAGGGCTGCGCAAATAACCCCAGAACTTGACGCATAAGCGTAAACCACTCCTTTCGGGGTGGTTTTCTCTTTCGCTATTTCGTTTCCAAGTATTCATTTAGCGCCGCCAGCATTATTTCAGGGAACATAGAGTTATATTCGACCTCTGACGACTCTATTCTATACATTCCCTCTTCTGCGTCAATAAACTTGCTTTTTTTCAGCATCTCTATTAACCCGCTTGGTACCGCTTCGTTAAAGTGGATGTGCGCCAGTGTGATATGCCCGTCTCTTAACCCCGGATAATCCTGCCACGTAAACGCAGTGCCCCGACAAGAGCTTGACATCTCGAAACCCGCGTTATGATATGCCATCACGACCTCATACATCTCGGGGTCTACGACCACAGTGCTTTTAAAGCCTTCCCTCTCGATTCCTGTCTCTACCGATTGCTTCTTAATTGACCAGCCGCGTTTAATGTTGTATTTATCCCTGTACTCTATATCCTCTACAAATCGACGAACATATTTACCATGCAGCGCACCTGTGAAGTAATCATTTTTGTAACCGCGCCAGTATTGCTCTAAGAGATTGCCGCCCTCATCATACTCGTAGATAAAACACTCATAATCCGCTTTTTCGTATTTGCCTTCCTTGTACTTAACAAGGTTAAATACTATCTTCTTGAAGTTCTCGGCTTGTTCTTCATTATACCTTTGCCATTCTATAGATTCAGATAAATATTCACTCTTTTCGTATCGTGAAGAAGTGTTAATAATATTGCATATTTCAAAATTGATGCTCCTCATCTCCCTTCTCTTTCTCTTTTTCTAATTCAATTTTCAAAGTACAACTATACACAAATTATATCGGCATTAACCGCAAATAGTCAATGCCGAACAACTCGTATACAAGATTTTAAGATATTTTTTTACGCCAGAGCTATCCTACCACCAATCGTAACGCCTTCCCTCATAACAGCCTTCACACAAACCATACGGAGAGTTCCAATCCAGCTTACTACCACAAGACCGGCACTTTCTTCCCATCTTCTTAATTCTTTCTATCAATATGCGATTAATTTCATCAGATGTTTGATTCTTCAGCTTCAACACCTGCTCCGCGTCAAATGGCAACTTCAATGTTCTATTAAATGAATAATGCAAATCAAGTTCGCTATAATATAACTCGAGCGCATCGAGGTTGGCATTATGTGGCTTACCGGGGATATAGACGGTTTTTCCGGCAACATAACAATCAATGCTGTACGTCCATTGCAATAGTAAATCATCGCTTTTCGCGTCGAACGGAATCATTGCTAAGCCTAACTTTTCGGACGGTTGTAGCGAATCGTTTTTCTCAAGCGTTTCTAAAAGTTCGAGTAACTGTTGAATATCCGTTTGGCAAAATTCTCCGCTACTTGCCCTTATCTCCATACAGGTACGAATCCTGTCTTGCAGTGTACCTGCAGGAATAGAAAGAACAAAATCTGTCGATGGTGTGTAATAGATTTCGTTTTCCTTTGCAGGCGTTTTTCTCAGGCATGAGCGGATATGACGGCCGTTCCCGTAACAATTAACATATCCGACATCATACATATTATACCTGCCGGCCCTTCCGGCTATCTGATGCACTTCGGTATCGTACAGTTCGCGTCTGTCTGTGCCGTCGAATTTTATATACTCCATGAATATGATACGTCGTATCGGAAGGTTAAGCCCCATCCCTATCGCATCCGTAGCGACCACTATATCGGTTTCACCATTTATATACATATTCGTTTGTTTTCTGCGCGCGTCCGGAGGTAAATTGCCGTAAATGATACTGGCTTTTATGCCTCTGTCCGCAAGTAAGCTGGCGATACTGAGCACCATACGTTTGCTGAACGCTATAAGAGCGTCACCACGTTGCACATCATGCGGAAACGAAAACCTCTGTTCTTCAAACATTAACGGGGTTTTACGTTCATGCTCAATAATCTCGTATGAGTCACTACACTTGTTAATCAGCGACACTATTGAGTCTACGCCGTAAGGAGCGCAACATACATGAACCTCTTTGCTTACCGCACCGAGTATAGCCCTTAACCATGCGTTCCCGCGCTGTTCATCGCCAAGCATTTGCCCTTCGTCAATGACCACCACATCGTACTTTTTGGATGTGTCCAGTTTTTCAATGGTTGAAGAATAGTGCATTGCGCCTTTGGTCACTATTTCCTCTTCCCCTGTCGATAACGTTGTCGGGACACCATCGTCGTTGAGCGTATGATATACTTCAAGCGCCAATAGCCGTAACGGTCCGAGATATATTCCTGTCTTAGCGGTCTTGAGACGCTGAAGTGCGGTATATGTCTTTCCTGTATTGGTCGTACCACTATGAATTACAAACTTTCTTTTAAGTTGTCTTGCCTGTGGGTATTCGTCCTTTGGATGTTCGGGGATAGATTCCTTAATATACTTTAGCAAAGTAGCGTCCGATGCGCTTCTATTATCTTGTTCAACAAGTATGCGTATATCATCGTCAGACCAACCACAGTTATACTGCCTATTGAACTTTTCCACATACTTCTGTTTCTTCTCCGCTTCGGTTTTCCTAACGGTTGCTTTACGTTTCTCTTTCTTCGCTTTGACTGCCTTGAACGCCTCTGTTTCTTCAGCAGCAACGACTACGCTCTCTTCCCATAAAAGCATAGGCGCAGCACTCTTATAATGCGGGTTCGGAACTTCTTTTGGTGCCGGCAGTAACTCTTTGATTATTTTTTCTGTCCAACCACGCTTAAGCACGGTCGTTTTGGCAATCCATTTAATTGACCTGCGTAACCGCATCCGTTCCTCACGGGCCCTTTGAGCAGCAAGTGCTCTTTCCTGTTTTTCTTTAAGCATTTTGTTTTCTTTCGCTTCTTTTTCCTTTTTATATTGTTTGAACTCTGGCGTTTTTTCGGCTTCATGGATTACGGTTTTATCCCACAGTTTAACGTCAGCAGCCTTGATGCCCTGCTGTTTTGGTAGTAGTCTATATATAGCCATACCGGTCCAGCCGCGGTCTAGCAGTTCGTCTTTCGAGTACATGGTCATGCGTCTTTGTTTTCTAAGTTCTTTCTCCCTATCTTTCTCAATCGCTTGCTCTACCCTCTCCAACGACTTTGCATTGGGGATGAATTGCCATTTGCGACCGACGACAAACACAGGATATATAGTTTTTTCTTCAGGCAGATTGCATTTTTCGCAGTAACGACCTTTATTGTTGTTTATTAGCGACTCGACAAAACCGGAAACTTGGCGTTTCCAAATAAATCCTCTTTTTCCGCATCCTGAACAAGCTAAAGAATATATCCTCCCTCCATTCTTTTTGCTTTTATTTTGCATGGGTTGTCCTAAAACTTCTTTACCACCTGCAGATAGTTTGATATATTCGGGCGATTCAAAAAAGTTATTGGTTGGAAATCTTGCAAGTTGGCTTATAACTTCCTGCTCAGTTTCATACCAGTACCTTTTACCGGTAACGAAGTTTCTGACCGACCAAGCGTATTCAAGCGTGTTAGAGTCATCATAGTTTTTCTTCGGCATTAATTCTTCCTTTTCTTACTCTATATCCGCAATCTTCTTCAGCGGGCATTGAGGATGGACATTGTCTGAGTAGTAACCTTTCCACATTGGTACAACCTCACCGCTTAAAGCATAAATCACTTTACATGCATGCGTTTGAGACGTGTGTGCGGCGACTACCTCTCCGTTGTATTTACACGCCATGCAATTTTCAGGAACCGTTACCATAATGCACATCCTCCTCTTTTCTTCTTTTTCCTTAACAATACTCTCTTCCATCGCTTCCTGTGAACCCTCCCCACCTAAACACTATCGTTTTTTAGATGGGGCTTCCGGCACAATTTAATTAGCACCGGCTTCCCTATCTCGACCAACAACACAAAACTCAGCAGCGTGGGTGACTCTCTGGCTTACGCCGAGAGTGCCGCATTAAGGTTTAACAAATCGGACAGGGTGCGCGTGGTTCCGCTGGGTACCGAAGAAACATTTGTCTTCATCGCCTCGATTGCGTCGGGGTCGAGGCTACCCAACTCTATAGTTGCCTGTAGAGATTTTAGGGTATCGCGTATAAAGTATCTTGCGCCAATATTATATGACGCGTTCAGGTC
>Ga0123353_10005182_pt1 | contig 17035 bp, 13 predicted proteins | sample TergutLab28metaG_3_FD_92763 | JGI IMG/M metagenome (GOLD analysis project Ga0123353, IMG submission 92763) | Labiotermes labralis P3 segment gut microbial communities from Petit-Saut dam, French Guiana - Lab288 P3 | ecosystem: Host-associated > Arthropoda: Insects > Digestive system > Gut ...
TAATATAGAAAATGGAACAGAAGATCATAACAAGAAAGATAATACTACTCTAGAAGAGAGTGGAGATGCAGAGAAGGAGAATTGATGCTACAATTTTTTATATTTGAAATAAAATACCGTCTACGTCATATATCAACATATGTGTTTACATTTATTTTATCTGCTTTGATGTATCTTGTAGTGAGTTTCACCGGGGGCATGATAGATGGTATAACTATAAATATCTTTGCTTCAGGTGATAAAGTTGCTTTAAATTCACCCGTTGTTTTATTTACTATGTGTTCAAGTATGGGAGTACTTGCAATATTTTTCTTAGCTTCATTTATAAATCAAATGTTTGCTAAGGACTTTGAAACAAGATTTTATAATATACTTTTTACCAAACCTATAAAAAAATCACATTATATTATAGGAAACTTATGTGGTAACATGGTCGTAATGGTGTGTATGTTTATAGTGATGTTGATAGTATATGCCATTACATGCTATATGCCATATATAGATAAAGAAATGATAACAAAATCTAGTTTGATATGGTACATACAACCATTGCTCCTCTCTGTAATACCTAATTTTTATTTAATAGGAGCTTTATTTATAGGGTTTGTTTGTATTACAAAGAGAACAAACTATATTTTTGGTGTTGCTTTTCTTTTGTTAATTTTATCAAGTATAGCAAGCTATTTTGCTTCAAAGATAGATAATCAATTACTTTCTACACTCATAGATCCTTTTGGTGAGAGAGCTGTTGCACTAGTTCACAAGGGATGGACAGCAGCAGAAATGAATACTAGCATGATTCATTTAACAAAGTTTATAATTATAAATAGGTTGTTCTGGATATGTATAAGTACCTTGATATTGATTTTTAGTATTAATAGGTTTAACTTTATCTTTACATTTAAAGACAAAAAGAAAAGTGAAACTATTGAAACAAAGCAAACATCAAAGATCTTTTCTATAGAACCACCCGCTGTAGCATATAAAGATACTATATTACTCCAATTTCAACAATTTGTAAGTTACTTACAGTTTAATCTTAAATACATTTTCAAACACCCATTAGTGTATGTAATAGCAGCACTAGGTATAGGTTTCATTCTAACGACGTTTTTTCAGGCTAATCAAATATTTGGAACATCAGTTTTCCCAGTAACATATAATATGGTAGATGTAATTGTCTATTCCTTCATGATTTTTATGTTAATAATAATGACTTTTTTTTCCGGTGAATTGATTTGGCTTTCACGCGAAAATAAGTTTGATTTGATAGAAGCAGCTCTTCCATATAAAAACATTGTTAGCTATTTATCGAAATATTTTGCTGTTGTTATTTTGATGATAGCGTATTTTTTAATGCTGATGGTAACCGCTATTTGCTTTCAAGCTCTAAAAGGGTACACTAACTTTGAAATTGGATTATATCTCAAATTAATTTTTTTATTTCATTTCCCTGGATTGCTTTTATACTTACTATTAACTTTTATAATCCATAATTTCGTAAATCATAAATATGGCTCGCATTTTGCTTTTGTATTGTTATTCATTATACTTGATATTTTACCTGCTTTGAAAATAGAACATGGTTTGTTAAGACCAATGTATTCTCCGAATATACGATATTCTGATATGGCAGGCTTTGGTCCTAATGTTGAGTCAATGATATGGTTCTCAACCTACTGGTTCTTGATATTACTTTTGTTCACCGGAGCGACAGTCTTATGCTGGAAAAGAGGAATCAATATTAATTATTTAAAAAATTATTTTAAAACACTTAAGACAAAACCTGTTCTAGTGTATAATGGAGTTTTTGTAATTCTTACTCTTGCAACCGCTTTTTATATCTTTTATAACACGAATATAAAAAATACATTTGTTACTACAAAAAAACAAGAGCGGATGATGGTTAATTATGAAAAAAAATTCAAACATTTTGAAAAGAAAAGCCAACCAAAAGTACAAGATATTAAACTGAACGTTGATATTTACCCTGAAAAAGAATCTATGTATGCATATGGAACACTTCTTTTAAAAAATACACATGACACACAAATTGATACTTTGTTTATCCATTATAGAAGTGAAGAACTTGTACTTATCGACTTTCCCTCCACTATAGTTTATACTGATAAAGATTTTGGTATACAGATACATAAACTAAATAATCCCATGACGCCAGGAATGACCCTACCCTTTAATTTTAAAGTAGAGTACTTGCCAAATGGATTTTCAAATAGTGGAAATAGTAGTACAATCTTCAAAAATGGCACTTTCATCAATAATCATCTATTCCCTACTTTCGGATATTCATCTTTCTACGAAATATCTAGAGAACGTAGACGAAAAAAATTAGGTTTACCTGAAAAAGATTTACTACCAGCTACTGACGACCCGTGGGGACTTAAATTTAACTATGTATCACGTGATGGAGATTGGGTTTCATTCGAAGCTATAGTTTCGACATCAGAGGATCAAATTGCTTTAGCACCGGGAAAATTAGTAAATTCATGGACTGAAAACAAGAGAAATTATTATCATTATAAAACAGAAACAGATATGATAAATTTTTACACATTTCTATCTGCAAGGTATGAAGTGAAACGAGATACATGGTATAGTGTTCATGGCACAGATGTATCTGAAAACCAAAACGGTTTTTACCATCATCCCGTAGATTTAGAAATATATTATCACCCCGTTCATACATACAATATTGACTCAATGATGAATAGTTTGAAAGAATCTCTGAACCACTATACTAAAGTTTATGGACCTTACGAGCATTCAGTTCTCAGGATTGCAGAATTTCCTCGATATGCTTACTTTGCACAAGCTTTTGCAACTTTAATCCCCTTTTCAGAGGGTGTTGGTTTTATCGCAGATGTGAAAAAAGATAAAAAAATTGATTATCCGTTCTATATTACTGCACATGAAGCAGGACATCAATGGTGGGCACATCAAGTAATTGGAGGTGCTGTACGAGGAACAGTTATGCTTGCAGAAAGCTTCACAGAGTATTCTGCAATGCAGGTAGTAAAACGAAATTTTTCAGACAAATTATATAGAGACCAATTAAAATATACTATGGATATGTATTTAGGTGGTCGTTCTGGTGATTCAAAAGACGAATTACCACTTACTCAGGTTGAACATCAGCAATATGTTGTTTATCAAAAAGGTTTACTAACAATGAATGCCTTGAGTCGTTTACTTGGAGAAGATTTAGTAAATACAGTCTTGCGAAATTTTTTGATAGAAACAAAATACCAAGCAAACCCATATACAAATACTATAGCTTTTATGAATGTGCTAGACCCATATGTCCCAGATTCGTTGAAGACAACAGTCGATGATATGTTTAATAAAGTAGTGATATATCAGCATAAAATAGATAAAGTCGATGTTAATTTCCTTGAAGATGATAGTATACAAATTATTCTAGAATTTACAGCTGAAAAGAGATATTACGACGAAGGAAAACCTGAAATAATGGAATATGAAGGTTGGTTAGAAGTAGGGTTTGTTGACAGATTAGATAATATTTTGTCATTAGAGAAGGTGTGGGTAACTCAAAAAAGTAATATAGTAGAGTTTACAATGGAACATATGCCTGATAAAGTAGTACTAGATCCTTATTTCGTAACTTTAGATCTTACTCCATACTCAAAAACAGAAAAAATAAAATAAAACAAATATATAAACAGTCTTGGAATAGGGGATACAACACATTTGTAATCCAAACTGAATTACTCTGAATTTATAATAAAAAAATAAACGAGGTAGTTAAATGAAAAAATTATTATTAGTCTTAATAGTGATATTTTTTATCACAAATGTTGTTGCTTTTGATGATTTATGGCTTAAAGCACAAAAAATATTAGAAAACACAGATGGTTATTTTCCAGGTACAATTACACAGCAGTTCGAAAGTATTTCCAAAAATCCCAAATACGAATTCAGACTGGGATATGAAGTGATAGTATCGAATGCAGTAAATGAAGAAGGAAAAGTAGTCTCAAGTTTAGTTTCCAAGAGAACTTTTGATAATTACAATGAACTTAGAAATAATCAAGGAATCCCACGAAGTGATATAATAGAAATGAGGAAATCAGTAGATGATTTAAAATCAAATATAAATAAAATTTCTAACGACATGCTAAGCAAAGATATGGAGACTGATGAGCTTGAAGGGAATGATATCAAATGGTTTGGCTTGTTTCAAGAAACCGATCCAAAAAAACTCATACTTACCCTCCAAAAAAAACAACAAACGATAAATAGCAGAGTGTGTCAAGTATATAAAGTAAAATACATTGTAGGTGGCAATAAAAAAAACACCGAAACAGGAACAGTTTATTTAGATGTTGAAACTGGTGCACCAGTATTGACTATTTTTGATTTTAAAGACCTTAAACTACCTCTTGAATTAAAACTAATAAAAGACCCAGTGATGAATACATATTACACACATAATGAGGAAGATAATATCGCTTTACCATCTAAAGTCGAAATAAATATCTCGATACCTTTCTTGGGTAATACATCAAGTATGAATACATCGATATTAATGAGTGATTATTTTAAAAAAGAAAAAGAATAAAACAGAGGATAGGAAAAATGAAAAGAATGATAATTAGTTTTTGCTTAGTTCTTATATTTGGGCAAATGATATTCGGGAGTACAAAATTTAACGATAATGATTTTTACCCAAACACTATTATTGTTAATTTTAAATCTAATGCAATAAAAACTACTATGGGTGATATTTCTATCAACCAAAATAATAATAAGCAAATCCAAATTGGAATCGAAACATTTGATAAAATAGCAATAGAATATAATTTTATTAATATGACTCAATTATATAAAGTAAAGAATAAAGAATGGCATACACAAGATGGCATATACCCTATGAATACATTCAAAATCACAATGAAAGATAATCAACTAATTGAACCAGCATTAATAGCATTACAGAATGAAAATTCAATTCATTTCGCAGCATTTGACCCGATTATTAGATCGTTTTATACTCCAAATGACCCGCTATTTATTAATCAATGGCATCATTTAGTAATCCAATCAGAGGAAATGTGGGAACATGCAAGAGGTGATACTACTATCATTATAGCTATTGTCGATAGCGGAGTAAAATGGAATCACCCAGATTTAAGAGATAATATTTATATAAACTGGAATGAAATGACTGGTGTAACAATAAATTGGAATAGCGGTGTAATCATTGGTTGGGATGGAATAGATAATGATGAAAATGGATATATAGACGATGTGCTAGGATGGAATTTTACGACATTACCAGGTGATAATAATGTTTATCAATCATTAATGGAAAATAATCACGGCACACATGTTGCAGGATGTGCAGGTGCAGTGGGTGATAATAATATTGGAGTAAGTGGTGTAGCAATGAATGTAAAACTACTAATCACTAGGCATACACCAGATGACGTGTCTACAGCACAATTATTTAATCCATATAACGGTATATTATATGCAGCAGATAATGGCGCTCATATCATCAACTGCTCTTGGGGAGGAACTGCGGACCCTACACAAGTAAACATGATCATCGATTATGCTACAGAGCAAGGATCATTAGTTGTAGTAGCAGCAGGAAATTCAGGCGGTGAAAATATTAATTACCCTGCTTGTGCAACCAATACTCTTTCTGTAGCAGCAAGCAACGAAAATGACGAAAAAACAGATTTTTCAACTTTTGGAACTTGGGTAGATATGATTGCTCCAGGTAATATGATTTTAAGCACATTTTTTAGTCCACCGAACGAGTATTTACTAGCTAGTGGAACCTCAATGGCTGCTCCGATTGTTTCAGGTGCTGCTGCTATGGTGAAAATAACAAATCCAAATCTGACACCTTTAGAAATAAAAACCAGATTAAAACAAACCGGAGACATTATTCCACAAATGAGAGAAGGTGAGTTTAGAGGGAAGGTTGGCTCAGGAAGATTAAATGCTTATCGTGCAATAATGGGTTTTAAAAATGTGACTATTTCTTTAACTAATAATATTTTAATTGAAGAGCATGATGGAGACGGAGATGGTGTTCCAAATATGAACGAAATTGTCACAATTAAAGTAGAATTACATAATGCTATTGGTGCAGAAGATGCTGTAGGTTTAGTAGGAATTATTTCATCTGATTTTCCAGGTGTACAAATAATCCAACCAGAACTACATTATGACATTCTGTATAATGGAACAAGCAGTTTTTCTCAAAATTCTGCTCTAGTATACATACCAAATCATTTATCAACTCTAGCAATTCCTTTTTCAATTTCTATTTCAAGTAATGATAACACAAATTACCCATTTAATGATATTTTTACTTTTGATGCAAACATCAGTATGTCAAAACCAAATTGGCCATTATATTTAGGAGGTCAGGCAGTATCTGCACCAAAAGTAGCAAATTTAGATGGGTCGGGAAATAGATTTATAACTGTTTTTAATGGTATCATACATGTTGTTGACGGCTTAAAGAACTACAATCAAGGATTCCCTTTAGATTTGGGAGCAAATACCCAGACAGGAATAGCAATCGGACATTTGATAGGTGATCAAAATACTAAACAAATTGTAGTAGTAACAACAGATGGAGTAGTAAAAGTAGTAAATCATTTAGGACAAATTCTACAAGAAAGAACAATTGGATTCACTATACGAGCTACACCTATCATTGATGACCTTGATAATGATGGTCAAAATGAAATAATCATTGCTACACAAAATCAAAGAATTTATATACTCAACGGTCAAGATTTGTCAGACTGGGGAGCTTCTTTTATTCAAGTTTCTGGAGCAATTATTTCCCAACTTGCTGTAGGAGACTTAAATAATGATGGAATAAAAAATATAGTTGTGAATACATCAAACCCTACACCAGGTATTTATGCCTTGAACCCAGTGACAGGAGAAAACTTACCTGGTTTTCCAATTCAAAATATGACGTATATAGGTCCTTCTCTTGCAGATCTTGATAATGATGGCCGTTTAGAGATAATTATTGCAGGAAATGTAAGTAATAATTGCCCTATAAAGATAATTAAACATGATGGAACGATATTACACGAAACTACCATACCATCTAGGGTAAATACAGAAATTGCTATCGTAGATTTGTTTAATAATGGAAGTCCGAAACTAATTTTTGGTGATGCTACGGGAAATTTATTTGTAAAAAACATAGATTTTAGCGATGTCCCAGGATTTCCAGTTGCCACAGGTTCTCTTTTTGAAATATCACCTGTGTTTGCTACACTTGATAGAGATATCCATAAATCTATAATATTTGGTGATAATAATGGATATTTACACATTATTCGATCAAACGGACAATATGCTACCGGTTATCCAATTCACCTTAATCAACGTGATTTACGAGGAGCTGCTTGGATAGGATGGTTGAATAATGATAACGCCAGCATTTTCTTAGTTAATCCTTCAAGTATATTATGTATAGACACTAAAATACCAATATCAGGTTCGTTTTGGAATTCATATCGAGCAAATATTGGTAACACCGCTTGTTTTAATGATCAAAGAACACCAAACAAGGATGATGTAGACCTATTATTAACTAATGCTCTTCAACAGAATTACCCAAACCCTTTTAATCCTAACACTATTATAAAGTTCTCATTAAAATCAGAAAGTATGGTAAATGTATCGATTTACAATATAAAAGGTCAAATCATTAACACTTTAGTAAACGAGATAAAAAAGCCAGGCGATCACAAAATTATGTGGAATGGTGAAAACAGTAACAATAATAAAGTAGCAAGTGGATTATATTTTTATAAAATTGAAACTATTGAGTTTAGAGATGTTAAGAAAATGATATTGTTGAAATAATAATAAATCCCTTTCTAACTAAAAGAGTATAGAAAAATAGCTTTACATCCATCACATAAACACTATAAGTATATAATGATACTTTCTATAATCGACCTTATTAAGCATTTATATATTTTAGTAATTAATAGTTAAAAATTTTAAAAATCTCATGTAACATACTTTTTTTTTGTAGTTATTTGTTAAAGAATTATTAAACTTATTCAGGAGGCCATATAATGGCAGAAAAGAAAAAAGGGAACTTAAGTATCCATACAGAAAACATTTTTCCAATCATCAAGAAGTGGTTGTATTCAGAACATGATATTTTTATTAGAGAATTAATTTCGAACGCTGTTGATGCAAGTAACAAAAGAAGATTAATCGATAATAGCTTAATAGACGAAGATTTATCAATAGAAGTAAAAATAGATAAAAAAGATAAATCGATTAGTATCATTGACAACGGTATCGGAATGACAGCAGAAGAAATCAATAAATATATAAATCAAATAGCGTTTTCTGGAGCCGAAGATTTTATTGAGAAGTACAAAGATAGCCAAAATGCTATCATTGGACACTTTGGACTAGGTTTTTATTCATCATTCATGGTATCTGATAAAGTAACAATCGACTCTTTATCGTTTCAAGAGAATTCGATTCCCACATATTGGGAATGTGATGGTTCGACAGAATATTCTACAAAAAAAGGGAAAAGAAAAACTATAGGAACGACAGTTACACTTTATTTAAACCTCGAGTCAGAATCATATTTAGAAGAACATAAAATCAGAGAATTGCTTGAAAAGTATTGTAATTTTATGCCTTTCCCTATTAAACTAGGCAAAGATACAATCAATCAAAAAGAAGCACTTTGGAATAAAAAACCGAATGAAGTGACAGAAGAACAGTATATTGAGTTTTACAAGAACCTTTTTCACGAATACCAAGACCCTATCTTTTGGATACATCTCAATGTTGACTACCCCTTCACTTTGAAGGGTATCCTATATTTTCCAAAAATGAAACAAGATTTAGAAATTTTAAAAGGTAAAGTTAAATTGTATTGCCATAATGTCTTTGTAGCAGACAATCTAAAAGAATTTATACCTGAATTTATGACTATGTTAAGAGGTGGTATTGATGTTCCCGATATCCCTCTCAACGTATCAAGATCATTCTTGCAAAACGATAAACAAGTACAACAAATAAGAAAATATATTATAAAAAAAATAGCAGACCAATTTATAACTACATTCAAAGAAGATAGATCCAAGTATGAAAAATCATGGGAGGAAGTTCATAATGTAATAAAATATGGTATGCTCACTGAAGAAGATTTTGCCGAAAATATACACGAGTTTTTAATATATAAAAATACTAATGGTGAGTACGTAACTATAAATGAGTATCTTGAACGTAATAAAAAAGACGAAAAGCCTACAAAAATTTATTATGGAGTCACCGAAAATTCACAAGTATCTCTATTGAACCTCCTCAAGGAACAGAATATAGAAGTAATTTTCTGTGATTCTCATATTATTGACGTTCATATAATCCAGCATTTAGAATTAAAAATCCCCGATGTTAAATTTGTAAGGATAGACTCTGAAATCAATGATTTATTAGTAGACAAAGAAAAACCAGAAATAGTTGATCAAGACAACAAAACATTAAATCAAAATCTCGAAGATATAATTAAAACTCTGATAGATGATGAAAAAGTAAAAATTGAAGTGAAAAGTTTGAAAACAAGTAATCTGCCAGGTATGATAATATATGACGAGTTTATGAGAAGGTTCCAAGAAATGAATTCATATATGTCAGAAGGAAAAGATAGTTTGCTTAGTCATCATACTTTTGTATTAAATGCAGAAAATCCAACTGTAAAGATCATTTACGACTTAAACCTACAAGGAAAGAAAGAAGAGGCTAAAATACTTACACAATACATACATGATTTAGCTATGCTCGAACAAAAAAGATTTACTGGAGATGAACTTAAATCATTTGTTGAGAAAGCAAATAAAGTGTTGGAAATGCTAAAATAATGTGGTAATGTGTTATTGTCTATGTTTAAATGATTAACTATCAAAACAGGGACATGATATACTTGTTCCTAACAACTTGAAAGGAAGTATAAAATGGCAGACAATGAAAAAGAGTGCAGTAATGTCCTCGAAAAAATATTACATATCGTCCGAGATACTGAGCATCAAATGGATGATAAAAAAAAACAAAACGAAGAAATAATAAAAAATCTGATAAGAGAGCAAGAGATTGAATATAGAAATTTTAGTGAAAATTTACTTATATCTATAAAACAAGAACTAGAAGAAAAAAAAGAAGAATTTTCTACGCGATTGAATATTGAATTTGAATCTGCTAAAAGTATCCTTGATGAATCACTTCAAACGAAAACCATAGAATCTTTAATGATTGAAATGAATATGTTTAATACAATTATGACATATGCAACTAATCGAGTAAATAGCATAATAAATAAAAAAGAAATAGTTTAGAAAAACAACATCTTATTTCTTTATATCATATTTATTTTTTTCTTAAGCATTTAGAGAAATAGCTTTTCAATAAAATATGTTTTTTCTGGTTTTTGATTAAAAGATATAAATCATTCATAAATGAACTTAATATAAAAAACGTTTAACAAAGTATCAACACTACCAATTACCTTCATTTCAATAATAATGTAGAAAAGTAATATACTTAAAAAACACTTGACAAAAAAACCTCTAATAATATTGTGTTTTCAATAAATGGTATCTAACATAAAGGAGTTTAAATTATGGCAAAAATGACTGTAAACCCAAACCGTTGCAAGGGATGTGGGTTATGTATCAATGCTTGTCCAAAGAAAATTATTCATTTTTCAACAGAAATTAACGAAAAAGGCTACCATTTTGCAGAAGTCACAGAACAAGAGTCCTGTATTGCTTGCAAAATGTGTTATCAGACATGTCCCGATGTGGCGATCACAATTGAGAAATAAGGAGGATTTATGGTTAATAAAGTATTAATGAAAGGTAATGAAGCAGTAGCTGAAGCAGCAATTAGAGCTGGTTGTAGGTATTATTTTGCTTATCCTATCACTCCACAAAATGAACTAGTGGAGTATATGTCTAGAATGTTACCAAAAGTAAAAGGAACTTTTATACAAGCAGAATCTGAAGTATCAGCAGCGAATATGGTATATGGAGCGGCAGCAGTTGGAAAAAGAGTTCTCACTTCATCATCATCCCCAGGTATATCTCTAAAAATGGAGGCTATATCTTATATGGCAGGAGCTGAACTACCGGCTGTGGTTATCAATGTTGTGCGTGGTGGTCCTGGACTTGGTGATATTCAACCCTCACAAGGAGATTATTTTCAAGCTACTAAAGGAGGAGGACATGGTGATTATCGCTGTATAGTATTAGCTCCGTGCTCAGTACAAGAATTCGCTGATCTTACAGTTAATGCTTTCGATTTAGCTGATAAGTATAGAAATCCAGTGATGTTGTTAGCAGACGGTTTACTAGGACAAATGATGGAACCTGTTGAGTTTCAACCACATAAAACAGATAAAGAATTAAGTGTTCTTAATGAACAACACTTCTCATGGTGTATACATGAAAACGAGGATGGACCAGGAAGGCATCATAACGAAATAAATTCTTTAGAGATTGATCCCAACATTTTAGAAAAACATGTGTTAAATTTAGAAAAGAAGTATAAAAGTATTGAACTTAATGAAGTTCGGTTTGAAGAATACAATATAAATCCCGATAACGAAATGATTTGTGTAGCGTTTGGTACCGTAGCACGACTAGTTAAATCCGCAATTGACTCTTTAAATAGCACAGGAAGAAATATTGGTTTGTTCAGACCTATCACTGTATGGCCTTTTCCATATAAGGCACTTACAGAAGCACTAGGTCCAAAGGTGAAAAATGTCAATGTATGTGAATTGAACCTTGGTCAAATGCTTGAAGATGTAAAGTTGGCTGTTAATGGAAAACTATCGGTTAATTTCCTCGGAAAAGTAGGGGGCCTCGTTTTCACTCCTGAAGAAATCGAAGCTGATATTAAAAAATATTTATAGGAGACAATTATGGAAATAATAGCACAAAAACCAAAAGCTCTAAGAGATGTCCAAATGACATATTGCCCTGGTTGTTTACACGGGGTAGCACATAGATTAATAGCAGAATGTATTGACGAACTTGATTTAAATAATATTATGACAGGAATTGCACCTGTAGGTTGTGCAGTATTCGCCTACAAATTCTTTGACTTTGATATGGCTCAAGCAGCCCACGGTAGAGCACCTGCAGTAGCAACAGGTATGAAAAGAGCTAGACCCTACATGAAAGTGTTTACTTATCAAGGTGATGGTGATCTAGCAGCAATTGGAACTGCTGAAATAATTCATGCCGCAAATAGGGGTGAGCATTTTACTGTCTTTTTTATTAATAATGCAATATACGGTATGACTGGTGGACAAATGGCACCAACAACCTTAAAAGATATGAAAACTTCTACTTCTCCATATGGAAGAGATGTTAATGATATAGGTTACCCTATCAAAGTTTCTGAGATGCTAAACACACTTGAAGCACCATACTTTATCGAAAGAGTGTCTCTCCTTTCCGCAGCTGATATTACTAAAGCAAAGAAAGTCGTATTGAAATCCCTTACATATAATAAAGAAGAGAGAGGTTTCACCTTCGTCGAATTTATCTCAACGTGCCCAACTGGATGGGGACTCGATCCTGTCAAATCTTTAAGTTGGGCAAAAGAAAACATGTTACCTATTTTCCCGCTGGGTAATTTCAGAGACAAAGGAGGAGAAAAATGAAAATGGATATGATATTCTCAGGTTTTGGGGGACAGGGTGCTCTTACAATTGGAAAATTTATTGCACAAGCAGCTATGAACGAAGGAAAACATGTTTCTTGGCTCCCTTCATATGGTCCTGAAATGCGCGGAGGCACAGCAAATGTTTCGACAGTAGTTTCAGATAAACCTATAGCCTCCCCGATTGTCAGTAAAGCAAATCTTTTAGTAGCATTAAACCAACCTTCATTAGATAAATTTGGTCCTGATGTACTAGAAAAAGGTTTTATCATTATTAATTCTGATATGTGTCCAAAAGTGACCAAAAGAGATGGCATAGATTACATTATTGTTCCTTTAAATTCAATTGCTCAAGAAATTGGATCAATGAAAATACTTAATATGATTTGTATAGGCATCATAATTGGAAAAACTGCCTTGATAAAATACGAAACTATTGAAACCGTTTTGAAAGAGTACATGGGGGAAAAAAACATTGATCTTTTAAATATGAATTTAATAGCAATAAAAAAAGGGATGAGTTTAATGAATTAAAATAGTTTCTCCCCTCCTATACAAATTATTAAAAATATTGATTAATAAGAGGGGAGAATATTGAAAAAAATAATACATTCATCAAGGTTCATAAGTAATTATATAAAATAAAAAGTAATTTCGCGTACAATTTTAGTAAAATTTTTATAGTCATTTTATGTATTTACTTTTAAACATTGATATCAAAAAACAAAACTATTTCAAAAGTAGTAACAGAAAAGAAATTAAAAAATATGTATAGAGTCGATATTTTGAAAAAATTGTCATCGTATTCATTCTATCCAATTTAACATGATTAATAAAACCTTAGTGTACTTTTTATATAAATATGACCATAGGAGTTAAAAATGCGGTTTTATGATTTTCCTGACGCATATGATTTATTTTATTCAGATAAATTTCAACATGATTGTAGTAAATTTTATAAAGAATTATTCGACAAAAAAAAATTAAAAGACATAATTGATTGTGCTGTTGGTACTGGTCAAATGTTAATCCCTCTAGCGAAAATGGGTTATAACGTAACAGGAACAGATATCAACCCAAATATGATCAAGAAGTGCCAAATGAATTTTGCACACGCTAAATTATTTGGAAATTTCACAATTTGTGATTTTAGAAACTTACAAGTTAAAATCAAACAAGATTATGATTGTGTAATGTGTACAGGAAATTCGCTTGCTCATGTAAAGATAGAAGATATTGAAAAAGTAATAAAGTCCATGGATTCAGTACTAAGACCTGGAGGTGTTTTTTACTTAGATTCAAAGAATTGGGATAACATATTACAACGAAAACAAAGATTTTATCTATTCAACCCCTTGATCAGAGATAGAGGAAGAGTAAATTATTTACAGGTATGGGATTATCACAAGAGTGGCTCTGTGCTTTTCAACCATTTAATAACAGATGAAATTGATAATAAAATAGTCTCAAAAAGACAGTTTTATGAAGTTTATTACCCTTTTTCGATACATTTAGTACTTGATTATTTAAAAGTATTAAATTATAAAAACATCTCCGTGTGTAAACTTGGTGATGTTTTAGAAACAGATCTAAACAAAATTGAATGGTATTCAATTACTGCAGAAAAACCAATTAGTGTTTAATTTACACAAATTTTAATCTAAAATATATATTATAGTACCCTTAAATATTTGTTATTCAAGTAGAGTAAATTTTTATAGTCTAAAAAAGACAACCAATCGAAATAATAAGTAAAAATTAATTAAAAAGATCACAAAAAATACATGTAATACTATAAACTTAAAATATTGATCATTTCATTCTTTGTCTTGTTATGTATTAAATGTGAGTTACTATAAAAAAACATAAGTGCATAAAATTTTTTTGGATCTTTAACTTTTTTAAATAAAGGTAGTAAAACTTCTGAATTTTGAGCAGCTATACTATAGATAAACTTTTTTTTTCTTCCATCTACTGAAACTTGTAAATCGAAAAATTGCTCCATTGAGAGAGATACTAACTTTTCAAAGCAACAATGTTTAAGCAATTCCAAATACAATTTATAAGTTACTTTTACATCACCTTCTGCTGTATGGAAAGTGACGTTCTCGTCATTGAGCAAATTGTACTCTTTTGCTAAAAAATTAAGAGAAGATTTTTCTGTATCGAATATTTTGGTAGCACAATATTGTGTGTCGATAATACGGCATCGACTATATATACCTTCTTTTGCTATAACAAAAAGATCATTACAAACAGCATGTCCCACTACTATATTTTTTGGATCAGATAAAAAATCATTGAGTAGTTTAAAGAATTTTGTATTTTTAAAATCAGGTTTGTTCACTAAATCCCTATCAGATATCTTATGAACCCAAAATGCTCCTTGTTTAATCGGAACTCCAGGGTTAAATAAGCCTTTCTTTAGTCCTTTTAATTTATTGTCTTCTAACTCATCTGTGGCTATAGAGATAACTCTATCTTCATTTGTAGACCCACTCATCTCTGTGTCAATAATAATAATCTTCAACTGTACTCCAAACGCAAATTCAATTTTTTTACTATTGCATTTTTTGTCAAGCCAAAAATTTAATCGAGTTGGGTGCTAACCATTTTAAGTATCTACCTTTTTTATTTTATCAATATCCTTGATATAATTATCTGTAATAATTGGGGGACAAAGAAAATTTTTATCGTAATTCAAAACTCTGTGTTTTGCAATGTGTATACTTTTTTTATGGTTAGTTTTCATTTGATCTAAATGATAATAATTAGTAAATGCAACATTTCCTACATTTAATGGTTTTATGTTTTATGTTAGTATTTAAGAATAAAAAAGCGGAGCATGATTATTTTTTTTTATCAGAAATAGAATCTGGTATTGTATTAAAAGGAACTGAAATAAAGAGTATTAGACTTGGAAAAGTAAATTTCAAGGATAGTTATGCAAAAATAATAAATGACGAAGTATGGTTGTTTAATCTTCATATTAGTCCATATGAGAAAACAACTTATTTTAATCATGAACCTACCAGAAAGAGAAAGCTACTACTTCAAAAAAGAGAAATAAAAAGGTTAAAAAATAAAGTAGAACAAGAAGGTATGACTCTGATTCCTAAAACTATCTATATAAATGAAAAAGCAAAATGCAAAGTATTACTAACCGTCGCAAAAGGCAAGAAACTGTATGACAAGAGAGAAACTATTTACGAAAAAGATATGAAAAGAGAATACGATCGAAAAAATAAAAATTTAGTGAAATAAATAAATGCAAAAAAAATACACAGATTTAATCTGTGTATTTTAAATAATATATTGGCTACCACAAGCTACAACAAGTGATTTTTCTCAATTCTCATTTTTTCTTTTTTTATATCATCAAATACTTTCTTTGTATTTAATTAATATCAAAGATATTAACAAGATAGTTAAATAGATTGCTAAGTCATTATTTTAGATTATTTTAATAATACCATTTTTTTGACAAGTTGTTCGTTATCAACTTTTAAGACATAGAAATAAATTCCTGACCCGACAATAGAGTTTTTGTCATCAATTCCATTCCATCTTATATTATGGTTTCCTGATTGTAAATCTTCATTTATCAAAGTGTTAACTTTTTGTCCTTTTATGTTATAGATAGATAAGTCTACAAAAGAATCAGCAGTTATACTAAACATTATACTAGTGGTGGGATTAAAGGGGTTTGGGTAATTTTGCTGTAAGATTGCATTCATACTAAATTCTGGTATATCTTTCGTTGAAACATGTGGGTCTGGAGGAACTGTTGTAAATTTTATAGCTAGTCCATCTTGGAGAGGGGTTGCAGAATTCGGATAATAGTCTGAAAAAGAATAGCAAATACCATCTGTTTGTGTAGGATTTTCTATACCAATTGTAGAAAAATTTGTTTCTTGTGAAAAGTTTAATATTCGTTTGTACTGGAAAATTATATCTCCGTCACTATTTTCACGAGGCATCAAAATTGCTTGAAACTCAATTTTCCCCTGTAATTGGTAATCGTCTTTTGAAAAATAAACGTCATCCCAAGTAACAATAAACCTATTATTTGTTGAATCGTGATAGTATTTTATTTCCATATTTGCCCATTCATCACGCCAAGTATCATCTTCATTTTTCAATCGTCTCCCTTTTAGGTCATCCCAGAATACAGCAACTTTATTTTTCGGCCCTAATTTAGATGGTATTACCCAATTTCTGAAATCATTCATATAAGTATCACCAAAAGCTAGCCATCCATTATCATTTATGCTTATCCGATTGTGTGTGATACCATAAAATCTAA
>Ga0123353_10005183_pt1 | contig 17034 bp, 13 predicted proteins | sample TergutLab28metaG_3_FD_92763 | JGI IMG/M metagenome (GOLD analysis project Ga0123353, IMG submission 92763) | Labiotermes labralis P3 segment gut microbial communities from Petit-Saut dam, French Guiana - Lab288 P3 | ecosystem: Host-associated > Arthropoda: Insects > Digestive system > Gut ...
GCACAACGTTGCTCAGAAGGTGCACGACGCGATAGAAGAGCGGTACGAAAAAGTCAAGCACTGCATGGTGCACGTGAACCCGGCCGAGGATCCGCGAAGGTGAGCCGAACATTCAATCGGCAACTCGGCAATCGACGCCAATCGGCTATTCCAAAAATAAATTAAAAACCTCTTGACAAATTATTTGTCATCGTCTATAATGGCGCTATGACAAATATTTTGTCATTATATTCGAAACGGTTAGACAAAAACCACTGGAGAAAAACTATATGAACAGTTCGAAGCGAAATAAAGACAACACCAAGCTAACCAAAGAACAACGACAAATGATTGAGGTCTTTGTAAAAGCATTACCCCGGCTTCGCAAGCAGCTCGGCGTTTCTCAAACAGTGCTTGGTGAAAAAATCGGTATCAGCCGCCAAATGGTCTCTTTTATTGAAAGGGGCGTTTGCCCTATGACCTGGAGTATTTTTCTGTCGATTGCTTTGTTTTTTAAAGTTAACTACAACAGGGACAAAGAACAATTAAACGACCTCGACAAGTTTTTGCTCGTCGATATAGATGAACTGAAACCAAACGGGTAAGGATGGACAGTATGATTGTAAACCTGTTAAAAAAAGATAGTCTTGTGTTCATAACCCTTCCCGCCAAGGTCAAAGGTCAGTTTTGGCTCATCGATAAGGACGGGGATGGCATAACAAGAAATCTTATCGGCATTGAATCGGAAAACGGGGCCTGGTTGCTCAAAAGCAACAAAGTCGCTTGGATTGTTGACAACAACAAAAAACGCGTAGAAAAAGCCGTCTTGAGCCCCATGAGTTTTTACAACATTGAAATTGTCGGAGAAACTGAAAATGTTTCTATCTTTGCGGAAGTCATATCCGAAGACAGGCAAAGACTGAGTAAAATAACGGTGTTGGATCCATGTGATTTTTCTATTGGGCGTGCGGAACACCATAATATAGCTTACGACAACAACTTCGTGTCTGAGTCGGATAGCCGCGGACACGCAAAATTACGCTTTGATGGCAGAACATGGTTTATTACTGATCTGAACAGCACCAACGGTACTTATGTCAATGGCGTCCGCGCAATTTCCCAAAAGCTTGATTTCGGCGATCTCATATATATCATGGGACTAAAAATTGTCGTAGGGAAGTCGTTATTCGCTATAAACAACCCCGAAGGCAGGGTAAAAGTAAAATCCGATTCTTGCATGAGATTCAAGGCGCAAACCCAAAATGAAACCAGTGGCACTGAAGAATTGCCCGCGGATGATTATTTTTATCGCTCGCCCCGTTTCAAACGTGATTTTGAAAAAGCGAAAATTACTATCGACCCCCCGCCTGCTTTGCAAAAAACCGACCAGATACCTCTCGCCCTGATGCTTGGCCCTTCGTTGACAATGGGCTTAGCGTCTCTTTCAATGGGAATCCTTACTTTTTCGAATATCGCCGCCAGCGGCGGTGATTTCAAACAAGCGATGCCCGCTTTGTTTATGTCTGTCAGCATGTTGCTCGGAACGCTTCTTTGGCCGCCGCTTACCAAACGGCATGATAAGAAAGTCAAAGCCGCGGCTGAACTGAAGCGCCAAACAGAGTACCTTGCGTATCTTGATGGCGTCCGAGACGATATTCGCCGCAAATGCAAGGAGCAAAGCGATATTCTGGCAGAGAATATTACTACTGCGGACGATTGCATTGGCAGGATTTTTGAGAGGAAACGAACCCTGTGGGAGCGCATATTGGGCCAAAACGATTTCCTTAACCTCCGATTGGGGCGCGGGACCATGCCCCTCAACGCGGAAATAACGTACCCGGACAGAAGATTCACGCTTGAACGGGATGGCTTGACGGACGCCCTTTATTCATTAGGCAGCGAACAAAAACAGTTAATAGATGTACCAATAAGCGTATCTCTTGTTGAAAACCACATATCCGGGATCGTCGGCCCGCGCAGCCTGGTATTAGGACTGACCCGCAGCCTTTTGAGCCAAACCGTCGCGTTGCATAGTTATGACGAGTTGAAAACCGTTTTCATTGTCGACGGCGGCGAAATTGATGAATGGGCGTATGCAAAGCGTCTCCCCCATTCATGGGACAACGAAAAAACGACCCGATTTTTTGCTACCAACGTTGACGAAGTAAAAGAATTGTCCGGGGTTTTGGAAAGGAATCTTCTTTCTGTACGGAGCGGAGCGGCTCGCGATGGGGTTATTTATTCGCCCCACTACCTCATCATTGCAGCAAACAAGGGCCTTGCGTTGAAATGTGACAGCCTGGAAAACTTACTGAGCAGCAGAGAGTGTTTAGGATTCAGTATTGTTACTTTGTATGACGAGATCCAAAATATTCCAAAAGAGACTCAGTGCGTCATAGACTTGAATGGTAATAAAGCGCGTGTTTACGATAAAGATGACCTTTCCGGGAAAGCTCAAACTTTCGCGCCCGAAACAGCGGCCCTTGCAATAACAAACAGGGTGTCGAAGGCGGTTTCGAATATCGCGCTGGACATAGCGGAGCAGCATTTTGCGTTACCGAACATGATTACATTCCTTGAAATGTTCAATGTCAGCAAAATCGAGCATTTGAATCCCTTAACGAGATGGAAAGAAAACAACCCGTCCATCTCGCTTCAAACGCCAATAGGGATCGACGTCTTTGGCGAGCCGTTCATTTTAGATTTGCACGAAAACTTCCACGGGCCGCATGGTCTGGTTGCGGGGACAACCGGTTCCGGAAAGTCTGAATTGATAATGACTTATATTCTTTCCCTTGCCGTAAACTATCGGCCTGACGAAGTTGCATTTCTGTTGATAGACTACAAGGGCGGCGGCCTGACAGGCGCTTTTGAATTTGAGCATGGCGGGGAGGTCGTTAAACTACCGCACCTTGCCGGGACTATTACAAATTTAGACGGCGCCGCGATAAAGCGGGCAATGGTAGCCATCGAAAGCGAGGCAAAGCGAAGGCAGGGCGTTTTCAACGATGCGAAGAATACTTCCGGCGAAGTCACGATGGACATTTACAAGTACCAAAGGCTCTACCGCGAAAAAGCCGTGACAGAAGCGATGCCCCACTTGTTTATTATCTCAGACGAGTTTGCGGAACTTAAAAGCCAGCAGCCCGAGTTTATGGATAAACTCATAAGCACGGCTCGCGTTGGCCGCAGCCTCGGCATACATTTGATCCTTGCTACACAAAAGCCGGCTGGCGTTGTTGACGACCAAATATGGAGCAACAGCAGATTTCGCGTTTGCTTAAAAGTGCAGGAAAAATCGGATAGCATGGATATGCTGAAGCGCCCGGATGCCGCTGAGATCACGCAAACAGGCAGGTTTTACTTGCAGGTCGGCTTTAACGAAATTTTTGCATTGGGGCAGTCGGCATGGAGCGGCGCTGAATACATACCAACCGAAACGATTGAAAAAAAGATGGACTCTTCAGTCATTGTGGTGGATTCTTTGGGACGTGTGGTTCGGGAAGCCAAACCTGCAAAGAAAACCGATTTTGGCATAAAGCGCCCGAAGCAACTCGTTTCGCTTGTCCGGTATATATCCGAGCTTGCGCAGGAGGAAGATATTCCGGAATACCAGCTATGGAAAGAACCCATACCTGAGTTCATATACATCGATGATTTGGAAAAGCTGTACAATCATGTACCTGTCCCATTCGCAATAAACCCGCTCATTGGCGAACTGGACGATCCGTATAAGCAACGGCAGGCTCCGCTTACCATACCCCTTTCAGCTAATGGCAATTGTGTTGTATACGGTTCGGCCGGAAATGGAAAAACAATCTTCCTGACAACATTGATCTATTCCATTTTGAAACACCATAATGCAGACGAAGTGAGTATATATGCATTGGATTTTGGCGCGGAAACCCTTACAGCTTTTGAAAAAGCTCCGCAAGTCGCCGGGGTATTATTGGCTCATGAAACCGAAAGGATCGAAAACTTTTTCAAAATGCTCCTGCGTGAGTATGAAGCACGGAGAAAACAGTTTTCGCCATATGGCGGCGATTTACAAAGCTATAATAAAAGTTCAGGGCAGACAATGCCGAACATCGTAGTCCTCATAAACAACTACGCCGCTTTTTCAGAACAGTTCGACAAATATGAAGAATCATTTGCCCTTCTGAGCCGCGACGGTTTGAAATATGGGATTACATTTGTTGTCACGGCTACTAACACGATGGCGATTCGTTGGCGCATACAACAGAATTTCAAACAAATCGTGACAATGCAATTGAACGACGAGTCGAATTATTCCGTTATACTCGGAAAAACCGGTGGGATCATTCCCTCGTCATACAACGGACGCGGCCTCATCGGGCTGGATCGGGTCTATGAGTTCCAGACCGCATATCCGACGAAGGATGACGATACGTTTGCTTTCATACGCGGGTTTTCATCCGAACTGAATGCGAAGGCAACGTGTTTTTCAAAACCCGTCCCGATGATGCCGGCACGGGTGACGGCAGATACTTTCAAGGAAAAAAGAATCAGTTTGCATAGTATGCCCGTTGGCGTATCAAAAGAAACGCTTGAACCGGCATTATATGATTTTTCCTCAAAAGCCATACATCCGATCCTTGCGAATGAAATTGCGGTATTTGAACAATTTGCGTACGCATTGTGCGGATTGTTGTCCTCGATCAACAATACAGTCGTCTTTGACGCAGGATTGGTGTTTCCACACGAAATCGAACCGCCATTCACATACATCAAGGACGGTTTTGACCAGATCCTGTCCGGTGAGTTCGATGATTTTGTTGACCGGCACGACTCGTATAAACGGGCAAGGCGGATCGGCGCGCCTTTGCCTTCTTTCGAGCCGAAAACCATTGTCATTATTGGTGTGGCAAAATTGTTGAGTTCGTTAGCGGAACAAACCGCCGGCAACGTAAAAGAAATGCTCAAGCGCGCGGAAGCGTCCTTTGGCGTTTGCTTCATTCTTGTAGAGTCATTGCAGAATTTCAAAAACCTTTGGGATCACGAGTGGTATAAAACCCATGTTCCGGGAATCGGCGGGATTTGGGTAGGCGACGGCTTTGCCGTTCAAACCATTTTTGACCCGGCGATAAAACCTTATGAAAACTTAAGCAGCGACTACGGCTATCTGTATCAGAGGGGCCGGTTGGTTTTGACGAAACTCCTGTCTGTCGACATTCATGAAAACGGAGAAGATGATGATGAATAAAGTTTTAGCGGAGATTGAAATACCCGTTGCCCAGAAAGTTATTGAGGTTTTTCTTCCCCCTCATTTGACAGGATTTGAAGTATTGCCGCTCGTAATAAAAATCGCCTCGGAATTGACGGATGATATTTTTATGGCCAGTGATGAAACAACGCTGTTCAGGAAAGATGATGGTTCCATTCTTGACCTTAATATGCCGGTTTGGAAACTCGATATAAAAAACGGCGATAGACTGGTTCTCATATAGGGTCCCCAATCAGGTTTTCAGCAAAAAACCTGATGCGATATAAACAAAAACAGGAGGTAGAGTCAATGGCACAGGCAAGGAACATCCAGGTCGCCACAGGTGATTTGCGAAACACCGCCTCGCAGCTCACGCAATTGGCAAAAGACTACGACGGGCTTTATAAAGAAGTGCTGGGTAAAATCAGCGACATGAGTTCAACGTGGCAGGAAATCGATTCGCAAACATACCGCGATAAAACCGAGAGCTTTCGCGGCGAGTTTGCAAAAATGAAGGAGGAGATCGACCGGTACGCCGAGTTCCTTATCAAAAGCGCAGCCGATTACGAAGCCGCTCAGGACGAAGCTGTCAGACAAGCAAAATCACTTATCGGAGGTGGGAAATAATGGCACAGGATAACAAAATACTTATTAGTACCCAGACGCTGCGCGATACGGCGCAATATGTCCGCGACAGAAATGCTAAACTTGAAAGCACCCTGAACGACGTGCGCAATAAGGTCACCCAGCTTAACAATACATGGAAAAGTGACGCCGGTGAAGAAATACGGCGCAAAATCACCGCTTTCGGAAACAATCATTTTAACCAGTACAAGGAAGTGGTTGAGAGCTATGCCAAGTATCTTGTCACGACAGCGGATACATACGAAGCATTGGAAGGAAAAACAGAAGGTAACGCCAAGTCGTTCCAGGAATGAGACTCTGCGGTATGCAGGCAGCCTCGTTCGCGCGATGTTGTCTGCATACCAAAAACCTCACAACGAATATTACAGCGATTTCGCGCTTTCATATATAAGGCATTAAGAGGAGACGTCAGGCAATGAAAAAAATACTTTCTGTGTTGCTCGTAATAACAATACTCCTGGGGATAACCGCAAACCTGTCCGGCTGTCAGAAGAACGAGCCTGATGAGGCGCTGACCCGCGCCGCGTGGATCGATATGTTGGCAGCACAGTATAATCTTTTTGATAGTTATTCACGTGAGCCGTTTTTTGGCGACGTAAAAACGACAAATCCGTATTTTACCGAGATACAAGCCTGCGCCGAGTGGGAGATAATTGACAAAGCCGCTGAATTCAAGCCTGATGAAACAGCGACAAATGGTTTCGCAATCATAACAGCGATAAAAGCAATCGGTACTGACCGGCTGGAGAGGTCGGACTACAGGGCCGACCTAAAAACTGACGATGATGTACTTACTTTTTTCGGCGCCCAAAGCGGACTTGATATTTCCGCCGAGACAGCGTTGACGGGTCCTCAGGCTGACGTAATCATGGAAGCGTCGCAGGAAATTTCAAATGGTTTATCATTACCGCAGATTTATGAAATTAATTTTAAAGACAACGTGCGCCTCATGAACCTGAACCAGGTGGTTTTCAGTGCAGACGGCAAAACAGCTACGCTGAAAAGCGGGTCGGTGGAAATCGGGGACATTATTGTAATAGAACCTAATGAATTCTTGCCCGAAGGGAAATATGCAAAAATAATTGAAAACTATGACGGGCAATTATCCTATGTCCCCGCGAAAGTTGACGAAATCTGCAACGACTACCAAATATCGGGGACGTTTACGCCTAAACTCCTTGCAGTACGCCCGGCTTCAGCCGATGTAACCGTGGTTTCCATCGACGGCCGTCCCGCTATCGGGAATCAAAGCTCTGATAATTATTCCGGGATTACTTGTACACCTCTTGGCGCGCAACAGGATAATCGAGCGAAGTATTCTTTTTTGACTTCTGGCGGTGATGCGTCAAACGCTGAATTTGAAGTTCGCGGCGTCGGTACTGTTTCAGCCAATTTTAGCAATGCTACCGTCGATTTTAGCATGAATCCTTTTCACCCTAAGTTTTATTTGAAAATAGACACCACTTTGAAAGCGAGCGTTAATGTCGCTGCAAGTATGCAACGCAGCATTCCCCTGGGTTCTGCGTATTTTGGGTTGGGGCCTGCATTAAGCATTGAATTAGCTCTTTCGCTCGTTTATGGCTTTGACGGTGAGCTTTCGATTGAGTTTACACTAAAAACAACGGAAGAAGTTGACGTGGATGGATGGAGAGCGCCAAAAATAAATATTAATAAATCTGCACCGGTTGTCACGATTGTCCTTGATGCAGAGGTATACGTCAAGCCGGATGTTTGCGTTTCGGTAACAGTGCTTGGGGGCAAAGCCGCTTATGTCGGCGTAAACTCCGGCCTTGAAGTAAACGCAAACGGCGCAGCAACTTTTTCGCCGGACGGGGCTGAATGGTGCCTGACCTTGAAAGCATGGGTTCCTTTGAATATTTACTATGGCTACAATATCTTAAATCTATTAAAGGACGAAAACCGGATTGAAATATGGAACTCAAGGAAAAGCGTGTGGACAGAAGAATTTCATATTGAAGATGGTAAAATCGTTATAAAATGCACCAGAAATGGAAATGACAGCGACGAAGACTTTTTCCCTGAAGGAACTGATGTTGGTATTCCAACCGAGTATTTATTGATATCTTCAACCTTCGTAGCTCTCAACCCAAATACAGTAGACGCCATCCTCATCACATCTATGCCCGATGGATATTCAACGAATGATATCGTCTTTTCATCGAGCCAGCCTGGTATAGTCGATGTAAACAGTTCCGGTTCTTTTACCACTACGGGAGAAGGTACTGCGCTGATCAGGGTGGCAACATCCGACGGAAAGCATGAACAGTTCTGCGCCGTTGTATCGCGGGCATCTTTCAGCGTCGAGTTTTCTCCGTTGATTTAGGGGGATTCAAAATGCCAATAAATGTTAATTCCGCCAATATGCAGACCGACCAGCTCCGCTCGTGTGAGGCGCAGTTGGCCCAGGCAAAAAACAGCATACGCGAATACCAGTCGATCATATCCGCAAATTGGCAGGCGGAAGAAGCTGCGCACATAAACAAGGCGATAGAATCTGTCCTGTCTGAAATAAATGCCGCGATCGATCAATCAGGCTCTATTGGCAGCGACATCAGAAGCGTTGCCGATCAAATAAAACAAGAGGAAGAAGCGGCGGAAAAAGCGCGAAAGCAAGCGCAAATCAATAAGGCTCGCAATGACCTGGAAAACGCATAAAATCTATAAGGGCTTCCCGTTCAATTATCTCATTAAAAAGGGGTGTGGGCGTTGAGACGCAAACCAAAAATCATAAATAAAAACAACCGTGTTTCTGTGCTTTATTGCACTGAAAAGGGCGAGCAACTCAGCGCCCGTGAAACGGACGCCCTCTCAAGGGACCTGGTGCCCGGGCTGTTCCCTGTCGAAATCACTCCAAGAGGGAAAAAGACCATTTTGACCTTTGATGTAACAGGATACATAGCACTACCGAGCTATTTAAAATCAGGATTGCGGAAACAGCATTTTGCGGCATTGCTGGCCGATGTATTTTATTTGTTGAAAGACTTTCAGGAGCGTTTTTTTAGTGTCTCCGCAGTATTACTGGACCACGATTTTGTGTTCATTGACCCGGCAACAAAGAAGGCTCGTTTTATTTTTATCCCCGTTCAGCTGTTTACGGGCGGCACTTCCATCAGGGAGTTTTATATGGGTTTTGTGAAAAATACTGTTTTTTCTCAACATGAAAATCTGGATTATAAAGACGAGTTGGAAAAAATCTTAAAACGTGGAATAAATGTATCGTTATTTGACTTAGAAGAGTATATCATATCAATTACTGACAATCTTTTATAACTTAATTTCAGGGGCGAATTCATGCAGGTATTGGTAGAACAAAAAACTATTATCGGTTCCCGCGAGGAACAGCAAGACGCCCATTTCGTTTATTCACCCGGCGATATGACGTTCGCGGCCGTGTGCGACGGGATGGGCGGGACGAGCGGAGGATCGGCCGCAAGCGCTGTCGTGGTGAGTAAACTGCGTGAGCTGGTTGAAGCGAAAGACCTTTTCGAACCATTCCCTTCCTTTTTCTTGCGGGCGATCGATATAATGGACGAAAGCGTTGTAGGGCTGAAAAAACAAACGGGGACAGAAGATTCAGGGACCACGATCGTCGCTGCCGCAATAGAGAGGGGTTTGCTTTACTGGTTGGCTGTTGGGGACAGCAGATTATACATTATCCGCGGCAATGAGATCGTGCAAGCGACCCGTGATCATAACTTTGCCTTGAGTTTGGAACAATTGGCTGCAGAAGGGGTAGATACCGCAAGTGCCATACCCGGCAATCACCGCGCCGACGCCCTGATCAGTTTTATCGGCATTGGCGGCGTTAAAATATACGATATAAACGAAGCGGCATTTGCTCTTCTGCCCGACGACAAAATCCTCTTGACGACAGACGGGCTCACAAAATCGCTGGATGATGGTGAAATCTTGTCCCTATTGTCAGACGCCCCCTTATCCAGGGGATTGGATGTGTTATTTCAAAAAGCTGCAGAAAAATCAAGCGGAGCGCAAGACAATACCACTTGCGTGTTGATACACGTAGAAAACGGGGGAAGCCGAAATGGTTAAAAACAAGGTTCAGTGTCCGTATAGCCACTACTATGACGCAGATAAATATGAAATATGCCCGGTTTGTAATACAAGCGCCATGTCAGCAGCTAAGTCAGAAGAGACGCAGGTGCTTAAAAGAGTCACTACAGCTTCGCAATCTGATATTGCGTATTTTACTTCTGAGCCGGCGCAGATAGAAGAGCAGTTCGCGGGTGCATATCCCCCGACTTCATCTGTTTTTGGAGTTCAGCGCGAAGATCATATTTCTGATCCACCGGCAACGAAAGAAATCAGTCCGGCAATACCTTCAGCACAAGCGCAAAACGAACCGCAGCCCGGCAATAGGGAGCAGCCTGATGACAACGCCCCACATATCCCGCCCCCATCTTTGTCGCTGCAAGCGGCAGTTGACGCAGTTGTTTCCCACAAGGACAATGAAGATGTAAAAACAGTTGCGATGTGGAACGCTCCGGCAGGCAGCGAGCCTGTTGTCGGTTGGCTTGTCTGCGTAAAGGGGCAATACTTTGGCCAGAGTTTCAACTTGAAAAATGGAAACAACTTTATCGGCAGGGCAATGAATATGGATGTCCATTTGGCTCAGGAGGAAAGCGTTTCGCGAAATAAGCATTGCGCCATTACATATGAACCGAATAATCAGGCGTTCTATATCCAGCAAGGCGAAAGCAGCGGGCTGACATACTTAAACGGCGAAATGGTACTGACTCCGACCAGAATGAACACCAATGACAAAATACAAATCGGGCAGGCTGAGTTTATACTGATACCGTTATGCGAGTACGGATTCAGATGGGAATACTACATGGAGAGCTCAAAATGAATAAACGTTGTGGTGGTTGTTTCAGGTTTTTCAATAGCGATTTGGGTTTATGCCCGTATTGTGGTTATGAGGAAGGCGATCCCGCTGCGGAGCCATACTTCTTATATCCCGGCATGGTGTTGAATAACCGCTATGTTGTCGGCGGTGTGTTAGGGTTCGGCGGTTTCGGGGTTACTTACAGGGCATGGGATAAAAACCTTAATATCATAGTTGCAATTAAAGAGTATTTTTACACTGGGATCGCGACCCGGCAGCCCGGGACGCAAACCGTACTGATATACGCGCAAAGCCGCCGCAATGAGTTCCAGCACTTTTTGAATCGTTTTATGGATGAAGCTCGATACACGGCAAAACTCGGGGCGAGCAACAGCAACATAGTCAATGTTTACGAATTCTTCGAGGCGAATAATACGGCCTATATGGTCATGGAGTTTTTAGATGGCATTCCTCTTAACGAATACTTGAAGCAAAACACAATGGACATCGGGCTATGCGTTTCTATTGTAAAGAGCATTTGCTCGGCATTAAAAACCGTCCACGCGGAAGGTATCATTCACCGGGACATAAGCCCCGACAATATAATGCTCTGCTGCGATGGAAAAGTGAAACTATATGATTTTGGCGCAGCAAGGTTTTCAAAAAATGAAGAAAACCAGGTGATGAAACTTACGCAAGTAATGAAGCCGGGGTTTTCGCCCCCTGAGCAATACCAATCCATCAGTAAGCATGGCTCGTGGACGGATATTTATGCTTTGGGCGCGACACTTTATTACATGATCACGCGCACGAAACCTGTCGAATCAACGAATCGCATCGAGGAAGGCAAGGACAATTTGGTACCGCCCCAAACACTCCGGGCCGATATACCCGATTACATAAACGACACGATTCTTCGCGCGATGGCGGTGGAAATGCACTTGCGTTTTCATGCCATTGACGAATTTGAAATGGCGCTTTGCAAAGAAAAAAAAGTTCTGAGCGTGCATAAAGAGAAAAAGCGCCGCAAAAAAAATCGTGTCGCAAGCCTGGTTTCAGCGGCTTTATTGATCATTTTCGGGGTATCGGCTTTTTCGTATTATTACATTACAGGATTGATCAGCAACAAAATAGTTTCAATCGAGTTTTGGTATGCGATACCGGCTTCAGACGAATTAGCGGAAGCAAAAAACAAAGCGTACCAGGCATTGGCCGATATATTTATTGACGGTTTTCCGGGGACTGACGCGGAAGTGAAGTTATGCCCGTTTCCGCAAGACGAATACACCAGAACAATAAACGACGCGTATAAGAGGAGCGCGCTGCCGCATCTATTTGAAAGTGCAGGGCTGGACGAGACTGTGTTGAAATCGTCGCTGAGCGTTGATAAAGCCGTGCAAACTGTTGATTTGACAGAGATTGTCTTTATTAACGCATACAACGAATCTTTCCCCGACGCAAAACAGTTTCCGTTAGGTTTTGTTGCGCCTATAGCATACACGAACAACGCGCTGCTTGAAGGTGAAGTAGCGGAAGACAATAACAAAGAACTTTTCTTGTCAGGAAAATCGCATAACTATGTTGGCAGCACAGCAGATTATTATGAAATACAGGATGCGCTCCCTGCAAGGTACAGTATTTCGCCGGTCGATGACAAGAATGCGGTATGCATGTTCTCAGCTTTAGTAAGTATTGGAAATTGTGATAAGTGGGAACTGCATACCGTCAATAGTTTTCTTGGTTTCCTGCTAAGCGAGAACGCGCAGGATTATTTGCATATTCAATACCCCAGCGGTTCTCTGCCGTTAAACAAGAAAGCGTTGAACGATGGATATGTCGCGATATACAATGAGTTCATGGGATTTTTCAATGATATTGAAAACTATGAAATAATAATCGATACGCAGCCATAATAAAACCCTGTAGGATCGGAGGCTACCGCATGAATGCATTATGTTACGCGTGTTTCGAAAAATATGACAATGGGCTGGATATGTGTCCGCATTGCGGCTACGAGGAAGGCGACGGGCCGAACGAGGCTTCGCACCTTGCTCCGGGCTGCATGTTGAAGGGCACGTACTTGATCGGCAAAGTGCTTGGTTACGGCGGGTTCGGCGTCACATACCTCGGGTGGAACAATGTCCTTGAGCAGAAAGTCGCCATCAAGGAGTATTTGCCCAGCGAATTCTCCACGCGCATACCCGGGCAAACCCAAGTGACCGTATTCAACGGTGAAAAGTCTGAGCAATTCTACGACGGCGTGGAAAAGTTCGTCGATGAAGCGAACCGGCTCGCGCAGTTCCGCAATACGGATGGAATAGTACGCATTTACGAAAGCTTCCGCGAAAACAACACGGCATACATCGTCATGGAGTACCTCGACGGCCAAACGCTGACTAAGTATCTCGAAAAGACGGGGCAACTGCCCGCCGATGAAGCCGTGCGGCTGTTGACGCCCATCATACAGTCCTTGCAGTTTGTACATGCACAGGGCATTGTCCACCGAGATATAGCCCCCGACAACATCATGGTGACAAAAGGCGGGCAAATGAAGTTGATCGACTTCGGCGCGGCGCGCTATGCAACCACTTCACGGAGCCGCAGCTTGACGGTCCTGATCAAACCCGGCTATTCGCCGGAAGAGCAATACCGCAGCCGCGGCGATCAGGGCGCGTGGACGGACGTATACGCCGTGGGCGCGACGATGTACAGGATGATAACAGGGCAAACCCCTCACGAGGCGATGGAGCGCCGCGCGTTTTTCGAGAGCAAGAAGAAAGACGTCCTCGCGCCTGTTACAAAGTTTACAAAGCAAGTCAGCGAAAACCAGGAAACGGCGATATTGAACGCCATGAACGTGCGGATCGAAGACCGCACCCCCAACATGGCGGCATTTGAAAAGGAGCTTAGTTCGCGGGATGCAGTGAAACGCAGAAGCGGCAATATCAGGAAGATAGATATGTTGAAATGGCCGTTGTGGATGAAGATCATCACCCCCCTGGCGGCTTGCGCGATCATTGCGCTGTCGGTCCTCTGGTCCGTCGGAGTCATCGGGCCTCAAGCACCGCACCTGGATATTGACAAGCCCGACTATAAGTCAATGCGTTTGACGCAAGTCCCCCACGTCGAAAGCAACGAAAAAGGCATTGCCGAAAAACGTCTGAACGAAGCTGATCTCAGGTGTTTAATAAATGGTACGGAATATTCAAACCTGATCCAGGCAAACATGGTTTTGAAACAAGATATTCGCGGGGGTTCTATTGTCGCGGAAAACACCGTGATCCATTTAATAATCAGCGGTGGAATGGAAACCAGGACTCTTCCTGATGTCACGGGCATGAATTATCTCGATTCCGTTCAAGCATTAGAGAGTTTGGGGTTCGTGGTAAGAACAGAATTTGAGTTTAGCCCGGTATTTGCAGAAGCCGCTGTCATATCACAGAGCGGCGCTGAAGGAAGCGAATTGGGCATAGGTGAAACCATCACATTGATTGTGTCAAAAGGCATCGACCCAAACGAGAAAATCGAGCAAGTCGCGACCAGCGTTCCGGATTTTATCGGAATGAATTACAAAGAAGCGCAAAATGAAGCGCGTAATGTCGGCCTGCTATTGTCTGTCCAGTCAAGAGAGTACAGCAGCACTTTTGAAAAAGATGTGGTAATGGGGCAGAACATACCTGCAGGCAGCGAGATTATGAGCGGAAACACTATTGAATTGACAATTTCACTCGGCATCGAAATAATCAGAGTTGCGGATGTGCAATACAAAACGGAAGCAGAGGCGCGAAAACTGCTTGAAGACCAAGGTCTGAGAGTAACCATCTCTTATGCGGAAAACAATAGTGTCGCAAGCGGGCTGGTAATTTCTCAGTCACCCGCTGCACAAAGATCGGTCGATCCTAATACAACGGTGGCATTGGTTGTCAGTACAGGCCCGAAATCGGACGTCTTCGTGCCTAATGTGGTTAATATGGACGAGGCTTCAGCGCTTTCTTCATTATCGGACAGAGGGTTATCTGTTACAGTTAATTACGAAACCAATGATACTGTGGCAAAAGACAGGGTCATCCGCCAAAGCATAGTGGCAAACACCGCAGTCAGCAAAGGGACAAGAATAACGATCACTGTCAGCGGCGGGGCGAATCTGATAAACGTCTCTAATGTGATCGGTCAAACCGAAAGCGCCGCGCGGAACACCTTGACTGCCCAGGGGCTCAGGGTTTCAACCAGTGAATCATATCACGATTCAATAGCCAGTGGCAGTGTAATATCTCAAACTCCAGCAGCGGGGACTATGCAGAGGAAAGATACGACGATTATCTTAACGATCAGTAAGGGGCGCGATGTAATCACGTCCATTTCGATCAAGACCGCGCCGTCAAAAACGACATACAATGTCGGCGAATCGTTGAACACAAGCGGGTTGTCTCTGACCGTCACATATGAAAGCGGCAAATCGGAAAGCATCAGCAGCGGGCTGTCCTGTTCTCCAACGACATTCAGTACGAAGGGGACGCAATCCGTTACGGTATCATACGGGGGGAAATCAGCGCAATTCTCCATCACGGTCAACGCGGTAATGTTTAATGTGTCGTTTGATTCGGCGGAAGGGTCTTCCGTATCACCCAGGACGGTAGAATCGGGTACTGCTGTTGGCGCCCTGCCCGCTCCGACAAAGGCCGGGCACAACCTTATCGGCTGGTTTACGACTGCGGGGACACAAGTAACGACCAATACCACTATTATGGAAAATACAACGTTTATGGCGCGGTGGGAGTTGAAGCCGTGGTCAGGTTGGTCAGAATCTTCGCCGCCCGCGAATGCGTTTAACGTCGAGAGCAGAGTCCAATTCAGGTCCAGGGATTTGGGCAGCTGGGGTCCCTGGAGCGGCTGGAGCGCGACAAACCCTGGCTCCGCAAACAGTACAATGCAGGTTGAGTCCGGCACGGAATGGCGTTCCCGCATACGCGACTGGGGTGCATGGGGAGCGTGGGGCGCTTGGGGCACGACAAACCCGGGGGCGTCAAACGATACGATGCAAGTAGAGTCCGGAACAGAGTGGCGTTCGCGTACACGCGACTGGGGAGCGTGGGGTGCCTGGAGCGATTGGAGCGCGACAAACCCAGGCGGCAACACTGAAACAAGGGAAGTGGAAACGCGATATGTCGAGGCAACATATAAAACTGTATATCAATATTATCACTATTGCAAACCCGGAGGATATTACGCTAATTATCAACCCGGCGATTACGTATTACACGTAATAGAAACCGATAAAGCTCCATATGACAACAATTCAGACGGTAGGACTGTCAACGGAAATGTCCCGTATTGGATATTTTCCGCTTGTTCCAGTGGACAAAACAAATGGTTTCCTGGGACAAGCTATACAGGTTATTGGTGGACGCCATATCCGAAACAAGTAGTTGCGACACCCGCTCATTCGCAGTGGCGTTTTCGCACGCGCACTTTGGGCGCCTGGGGCGAATGGAGCGGGTGGAGCACAATTAACCCCGGCGCCACCAACGAAGGCAGGGAAACGGAACAACGCACTGTATGGCGTACGCGCACGCGCGACTGGGGCCCTTGGGGCTCTTGGAGTGATTGGAGTACAATAAATCCCGGGGGGGCAAGCAACACCCTTGAAGTCGATACGCGAACCGTTTGGCGTACCAGTACGCGCAGCTGGGGGGCGTGGAGCGATTGGGTCATGACAGACCCCGGAGAAAATGAAACGAAGCAAGTTGAACGCACCACACAATTCCGATATATCCCAAATTAGCATAACCCTACGGCGGCACGGAAAAGCGCGGAAAAGGCTGGCTTTATTGATACCCGTGCTAAGGCGGAATTAAACGGAGGTTATGAATATATGTCAAATACAATTATCCGCCCGGTTGAGATCCTTTCAGCAGGCGTCAAAGCCGATTCCGCGAAACAGAATGTGAGTTCGGCAAAAAACAGCGTCCGTGAGGTTGTCAACCGTCTTGAAGTTCAAATCAAGGGCAGAAACAACATCGCCGGACGGCTTGATTCGCTGCTGGCATCGTTGGTAAATATAGAAACGCAGATAACACGAATAAAGAGTTCTGTCGACTCATGCGCTACCAATTATCAAAAGACGGACGCCCGCGTGGAAACACGTTCCCGCGATTTTCTTACTGCGGCAAAATAGTTACCGTAAAAAACTTTTATATAAGGGGGAGCAACAATGCAATACACGATTATCGGAGAGCCTATGCCCGTAGTCCAGTGCCAGCTGCAAGCCGGGGAGGCGATGAAAACCGAGAAGGGCGCGATGGTCTGGATGTCTCCGAAC